>Ga0213866_10000248_pt1 | contig 44792 bp, 60 predicted proteins | sample PICome_11_FD_160079 | JGI IMG/M metagenome (GOLD analysis project Ga0213866, IMG submission 160079) | Coastal seawater microbial communities near Pivers Island, North Carolina, United States - PICO284 | ecosystem: Environmental > Aquatic > Marine > Coastal | place: USA: North Carolina...
CTTTTTTCCTTTTAAAAAGCTCGCGCCATAGATCGCTAAACTTTTCACCGCCGGCCCATAAGTAAAAGAGTATGGGGGCGATTAGAACGTCGATAACGACCAGGACGCAGAGTAGAATTACAAAAGACACGATGCCCCAGAATAACAGAGACATGGTTACTCGTTAAAAATTGGCTCGTCGCCGCCGATGTCATAAAGCTCGGCTTTCTCGGGCTCCGGCTCATCTTTCCAAACGACGCCAATGACATAATCCGAATTAAGGACGATTTTTGCCTCGTCGTCTTCAAGATGGATTGTGATATTATTTTCGTTCCAGCTCCAGTTGACTACATCGTAATAGACAAGGGGAGATAAATATCCCGCACCAGGGTGCATATTTATTGTTAAAGCTTTCATAAGAAACGCCTCCGTAGTTATTATTTTACCGGATACTATGCGAGACTATGCGATGTTGTCAAGAGATCAGTGAAATTTCTTACTTGGGGATATTTCAAAGACCGTCGGTTCGGCCTTTATCGCCGCATTCGATAAACACATGGAAAGAAGACCCATAGCAGTCTGAGTGTCAGGCGAATTTATAATAAGGTGTGTGAGCATTTGAGTTAGGGCACCGCCCAATGCAGGAGCTTCCCTCAAGCCCACTGAGTTAAACTCTTCTAGTAACTCCTGGACACACTCCGCCGCCGTGAAAAAGTCCTCCTCGTCTTTTTCATCAGCCACAGAGAATGCGTTGCCATGCTTTTTGAAGCTCATAAACCTTCAACTCTCTTGTTTCAGGTGACAACGTATCATCGTTTTCTAATAATGTCATTTGTTGGTTTATGGCCTGGTCAATTTTACTGACCGCCCAGCTCCAATCAATTTCGCTTACTCTTTTTTCGGCTTCCATGTATCTACCTCTGCATACCATTTGCCATTGCGGCTCTCGCACACTTGGATGTTGATCCACTCATTTGTTTGGCCCGTGAGCCACGTTACAAGCTCATCGCGGTTTACGCTTAGGTTACATTTAATCCAATCAGGAGCCGTGGGCCGTGGTTTCTTGGCAACGAGTCCAGTTACAAAAATTTTTGGATTTCGTGCCTCGTTCATACCAACTCCCAATAAAGGTGCCCCCAGTCGGGGGCAACCGAACTAGGGGCGAGTCTCTTCTACGGAGGAAAAAAGCAGCCCTTGATCAAAGCTGCGAAGAGAACAACAGCAATATATGCTCAATGTATGCGATACGCAATACTAAATCGCATATATTTTAGTTATTTACCCAAAAAACCTGATTTGGGGGCAAAAAACCATGAATAAACCACGCAACTCCGAAGGTTGGCGACCCTTTGCCGGTAAAATCGACCCTTCGGTTGTAAATTAGGGCCGACATGCCGTGGTCCATGAACATTTGACCGCGTTTCTGGCCTTGGAAGGCCGCAACGGGCAATAACAAGGCGAAGGGTTTGCCCAGGGCAAAGCAGTGCGAGAGAAACTTATCTTTCTTACTGTAGGGCGGATTAGTTATCACGCCGTCAAACACATCTTCGGGAGTGCAGCTAAAAAAGTCTTTGCCCTCGCTTCCCTTCATGGAATACCCTGCCTGATTAAACCCTTCTATTAGTTTAGAGGATTTACCGGAGGTCGCTTCATAATATGTTTTGTCTTTGTCTAAGTAAGCTAAGAGCGGCCCTACTTCACTGGAGGGAGTGTAGCATTCATCCGACTCTTCATTATTACCGAGTCGCCTAACGAAATCGGTATAACTCACGTTAGGTCAGCAACCCTAATAAAAAGAAGAAGATAAAGACGCCAGCAAGGCTTAGGTAAAATATGCGGTCGCTTGTCTTTCGGACAATCATGTATCCGCCAACGCCTAAAAAGGCGAGCAAGGAAATAAGGTCAAACACGTCGTCTTCTCTCTTCTAAACAGACAAAGCCCCAGTTCTTAGGCTCGTCTTCCTCGCCTAGCCCTGGTCCCAAGTCATAATAATCAACGAAGCTTTGGCAGCTCGCCTCGTTTGGATGCCAGCTCAACGTCGCCGTTCTCACTTCCCCGCTTGAGGCTAACACCACCAAAACTAAGAGGAAGACCGATTCCATTATTCTAAGCTTCCCGCCTTATTGATCTGGTCTATCCAAATCTTATCGCAATAGTCGCAGACACTTTCTTTTGGATCTTTTCTTTTACACTTGCAAAAAGGGCACAGTCCGGCGTCTACAAGCTCTTGAAGGCTACCATCCCCTTCTTCAATCGGCATTTCCTGCACTCTTCTCTTTATACCACTCGAAAACAACGCGTAGCTGACCACCAAGGGTGCGGCCTTCAGTTTTCGACATTTCTTTTATTTCCTCATACACTTCACGGGGCACGAGAATGCTTTTCCAGCGGGTCGTATCCATTAAATTCTCCAGAATACACGGTTATGTGTGCGATATTATACGAGAATATACGAAAAGCAAGGAAAAACCGAGTCGTTGGACCGTGAACCGTGGACAGACTGTCGCAGTCGGTGTATATACTCAAACCCAGGTGGGATCTACGGAACGCTTTCAAGTGATACGGACCCATACGGACGGAAAACTTTGTGAATTGATCCTCGAAGAATGGCTTTTCGAGCGGGGTTATTGGGTGATGAAACCAACGGCGGAGCCGTGCCCTGCTGATTTCGTTGCCATATCTCCGTCAGGGGATATTTTTTTGCTTGATAGTAAGAAAGACAACCGGCGCGTCCTAAAAGGACGAAACCAACCTACCCGTATTTATCGCAAGCTTAACGATATACAAAAGAGGTTGGGCGTAAGGATGGCTTACGTTGACTTGGAGACAAGAGAAGTTAACATTGTTCCCAAGATTCCCGACTAAACAGCCTCACCCCACGACGGGCCGATCTCTACATCACACTTGCTTGGAACCTCTAAAGGAACAGCGTCGGTCATAATCTGAGCAATTTCGTTAGCTTCGTCTTTGTCTTTGACAGACATGGCTATCTCATCGTGGATCTGGATCATTGGAACGCGCCCAGTCTTATAGATGTCTACCATTGCTTTCTTTGTCATATCGGCAGCCGATGCCTGGATCAAACGGTTGAGGGCTTTGTAAGTGTATGCGCGCTTCAAACGTGTGGTGGCGCCGTAAGTGTTTACCGCCTCAGTGTAAGGCAAAGCTTTGTTCATGGCGAACGTATCGGGCTCCCATAAATCAAATCGACATTTGCGACCGAGCAACGAGCGCAGAGTGCCTCCAGAAGACTTGTGGTTCAATCGGTTAGTTACACCGTTCATCAATCCCTTCACGAACGGAACCCGCTCATGGTATTGCTTGATTATACCTTTGGCCTCATCAACCGAAATGTCTAGCTGCTCGGAAAGCTTGTTCACTCCCATGCCATACATCATGCCCAGGTTGATCGTCTTGGCCTGCTTACGCGGTATGTTTGCCATTTCAGCTACCATCGTATGAAAGTCAGTGTCCGGGTCTTCGTTATATGCAGATACAAACTCAGCCGCTCCTTCCAGGGGCAAGTTGCGGGTCTGACCATAAACATGAGCGTAATGGGTCAAGATCCGTGGTTCCTGCTGCGAGAAGTCAATCGCCGCCCATTGCTCACCCTCTTCAGGTAAAAACAACGACCGGATCATGGGACCTAACTCTGGATCGCGGGCCGGGATCTGTTGGAGGTTGGGGTTAGACATTGAGAAGCGGCCAGAGATTGTGCCACCATCGTCCGACCGGATCTGATTGATATGAGCGTGTATTCTGCCGTCACTGTGGCAGTGCTTCATAATGCTATTGATAAAGGTGCCCGATGTTTTGTTCAGGTTCCGCGCCTCGACTACTAGCTTGGCTAGAGGATGGTCATGCTCTTGTAGGAATAGTTTCGTGAACGACGGGGCGCCCTTTTCAGTCTTTGGGTAAGCTACCCCGACTTCATCAAAAGCTTTGGCTAAAGATTGCGCCGCCCATATCTCTACGTCGGCTCCAGCGACATGCTTAATCTGCTTTAGAACTTCTTTCTCGCGCTTGAGCAAACTGTCCCTGGTGCGCTCTACCCTATTAGTGTCTACCCGGACGCCTCTCATTGTCATGTCTACCAGACAAGGCAACAGGTCTAACTCTAGGTTTGCGATAGGCCACAACTCTTCTTTGCCCACCTGAACAGAGAAATAGTTCCAAAGCTCTAGCGTAAGTTCGGCGTCGGCCTCTGCATAGGGGCCAACGTGCATGGCTGGCATTTTCCACATCTCGCCTTTGGGGTCGATCCCAAACTCTCTAGCGGCTTCGACCAAAGCTTTCTCTGACTTAGTTTTGTTGAGCAGATCATACGACAAGGCGTTCAGGCTGTAGCTAAACCGGTTTTCATCAAGCAAAGACGCAATCACCATCGTGTCGATAATCCGGCCATTTACCTGGAAGCCCGAAGCTCTGATCCATCCCAGGTCATACTGAGCGTTATGCATGATCTTGTCGGCAGGGCACTCAAAGACTTTCTTGAGCCAGCGGTTGACGATCTTCTCGTCTAGGTTCCCACCTCCGAAATGTTTGACCGGCAGATAGCCTGACCAATCATCTACCGCGATGGCATACCCTACGATGTATCCATCTTTAGTGGGCCAGCCGGGACCGTTCTGTTTTAAGTTTGAGTCTTTGGTCTCTACGTCGATTGCAATTTTCTTAGCCGAAGTAAGGTCCGGTAACTCGATGGGCGGAACCCACTCACTCTTTGGCGCAAACATCGCCATTTGTAGGTTAGCCATACTAATCTTTCTCTTCTGTTTCCCGATAGACAAACTCTCCACCGAGCGCAGAGTAGCCGACCTTATCGACCCAAGAATCATACTTATCTATCGAGGTAAGCAGCCTGCTTGTTTTCACCCAGTCCATCATAAGTGCTACGTGAGCCGAGGTCAGTTTGCCGTGTGTCTTGATAGCTTCTCTAACGATAACGTTCCAACCTTCAGATATTCGAACGTGGTTATCCAGCGCATCTCCATAATCTGCGGCTCGATCCCCGTTGATAAGATCCTTAGCCGTTTCGATAATATCATTGCGCTTGCTCATAAGTCATAACTCCTTGAGGTGTCTTCTGCATCTACGATGTATAGGTTTTGTTTGGCTCTCGTTACGCCAACGTAGAACACACGATGCATGTCATCTGGGTTGATCCGCATTTCTTCGTCTGCGGCTGGACTGAGGTCCGTGAACAGCACGACGTTATCCGCCTCGCCTCCTTTTGATCCGTGGATCGTGGACGCTGTAATGCGAGGGATGCCGTTGAACTTCTCGCCGCGCCGCAGCAAGGCGGTGATGTATGCCCGGTCTGTCTCAGGTAGTTTGTCTAGGGCTTCTGACCAAATCATATCAGGATTGGCTAATAGGCCGTGGTTGTCGGCCAGCTCTTGCATGTTAACCATGTCTTGATCTTCGACGCCGGGTAGTTTCTTAAAGCCTCGTTTGAGGCGATTGCCAATGGACATAAAACCGTAAATCTTACGGGCCGTGTCACCGGAGATTTCTTTTCCTTTTCGCAACTGTTCCCAGCCATTTACTGCCTCTGATATTTTCTCACTTATGGATCTATGGCCTCGGTATGTGAAAAGATAACCGTTTGATTTCAAGTCGTTAGCTACCGGTTGGAGCTGGTAGCCGGCCTGCGATAGGATGAGCCAAGAGCCGTGGGTCATGTCCACTGCATTGATTGTCGTGATCCTTGATACTCTGCCGGGCTCTTTGCGGGGCTCATACTTCTTTGGGAACCTTCGAGCTATGCGACGGACAACTCCTTCGGCAATCCGGTGGACCTCACTTGGGACGCGATACGACTGCGAGAGTGTTTCGCTACCGCCAGGTAAGTTAATGAAGTGGTCAACATTTGCACCGGCCCAGCGATAAATCGCCTGGTCATCGTCCCCAGCGCAATACATACGCTTGGAGTGCCGGTCTAAAAGATGAGCAATGTCCCACTGTAGATTACTTAAGTCCTGCGCCTCATCGAGGAAGCACAGGTCAAACTCAGGGCAAAACCTATCGCCCTGATCGACAAACACTTGGAGCATATCAGTAAAGTCGTAGAGCCCCATGTTTTGTTTGTAGTCGCGCAAACATTTATCAACGTAGTGAACAGTGTTCCAGTCTTGGTCTATGTTGCTAAGGTTGTATTGATCCCGCAAGGATACCTTACGCAGCCGAGCTAGGTTAATCAGGCCAAGGATCGGATCGCTTGACGATACCATTGAGGGAACGTCTTCGTCAAAGCTTGTGTTTTTTGCGCCACCCAGGGCCACGCCAATCGCCTGACTTAGCTCCTTATAGTTCTGCTCCTGCATAACCTGTTCTGTCCGGATGTCTGTCGTCGTAAGAGCCAAGGAGTGTAGAGTGCGGAAGAACATAAGATCGTTCCGTGGGTCCAGTCTAAACCTTTCAGCGGCGCGCTCTTTTGCTTCCGTTGCAGCCTTTCGAGTAAAGGCCAAGAAAGCAATCCGCTGCGGGGGAACGCCCTGTTCCAAGGCATTGTCTACCATGTTCAACAGGGTTGTTGTCTTACCCGTGCCAGGAGGGCCGAATATGCGAAACATTATTCAGCCTCAAGCTTACGAACTATTTGACGGATACGCTCTCTGCTCAAACCCATGCGCTTACCGATGGCAGTCATGGTCATGCGCTTGACCTTATACATATGGAAGATCTGAAGGTTGCGCGTTGTGTATTCTGCCTTGGTCAAAACGGTGCCTCCTCTGCTCCAAACTTAGGCGGTCTGATGTCCATGTCCGCTACGTCAAACGCTGGTATTTTCCAAACACGAACTGCACGTCCTTTGATTTTTAACACCACACTCTCACCGCTTATATCACGAAGGCGCTGAGCAATTTTATGAGATTTGTATTCAAAGAATTTGTTCTTACGCAAAAATGCCTCGAAGTCTTTCAGGCGGAAATATGTCCACCCCTCGTCTTCGTCGGTCCAAGGGCGGCGGAGTAAGATTTCTTCTTTGTCCTGCGCTTGCTGTAGGTGACGGCAGAACTCTTCAAGATAGTCATAGAACTGGCCACTGATACTAGCGTCTTGTGCCACCTCAATGATTGCACTCTCATTGTCACGCATTTCAGTAAGCAAGGTCCCTATCCGGCTCTCCCACTGGTTCTTTGCTACCGAACGGGGCATAAAGTTTAGCTGCTCCATGCACGAGCGTTGAAAAGTCATTTGGTTCATTAGCGCTTCGGTGTCTAACTCCAGGGGCTCCCCGTTGACGTCCATGAACCATACCGGAGGTGTAGAGTTATACTTACGCAAGTTTGCGATAGTAGCGCCGGCAACGGCAGCTCCGATACCAAACTTTCTTGTCCGGCATAGTTCCTTATTGCAGTGCGAGTTGATTGGAGAGTCGCTACACTTGTAGGCGTAGTCCTTACGCTGCAACTGTTTGGCTACGATGTTTACCTCGGGAAGGGGCAGGGGAGGGGACAAGTATTCCATGTTATACTTTAGGATCTCCGACTCCCAGCTATCCGGAAAAGCTTTGCGTAAGTAGACACCAATATTGAATAGGCCGTTATTTCGACCGCCTTCGCTAATCAAGTTCTTACATAGGATCTGCAAGCAGGGCGGCGCGTCTTTCAAAAGCTCTGTCTCGCCGTTACCGACTACTTGTAGTTTGACCACCTCTTCGGGGGTCTGAGCATGTTTATCGTATAGCTCAAAAAATTCTTCTAGTGTTGCGGACGTTCCATCATCGAGGAACGCATAGCGCAGACCGTTCTCGTGGTCATAATAAGGCATGTTCAAGAAGTTGCCTACGTCACCACGGTCTAGGTGTAACTTCACCTGTTTGGGGAATATCTCACTCTCGCCATAGCCGAGGGCCGCAGACATATGTTGAAGAGCCTTCTGCATGTCTCGCGCTTCAACCCAGTCTTTCGAGAATAGAAAGCAGTGTGCGCCTCCACTCTTGGATCGACACACAACCAGGGGCAGTTTCATGCGCCGGATCTTTTCAATCAGGAGTTTGTGGTCCAGCGGGTATTGGTCGATGTCGACACAACCCCACTTACACATGCTGTCTTCGTTAATCGGTATTATACCGAGTCCCGTGCCATTGCCTGCTAAATGGTTTTCCCAAAGTTTCGCGGTCCGTGGTTCGCGCACGATCCCCGCCTTACCCTTGGCTTTGCCATTGGCTCCGGTCTTTTCTATCTTAAAGTAGCCATAAGCTTCTTTGAGACCATCAAATATAGATGCAAATTTTTCTAATGACATTGTTGCCCCCCTACGGAAAGAAACGCCGGGACTGAAATTAGCCCCGGCGTAAGACGATTAAAACGGCACGTCGCCGCTTGTTGGTGCATCGTCATCCGTATGTTTAACAACAACGTCACCGGCAGTGATACTGTCGGCAAATTGCTTCGCACGGCTGTACAAAGCTGCGTCGCTGATTGGGCCCTCAAGGCCCATCTCCCATCCATGCCACGAGCCTTTAGAGTTTTCCTCTTGGATCGTTTTCAGGTGATAGATGTGTGAGAAGCGGGGCGGTGTAAACGGCCCGTTCTTCCCTTGCATTTGACGGGACGCCATCATGCTGTTCCATTTCCGCGACTTCTTAAGCTGCGTAGACTTCATTGCAATCAGAGCTGTCTCTGCCGAGCCGTCCTCGTTGAGGACAACTACAAAATGCTGGTGCGTCTCTTCGATGTAGTCGCCATCGCCGCCAACAACGTATTCTTTGTTGTCGTCGGGAGAGCGCTCCGTCTTAGGACGCTGATCTTGTGGTTCGTATATTGCCACGGGCGCACCGCTTCCGCTGCCACGCGGAGCCCACTGGATAAACCGACGTTGGTAAGCACAAGGAACGACGCGAACGCCAGACTTACCTTTGATGACGGCACCAGTTACGGTGTTGTAAATATCGCCCTTACGAGCCACTTCGTTTTCATCCAATACAGGATCATTACCTGACAGAACTTTTAGGAAGGGAAGAGCCATGTCCTCCTGTCCCATGTTCTCCATGCCACGGCCTGCATCGGCTTCAAACATTGACGGATCAAACGCCGCCACTTCGGCGTTCTTCTTTGTTGCTACTTCTTTGCTATCGGCCATTATTTTTTTCCTTTCTTAATAACTGCACGTTGCCCAACCCACGCTCCAAAAAGCTCCATAGGAAACTCGTCGCCTTCCTCGACGCGCTCTTTGACAAAGGCACGTAAGGTCTGCGGGTGAATTTCTGTCTTTTGCTCTGGACCGTAACCCTGTTGCTGCGCAAAGGCAGCGAAGGAACTAGCTTGATCGTCTTCGCCACGACCAAACTGACACAAGACAGTATTCTTGATAATGTCATCGTATCCGTGGTCACGAAGCCAATCATAAGCTTGTGGTCGGTTTTGTACGAGGATAGACGCCCCATACGTTTGCTTGACCTCGATCTGGGAACCATCATCAAGGCTAAAGGAAGATATGCCCATCTCCGCAAGCATTGCAGGCATATCCTCATCCGTGAGCTTTAGAAGCGCCTTCTTCTCAGCTTTGAGTTCGTCCTCTAAACTAGAAATGTGGTTTTCCTTGTCTCGGATTTGGCGAGCCAGCCCGGCTACCGAAGTAAGCCCCTGCTGGTCAATTTTTTCGACCGATGTTGCAAGGGTCTCTTCAAAGTCTTGCTCCATCAACTGTGCGAGGTTATCGCTCATCGTGTTTCTCCTATCGTTGTTAAAGGCACCGGTTGGGCCTTGACAAATGCAGATAATATCTCATACCCCAGATAGTCAAGTAAAAATTTCAACGGAGAAAAAATGCAAGGATTCGAGTTCAAAACAACGCCTTACGAGCATCAACGTAAGGCTCTGTCTGATTCGTGGGCCGCGGAATATTATGCGTTATTTATGGAAATGGGAACGGGCAAGTCCAAAGTTACCGTCGATAATATAGCCATCCTTTATGAGCAGGGCAAAATAAATGCGGCACTCATTATTGCACCAAAAGGCGTCTATGACAACTGGGTTAAGGGTGAGATACCCGTTCATCTGCCGGATCGAATCGAAAGACAAGTGTTGCGCTGGCAACCCACTAAGACAAAGAAATACGAAACAGAGCTGATTGATTTCATCACTAGCGAAGAAAAGCACCTGAAGGTTTTTGTCGTAAACGTAGAGGCTTTCTCAACGCCTAGGGGCTATCAGGCAGCTCAAGCTTTCTTGCATCAGAACCCCGCCAATATGGTGGTTGTTGACGAAAGCACGACTATCAAGAACCGTAAAGCTCAGCGGACAAAGAACATCATAAAGCTCAGAGACATGGCTAAGTATCGCCGCATACTTACCGGCTCGCCCATAACAAAAAGTCCTATGGATCTTTTCTCTCAGTGTGACCTTCTCAGAGAAAAGTGCCTCGGCTTCAACAGTTACTTTGCTTACCAGAGCCGCTACGCCAACGTACAAAAACGTACAATGGGACATCGGAGTTTCCAACAGATTGTCGGATACCGGCGGCTGGACGAGCTGTCAGAAAAGCTAGATTTGTTCAGCAATAGAGTTCTCAAGAAAGACTGCTTAGATTTGCCCGAGAAGGTTTATATTCGACGCAACGTTGAGCTGACCCCAGAGCAGTACACCTTATATATACAGATGAAAAAATTGGCGCTGGCCAAGATGGATAGTGGCGAATTAGCAACAACCGCCAGTGTTCTAACGCAAATCATGCGCCTGCAACAAATATGCTGCGGGCACCTGCAACCCGACGAAGGTGAGGTTCAAACAATTAAGTCAAACCGATTGCCGGCGCTCATGGACGTGGTTGAAGAGGCACAAGGCAAAGTTATCATTTGGGCTACCTACACGCACGATATTCTGGCGATCCGTGAGGCGTTGGACGCGGAGTATGGGGAAGACAGCGTGGCTTGTTACTATGGAGCAACACCTCAAGACGAGCGACAACAAATTGTTAACCGGTTCCAAGACCCAGACGATCCGTTGCGCTTCTTCGTCGGTCAGCCAAAGACCGGCGGCTACGGAATTACTTTAACTGCTGCGAATACCACCATTTACTATTCCAATAGTTACGACTTAGAGATACGGTTGCAGTCGGAGGATCGGGCGCACCGCATCGGTCAAACAAACAAAGTAACATACATTGATTTAGTATCCCCGGACACTGTTGACGAGAAAATACGCGAAGCGCTGAGAAGCAAGATTGATATTGCCGGACAAGTGTTGGGAGAAGAAGTTAAGGACTGGTTAAGCTAAGATGGATTTTGCAGAATTTAAAAACAGGCTTGAAGTTTACTGTCACCATTTGGACACAACGCCTGAGATCGTGTTTAGCGAGTCTCGAACTCGTGCTGCTGCTCGCCCGCGACAAGTCCTTATGTACTTAGCTCACAAAGAAGCTGGGGCATCTTATTCCGAATTAGGAAGATACTTTGGGGGCCGGGACCATACTACCGTTATGCACGCTTGCCGAAATGTTCCTAAAAATCTTTGGGATCTTTATCAGCACCTTTTGCTTGCTCATAAGAAAGCAGAGGCTCGAACAAAAACTCAAAAGCTTCTGAACGACTGGAAACAGAAAAGAAATCGTGTTCTGGCTAATAGCCCGCACATCAAGCTAAAGACCGTGCATAAACCAATTAAGTTGCCACGAGGGAACCGGTCGTACCAATACACCTGGCATTCTCCAAAAGAACAAGCTCAGCGTATGATGGCGGAAGGAATCTTAAGCCGGCAAACTATCCAAAGACTAACAGGAGTTCGAATCTAACCATGACTGTTCAAGTTATCGACAATTTTTTAAAAGAAGAAGAAATTCAGACCATCGTGGATAAAACAATTTACGACTGGAATTTTCCTCTTTATTACAATGATGTAAAAGTAAATCCAAAGAAAAGCTCGGCGGGCGATCACGATTATCAATTCACTCATCTTTTTTACATGAATGAGTCTGCCAGTAGTCAATATATAGAAGTAATCCAGCCGGTGTTGGATCGCCTTAATTTTGGATCGCTCGTTAAAATTAAGTTGAATCTACAACTAAAATACACCTCTATCGAAGAATTTGACCTCCATAACGATTTGGGCGAAGATTATGGTCATGCCAAAAGTGCCGTTTTTTACCTAAACGATAACAACGGATACACTAGGTTTGAAAACGGCGAGAGGATTATCTCTAAGCGAAATAGAATGGTTATTTTTGACCAGAGCCTTAAGCATACCGGTTCTACGTGTACGGATGCTAAGTTCAGAGCTGTTCTTAACATCAACTTTTACGAAAAATAATTACCCGGTCCTCAAACTTCCGATACCTTGGATTAACTCGCGGTCCTCTGGAAATAGTGCCGCAAACCTAGCCCGATCCACTGGCCCCGAGGACTGAATAGCTGGCCGCTGCGCGACCGCGGAACCCAAAGGGACCGGACTAGGTACGGCTCCACCGCCCTGAGTGGGAAGTTGAGCGGGAGGAACTACCAAGCTTTGCTGATTAAGCAGAGCCTCATTTTCAGCTTCCATTCTTTCACGAAGCTGCTGTATTGTTCTGGCTTCGTCTTCTGGAAGACCTGGGAGATCTTGATCCTCTGCAACTGTACGAGTAATCGTGGGCTGTCCTGTAAGGCCGACACCCAAGAATCTCTCTTGAACCAGTCCGATAATTCTATCGTAAAGTCTTTCAGTTGCTTGAGGAGTAGCACTTTTTGGCCGACGCATTAACGCTGCGGTCAAAGCTGGGTCCGTGAACACCATGTCGATAGCTTCTAACCTTTTTGCAGCGGGCAGCTTTAAAAGAATTTCTCTAAGCTGTCTGGAACCAGCACCCGAAGCGGCAATAACACCGGGGCCCGTTCCGCCCATTGCGCCAAAAGCTCTTGAGCCGGCTGCCGAACCTAAGACGCCTACATAAAAATCCAAAATCGGACCAGCCTCCGCCGCGAAGTCTGGGTCATTCAAACGCCCGGCTGCATCGGCAGCTTGTACTCTGGACATTTGCTCAGACATAAAACGAAGGCGATTTCTTGTTTCATTTGAAACAACGCCGTAATTGTCTGCAATATCCATCAAAGATGTTCTGGGGTTATTTGGAAGCGGCTCAAACAACGTTTTGTAGAACACTTGAGGATTAAACGCGCCTTCCCCGCCTGCTTTTAGATAAGCAAACTCCAGCATCGCGGTTTGTAGAGCGTCGTTAACTTCACTTTCGGTCAGCTCACTACCTAAGATTTTAGACTCTCTATTAGCCCGCATACGACGCAAACGAAGCGTGTCGGCACCCATGCGTCGTAGAGCAAACAAGTTGTTAAATGCGCGAACAGGATTTTCTGCATTAAACGCCTCGGTAACAGCCACGGTTGGAGATGTTCCCCCAATAAGTTGTGACAGATAGCGCTGCCCCCGATTGATTTTATTGGCGGTAGCTTCTGTGGCCTTGAATACATCAAGTGTTCTTTGCGCCGAAGCTGCATCCGCTAGATCTATTTTTAGTTGAGGGAATAGCTCTAAAAGCTCCGCGTTATCCCGCTTGTAATCATCTAACGCTTGCGCATTGATAACCGTTCTGGTTTCTCCAGTGCGGGGGTCAAAGACCTCTCTTGAGGCTACCTTACGAAGGTTGCGCAAATAACTATCCACAAGATTATTCACAGTTGAGAAGACAGGCTCGCCTCCGGCTGCAAGCTCATCACTATAGGTGCTTAAGCCCTGTGAGTCTGCCCACTCCGCGGCATCTTGCAACTGTCTAACCCGAGATAAGGTTACCCCTGGGTTACTCTTAACATAAGTTTGGAAAAGAACTTCTGGAGGCAGGCGGCGACCACCTGCTCTAGTAGTTGCAGCGCTTGGTCCTACGATGGTTCGGCCAAAGGTGTCGTTATATGCTCGCGTGTATGCTCTCGCTACATCATACGCCTCGCCAAAGCCATCTACATCTAAATCATCTAAGATAGACTCAGCAAGCATACCAATGCGGCGACCAAAATCTCTTGTTTCTGGATTTGCAGCAAACCCTCGTGCAACGTCTAGCATACGGCTTCTTGCTTCTGTCAATCTTTGGGAGTCGATAGCCGTGAGTGACTCTGTAGCCTCGGCTCCGCGGGCCGCGGCTCGTGTTTCGGCAGTTGACTTAACACTAGCCAAGTCCGCCATAGAATCCAGGGCGGAAGAAATACGGCCTCTGTCGCGTCTTGAAATAATGTCGCCAGCCTGGCCAGACTCTTGAAGAACTTTTTGGCTCTGCGAACGGAAAAACGCTGCTTGTTCTCCAAGCGGCAACGCTTGCGCCTCATCTGAAATTCTATTTAAAAGGCTTTGTCCTTCTGGAGCGCCATCGAGTTTAATCAGAGCATTTTCAACCTGACCCTGGTATCTGGCAATGTTGGCAAGCTCCGCTTCAGAAAACTGAGGTAACGGGTTTACCCCAAGATCTCTACGAGCAGTGTTTACGAAATCTGTTATCTGTGGAACAGCCCGCTCAAATTCACGTTGAAGCGCAGGGTCTTTCAAACTTATTTCGTTCCACATTTTGAGGAACGCAGGTAATTGATCGTCGGTAGCGTTCGGCCCTAGCGGTTGAATAATTGGAACATTTTCAACCTCACCCCACAGTTTTCTTGACTTGGCACTAGAAGCAGCAATAACCTCTTCAAGGATGTTGTCTAGTTTTACGGAAAGCTGCTCGGGGCTTTGAAAGCCGGGCTGTCCTGGCAAAGCCTTAAGTCGTTCATTCGCTTCTATAACATCGTTAACTCTGCGTTGAAGATTTGTTTGCAAGGAATCCGTAAACACACTTTGACGCAAGGCTGCCGCTTGTTGTAAAGAGTTCGGATCGCCTTGTGAGATCAAGCCTTGAATGTAGTTGTTTATAAACTCATAAGATTGACGTTCTGCTCTTTGGCGAGCAGCGTCTAAGCCACGGGATCCACCTGTTTTCGCAGCTTCGACTGCCATGAGAAGCGGATCTCCACTTCTTTGAGCCGCTGTAAACTCAACTCCTGGGAAAGCTTCTTCGAGCTGTCTTGTCATTTCAGGGCTAGTTAGTCTTTTAATTAGCTCATCATATTGTTCGGGAGACCCAAAATCCTCATACAATTCATTGATATTATTGAATAAATTTCGCTGCTGACGCGTAACAAGCGCGTCCCCAGCTCGGGCAGCGTCTAAAGAGGCTTGCTCTGACACAATCCGTGGAAGTAGTCGCATGACTGTTGCCGCTAATGTGTTTGCACCAACAAGCTCTGCTCCAACACGAGGAAGCACCTGACCGGGATAACTTCTTTCCGCAGAATATGCGCCTAACGTAGCACCGCCGGCAGCTACCGCTTCGGCTGCCGCCGTTAGTCTGGGTGCTGCGCGGGCCGTGGCCCCTCCAGTGCCAACAAAGGTTCCCAAAGCTCCGGAAATTTTGTCCCCTAAAGTGGGGTTAGGTAAATTATTTGCCCACTGTCGGGTTCCTAGTGTTGCTGACGCCGTTGGAGAGAGCATCCAAGGCGCAAAAATACCTCCTGAAAAGGCTCCTAGCGTTCGATACGCTTCGTAAACTGCCCGCTGGCTAGGAGTTACAACTGGATCGGGGCCAAGTATTTGCTCTTCAATTTCGTCTCCCGCCATATAAACGCCGGCAGCGGCAGCTAAACCGGCAGCGCCAGAAGCCAATGCCGAACCTATCACTGCGGGTCCTGCCAGTGGACGCGGAAGTGCGCGAGCAGAAGGAATGAGACGCTTACCTGTCTCTCCGGTAGCTTTCATAAACGCGTATGTAGCGGCAGCGCTCTTTCCGGCTTCGCCTAAAAACGGACGCATAAAAGGTGCGTCCCCCGCGTTTGTAAATAAACGAATAATTTCCTCGTTACTTAGAGCTTTCTCCCGAGGATCTGTGACACCTTGCCTAGAAGGCAGCAAATCTAAAAAGGGAGACCTTCCAGAAGTAAGTGCGTCATAGTTAAAGTTGTCTATATAAGAGTAGTCACTGGCTCCTAACGTGGCAACAATATCCCTAGCTAGTGCTTCGCTAGGGTTATCAAAAGTTTTTCTAAAGGTGTCTACGACATCTTCTGTTAAAACAATGGGGTTGATCTTTAGGTAATCCGGAACGGACGTAGTTTCGGTAACTTCTCCGCCGTCCTGCATGTAGCGAATCTTATTTTTCTTCATATTTACCTCCTAAACAACCCAGGTATTCCGCTAGTATCTCCTTGGATGGCTTGCAACCGAAGTTGTTGAGTTGAAGGGAAACTTTGGTTTGAACCTTGGTTCATTTGATAAGGACGAAATTGAGGGAACAAGTTAGAGGGAAGCTCAAATTCTTCGATGGTTTGAGGTTCTGTAGTCACATCTTCCGGTTCTTTTGTTACTACCCCTTCTTCAACTTCCTCTGGTTCAACCGGGTTCAATCTTTGTAGAGTAGAAGTCAAGGGAACACCTGAAGTCAATATCGCCTGGTCAGATTCAACATTTCTGATAACCGTATCGCTGTCGAGAAACTTATCATATATTGCAACGGCTGCCGTAGTCTCTGCAATAAGTTTAGTTAAGTCTGATTTCAAGGACCGTGCTTCGGTAACTTGTTCTTGCGTATATCCTGTAGGATCGCCCAACACAGTTTCAACTTTTTCTAAAGAAGATGCAAGAGCGTTACGTGTAGTTACAATGGCGTCTCTCGCACCACGGTCTGTTTTTAAAGGTCCGGGGCGGAAACCGTCTACTTCGGCACCCAACAACTCAGCATCTAATGCAAAAATTCTGCCCTCTGTTCCAGAACGAATTACTCGCATAATTTCGTTAGCAAGACGTTCTAGTTGAGTGTCAGTTTTTGACGTTATCTCGCCCTCTTCTCCACCATAATCTCCTGTCAACTGACCGGCTAATTGGTTGAAGAAACGATTGACGCCAGATTGCCAATCCTGAGACTTGGTGAGATCTTCACCTTGTATAATAAAAGTCGGTTGACCTTCAAATTCAGAAAAGTCGATTTTTCCGCTCTCGTCAAACCTGACGCGGGGACTTGTTACCCCTGTTTCAATCGTAACGGTTGCCGGCGGTCTACGGACTGTAAACCCTTCATCTGGATCTTCTCCAACCCTCGACGGAGTTGGAGGCAGGGTTTGATCTGGGGAAACTCCAGGAACCGCCAAGCCCAAAGACTGTCGTTGAGAAATAGCTTCTAAGACATCTGGACCTAACTGTTGCCCCGGCACCGTTACAAACCTACCGTCTGCCTGACTCCATGCCGTTGTAGGTTGGGTTAAGCTAGATATTAGGTTGGTGAGTAACAAAGCTTCGTTAGGATCTCTTTGATCAAGCGCACCGGAGGCGTAATCCTTTAATCTATCCGCGTCGGAAAGATACGTCATTGTTAGGCCTTTGAAGCTTCCACCTAAAATTTCTTCGGCTTCGGCAACATCACCTTCGGTAAGCTTTGAAAGTTGTTCTAAGCTGGGGTTGGATACAGGAATAAACTCAGCTCCAAGAGCGGCGCGCTCTTCTCTCCCCTCTTCAGTAGACAAATCTATTACTTTTAGCTCTGCGGGATCTGTCGTGCTTGCGAAAACTTGAAGATCAACTTTTGGCGGCTCTTTTGACTTCGTAGCCTCCATCCAAGCAGAGGTAGTAAATTGAACATAGCCTTCGCTAGTAAGCTCTGCCGCTCTAGCACGACCGGCATCTGTTGAAAGATCTATACTTTCATAAGTATCAATGTCGTTCGGGCTGGCAAACAACGCATAGTTAGGTGCTTCCTGACTTTCTGCGGTCGCCGCCCCGCCAATAGCCAAGTTAGAATCTTGAACGGCTGCTTCGTACTCAGGAGTTCCAGGGATGTATGATTCCATACGACGCGTGGTATAGTTGTAAAAGTTAACAGCCGCTTTTGGCTCATCGCCTAACCCGGTAAGTTTCACGTAATCAGCCATAGTGCCTGGCATCACGCCAGCAGGCAACGCAGCAAGTTTCTCAGCGGCATCTGGAGCAGACAAATCAATACGAGTAATCGTTTCTTGCGGGTTAGCCGGATCAAAGAACACTTTGATATTAGGGGCGTCTGGATCATCTCCCAGACCCGTAAGGTCGATGTATTGTTCCAAAGTGCCCGGGAGTACATTGGGGGCAAGGTTAGCTAATTTTTGCCGGCCCTCTGGAGTAGAGGTGTCAATGCTTATAAGAGTCTCAGTCGGGTTCTGTGGATCAAAGAAAATCTCAATACTAGGCGCGCCTGGGGTTATAAGGCGTTGGTGCTGATCTGGAGTAAATTCACCATACCCTTGAGCCGCAAGAGCCTCTGCTTCCAAGAGCTGAGCTGGATTGGAAAGATTTAAAATTTTGTAGGTAGTTGGGTCCTCTAGGTCTGCAAATACTTTAAAGTTAGGCGCGGCATCTGCACGAGCTTCGCTAACCGTAAAGTTACCCACCCCAAAGGTGTCTTGTAACGCCCTAAAGTTACCTACAGTCAGGGGCGCTTGGTATGTTCTTGTGAGGGGGTTTCCATCGTCATCAAAGAGAGGCTGACCTGACTCACCTAACTCGGGGATAGTTATGTCATATATTTTACCTAGAGCTGCCCCGGCTGCGGCGGCTTCGGCTGCGGCGGCGTCTCTCTCGGCCTGTGCTTCGGCTGCGGCAAGTGCCGCTGCCCGCTCTTGCTCTGTTTGATACAAGCTCTCTGCCCGCTGTAATGCGGTCAAATCAAGCTGTCTTTGTTGATCACGCTGCGATTGCTTAAATTGGCCGAACTCACCAGCACGAGCGCCGATGTTACCCAAAACAGGCGTAAAGGCTTGTGCCAAACGTGAGGCAGGGCTCATGGTCCGTTCGCCGGGAGTGGCAAACATTAAACCACCTTGCGCAATATCAAACAAAATTTGCGCCTGCGTTAGCTTGCGTTGCTCTGCTAAATCCGCTGCTTGCTGGTCCGTTCCGAAGATCTGACCATATAGAGCCCGTTGTTGGTCAAAAAGCTCTTGTTGCCGTGGAGTAGGCATGGCGACGCCGCCCGATTGCATATGCTGAACCGCGCCGCCTTGACTAAAATTTACGGGAGCTGGACCTCCTTGATCCGCCATGTTTACCGTGGACATTATCCCGCCGGCCATGTTTCCTTCTACCGGGGTGTCCATCATGCCAGGGACCATACTTCCAATTCCTTGATCTACCGCTGCAAGCTGCATAACAGGTTGCACGAGAGTTAAGACGGAATCAGGAGTTTGGGCCGCGTCTTCCGGCCCTACCACCCCGGCTAGTTCTTGTCGTCGCCCTTCTATGGGGACCTGATCCCCACGTATTGAGTTCATCACTTGAGCATAATCACCAGTTTCTAATGCTTGGTCTAAGCTACCAAAAGAACCGGCTGCTTCTTGAATCATTGATTCTAAAAGCATTGGATCAATCGCACCCTGTGCTGCGCCGGGAGCCGCGGGCATTGCTGCGGGATCCATTGGCATAGCAGGTGCAGCTTGTGCTGCCATTTGCGCGGCTATCGGCTCACCGCCCATCTGCATTCCTACCGGACGAGGCGCCGGAATACCTCGGTCAAAGGGTCCTGGTGTGGGGGGCACACGAACCATACTTGGCTCTTCGGCGTCCAAGTACCTTAGTTCTTGTGTTGTTCCGGGGAACGGTCCGGGAGGTCCTACGCGAGGAATACCGTTTATCATCTCGACGCCGCTCATTGCGGATGTCGGCGGGGTTGCTGATCCTGCGGATGTACCGCCCGGAGCAGGCAAGGATTCAATGCCTCCGGCAGGGGCCATAGGAAACGGAAACTCTACCCGTTCGCCAGTCATCGGGTCAAGCTGCCGGGTCCTCTCTAAGTCTCGCAAAGTAGACTCAGGGCTAGGACTGCTACGCTGCATCCTAACAAATTCGGCACTTTGGTCTCGAAGATTATTTATTTTCTGAGTAACTTGAGCAAGTTTTCTTCTCGCAAGGGCCTCTTCATATTTATTGTTTGACGCTAATGCTGCGTTCAAAAGGTCCGTGTAAGCGTTTGCTTCAGCCTGAAGATCTTCAAACCGCATTCTGAAATAATTTTCGTCCGGAACAAAACTGGCAACTCCGCCATCTTCCATTGGAATGACCCCACGGCCCATAAGAATATCCTTTTTGGTTACTTTGCCGTCACCACTTAAGTCCGGAAAGCCGACTGAGCCGCCCTTTTTAAACATTTGACGATCCATTACACTTCTGTTCATCATTAGAATAACCCTGCTTGTTTCGCCCCAGCAACGGCTGAGAGACCAGATATACCCAGACCCAAGATTTGTTGAGCCGGGGAGACTTGTGGCGCAGTAGACGCCGTGATTGCTTGTTGAGTAGTTGGCGCGCCTTGATAAATATCAGACAAGAAGCCTAACCGCTGGTATGGCTCGTAAAGTTGAGTTTGTTGAGTTTGGCGATCAGCTTCAAGAACAGCTTGGCGCTGTGCTTGCTCTTGCTTACCAAGATCAAATAAGAACCCAGTTTCGCGCTGACCTAACTGCTGACCAAGCTCACCCAGACCCGCTTGACGTATGCCAAGCTCACCTAAAGCCTGACCTTGAGAGAGCCCGAGCTGACCATATTGAGCGCCCAATGCGCCAATACCCTGACCAAGCTGACCCATCATCTCCTGACCTTGAAGACCAAGAGCGCCAGATTGCCCTGCTAATTGACCGGCAAGTTGAGCTGCGCTTAATCCAGTAGAAGAAGACAACTGCTCAATGTTCATTCCGGTAGAAGCCAACGCTTGAGCGTTTGCTGCTGCAAGTTGTTCACCAGATAAACCAAGCTGACCTGCAACTTGTGCGGCTTGAATACCTTGCTGACCTAATTGCGCTGCACCCGACTGCGCTAGTTGCTCTGCGGACATACCTAATTGAGCGCCCGCTTGAGCGGCTTGCTGCGCACGAGCTTGCTGCGCCTCGAAAGATTGCTGCGCACGTTGTGCTGCACTTTCAAAACCGGCGGCCCGCATTTGAGCCGCGGTCCGCGCTTGTTGTTCTAAGATATTTCGACCAAGTTCCGCCTCTGCAACCGCTTGACGAGACCCGCCAAACGCCCCGGCGCCCACGGCTTGCGCTCCAATTTGCTGCTGCTGAATATCCCCAGCACGAGCAACATCGGCCAGTGCTTGCTGAACAGCGGCATCTTCATATGCGCTCATAAACGCGCCAATTCCGCTAGGTTGGAAGGCTTGCGTTGTACCTGTAAAAGCTTCTTGACCAAGCTGTGCTTGTCTTCGAGCCTGTTCAGAGGCTTCTAATAAACCCGCCTGAGCTTGCTGCTGAGCCTCTAAAGCACCCGCACCCATAGCTCCATAAGTCCGCGCACCTTGCGTAACGTCACCTAATTGCGCGCCGAGTGTTTGACCAACACCGGCACCGCCTAATCTAGCGAGGTCAGCCACGGCCTGACCGCGGCCCGCGGCAGCTCCTAAAGAGCTTTGTACGTCGTAAACTTGTTGTGGAATGCCGGCAGCTCCAGCGCGCATAAGTGCGGCAGCTTCTTGTTGAAACGGTGCTGCGCCGGCCATAGCTCCAGTAAGGGCTTGTTGTGCTTCCCCTAAGGAATACCCCGCCTGATCTAAATAAGGTTGGTATCCTCCAATTCCAGCTCTGGCCAAATCTATTGCCGAAACTTGCAGATCCGACATTTCTGCCACTAATTGTGGCGGAATTGTTATTCCTTGGTCTGCTAAAGCTTTTGCTGAATCAAGAAGCCCGAGTTTACGGGCTTCTATTTCGGGAGCTTCGCGCTGAATTACCTCTGTACGTTCAGTAGCCATTATGCCATCGCCCTTCCACGGCTTTCAAGGTTTCGCATCACCGAATACATGTTCTTAATGCCGTCATTTAGATCACCGTTACCTAAACCACGAACCGCGTCTGTAGTCATTACAAATTCTCCAGGCATTAGCATGGCTCGAACACTGTCCTGACCGGGAATACCTTCATCCGGCATAATTCCGCCGTTGCGACGTGGGAAGATAGCACCTCCGTCTGCGGCAAAAAGAGGACGTGAGTAATATCCGGTATTAAACGGAGAAGTTGGAGCTGAAACATATTGCCCGGTAGTTGGATCTAAAACTTGACCCCCGATGTCAGATACAAGATATTTTGAAGGATCTAATTTAATAAGATCTTCTCCAGTGGTTTCGTCTACAAGGCCCGCAGAACCAACTTCAGGCGTTTCAAACATGCCCGTTGCGCCCATAATACCCAGTCCTCCGGCTACATAAGGCACCGCTTTTTGGAACATGTTAGGTGTTGCAGCGGAGGTCACTGCTTGAGAAACCCGTGAAGTTATTTCTGCCGGTGTAAAAGGAGCGGGTAGATTAAGAGCGGGATTTGCTGCATTCATCTGCTCAATGAGTTGAGTTTGTGCTTGAATGTTAGCCAACTCTCTTTGACCTGCTGCCAACCCTCTGGCCGCACTGGGCTGCGGGTTGAAGACATCCGAGATACCTCTGCCCATCTTCCTAAGAAGACCTTCAGAGGGTTCTGGTGTTAGTGTTAAGTCTTCTACCGTTGCTTGAGCTACCTGTGTTTCTGTCGGAGTTAAAGCTTCAGTTGCAGAATCGCGGTAAGCTACTAGCTCTCTTTGAGATTGTGGAACAAAAGGTGTTCTGTCGAATAAACCGCGTTGACCTGCGTTTGCTGCACGAGCTTGCGCGCCGCCAAAAATGTTTCCTGCGGTAGTTCTTGTCGCTGATCCGAGAGCCGCGAACCGCTGTCCAGGATTTGCTAGTCCGGCTTGAATGTTCTTCATAAAGCCGCCCTGGTTTCCAGTAAAACCTTGGTAAACCGCGCCGGTTAAACCTGCGGTAAATCCCGACTTCAACGCATCTTGAACAGAGCCGCCTTGAAGTAACGTGGCAATACCAGAACCTAGCGCAGAGCCGTAAATAGGGCCTAATATTGGCGTAAAAACAAAAGATAAGACTGGAGCGGCTACCTTTTTAAGTACGCCAGCTAACTTATCCCGTATGCCTCGTATTCCTTTAGCTATTCTATCTAAAAAGAACTCAGCAATTCCAGTAGCGGGGTTAATACTGTTTGCATCAGATCCCGCAACATAACGGTTGGGGTCTTCTACGCCCATGTCGCGTAGTCTTTGAAAAATACCTTCTTTTAAAGCTTCATCTTTTTCGAGAAGCGCGACTGGGATAACCATCTCGCCGCTTTCAAGGTGAGCGATAATATTATCGCCATAGCGTCCCATTGCCGCCATTTTTTGAGCAGCTTCAGGGAGTTGAATAATACCGCCTTCAGAATCAGATAATTTGGCGCCGCCCCCGTAAACCGCTTCAATTTCGTCGTCTTCCATAATGAAAGCGCCGATACCACTACCGGGGACGTTTAATTCTTCTAGTTTTTCCATTTCTTGTGCCATTATCCCGCTCCACCAGTGATTCCTTGAGGCGTTGTTACCTGTATGGTTGTACTTCTTTTTTCAGCTCCCGTCCATGAAGAACCGCACTCTGGGCAATTTCCATCCGGATAAGATGCAATTTCTTCTGGAGTATCTACTACATTACCGCAGTTAGCACAATGCACAGTGTCCGAACTTGTAGATGGCAGAAATTGACTGCCATTTTGCATTGTAATGATTGTTTTATCGCTCATGTTATAGTCACCGTAACTGAACCAACCGATGTTGTCGAAGAATTACCACGAACATTTGGTTGATCTAACAAAGAAATTTTTAGGATACCGTCTTGTTGAAAGACTGCCCCAGGCTCTAACCCGACGTCATCTGTTTGCAGGTTGGTAAAAACCATTCCTGTGTTTCGGCCTTCGCCGGGGTTTTGCATTTGACTTAAGTGATTAGAAAAAGCTCTAATTATCTCTGCAAAGTAAGGCTGTTGATACTCCCCGGGGGGAATAGGAAAGTATGGACGAACAAGATTACGAGACATTAACGCCTACCATCAGGTCGTATGTCATAACGAAGTGTGCCTAATCGCCACCCCACGCCCGTTTCATCAGACGTTACTTTAACACTAAACTGACGACCCCTAAGACGTAAATTTACCTGCTCAGTGCTTGAGCCTATCTCGCTAGTCACCGTTCTAGTGTAAGTACCGTCTACATAATTACGAACATTCGTCGTAATGTCCGCTATGGGCGCTGGCGCACTTGAATTACGAAAATCAATATCCGGTATCAACCGACTTAAGAAAGTAAATTGCTGACCGTCTCCCATATCAACAGGACTAGATTCTACATAAGCGGTTATCGCAGTCGCAGGAGACGCACTTCCGTCGTCAAACCCAAACTCCTGGTTATATAAGAAGTTGTCTGGGGAGGCGGCTACCGGGTTTTTTTCAATTCCACGATCTACCCAGCATGTGCGCGCCAAATTACCGTAATACCAGGTTTGCTCTTGATAATTATATATCACATACCGGTCATTTTCTGAGCTAGACTCAGAAGGGTAGAACCACCAGATTTCGGTGTTTTCGGCGTTTAAGCCGGCTGTAATCTTTTCAAGCTGGTTGATATTTAAGTCGTCAAAAACATAATCTCGAACGGCACAAGGCAACCGTTGAACCGATCCGTTGTACACGTAAAACTCGGTACGGCCCATCCAGTAAACCTGGTCATCCACTGCAATAGAAGCAAGTGGGCTCGCAATAGTAGTGTTTTCAGAAATGAGCTGAATACCGAAAGTAAAGGGAGGGCCCAAATATTGCATTGCATAAAGAGCGGTGTCCGTAAAAACGACTATCTGCTGACGAGTTTCTGCGGCAGTAACAATTTCAGACCCCGAGCCTAACCTTAAATCACCCGCCGTTGTTAAGGGCGTTGCTTCCCATTCCGTCAAGCTTTCTTGATCCGAAAATCTAATCAACAGGGGATCTTGAACCCCTGGGTTATCTTGAGAGTCGCAACCAAAAGCGATGACGTGTCGATCTCGGTCAGAAACTAAGACTTGTTTAGCTACCGTAGGCGCATAATTAGACCCCGCCAAAGAAGACAAAGCAACGCCCCTGGTGTTTAATCCCGTAGACTTGTCCCAGTAAAAAATGTCTCCATCTCGAACGTTGTATAGAAGATCTTCGCCAAAGTTGTCATGGCTCCAAATGCGCAGTTTAGAACCCTGCACAGCAAGACTAGCGGCGGAACCCCACGTCCCTCGTCCCCAGCTTCCCGCACCCCATCCAGTACCCGTTACAGTGGTGTCCAATCCCACGTTTACTTGATAAGCCCCTACAACAGACGCGCCTCCGTTACCGCTGTCGCTAGAGGTAGCAAAAACTGGAGTTTCGTCTAATCCGCCCGAAACCGTAATTGTAGCAATATCCGAAACCGTTCGTGCCGTAATGTAGTAAGTGTTCCCATCTTCTACGTGAACTATCTGGTATTCTTGATTAAGAATATTGGAGGTAATCGCACCCCCTAACGAAACTGCGCCGGAGAAGGTTACAAAATCGTTTTCAATCGCTCCGTGGTTAACATCTGTCACAGTGATCGTTGCACAAGTAACCGTGTCTCCGGAAGTATGTGCTGCGGCTGTTGTGCTAAACTGACCTCGAACACATCCGGTTAACTGGCTTCCTGAGATAGCGGCATATAAAATTATCTCAGAGTTTATCTTAATAAACCCGGTACTCGGAAAGCCGGATACACTGGTAAGAGTAATTTCGGTTGCAGAGATTGCGACGTCTGCGCCAAGGGTATTAGCTGCCGCAGAAAAAGTTACTGCACCGGCAGCGGTGGTCTCTCTAATAGGCGTAATGTCAAAAAATCCGCCCCCTTCGCTAACATAATACTTTAAGTTCGTACCCGTGCCAATATACCGTTCCCCTTCAAGAGAAACCCACGGGTGTAAAGCGCGACAAGTTCCTAAAAATGTTGAGCTAGAAAGTTTTTGCCACCCACCAATTTTTTCTGGAAATCCAAAACGAAAACGCACCTTATCACAGTCAAACCAGCCGCCTTCGTTGGTGTACTCTGTTACCTCTCGGTTAATACCGGGTCTAAACTGTAATTTGGTAAGAGGCATGTCATCGTCCCATCGTCAGTTTACTTTAAAATCCAACCTTGAGTTTTAGGGTTTGCGGTATCGGCCTGATAACCTGCTTCATACCAATCGCCATGTGAATACGAGGGGTCTGGTCGTGGGATAGGAGGCTCCCATGTGTAGCTATTCGTATCTAATGTCCACGAGGGATAGGGTTGTACATCGTAGAAAACCGTGCCATTGTAGTGGCCCCCTATTGAAGCATAGTTTTTACGCTCTCGCGCTTCATCTCCGGTGATAACGGACTGATCCGCTTCGGGTTCCCCTGTTTCTGAATTATAGTAAACACCGCCCTTCATGTTATAGCTAGTTTTTACCCATTCGCCGGGCTCACCGTCGTCGTAAGAATCTATAAAAGCCTGATCTGCTTTAATTATGTCTACAACCCTACCGTCTTGAACTTTTGCGAAATGTCCCATTTTAATACCTTACCCACATAACGTTACGGAGTTAAATACGCGACAACAACGCGGCCACTTCCACCTTGTTTTTGATCCTGACCGCCCGCGCCGCCGCCTGTTCCACTGGACCCGTTTTGATTCACGTTGCCGCCACCGCCGCCACCGCCCGAGCCGTTAGGTGCGCCGTTGCCTATTCCAGCGCCGCCACCGGCGTATTTGGCTCCATTTATAGACCATGTGCGACCGTCGCCGCCGGGGCCTCCGCCGTCGTGGCCAACAGGGCCAGAGCCCGACTCATCAGCTCCGCCTCCACCGCCAGCGCCAGAATCAGTACTTCCTGGAGTGGCTCCACCTGGGTTTCCTTGCCCTGAAATACCACTCCCGGCGTTCTTCACGGAAGGAGGGGAAAAGTCCCCAGGCCAGGTGCCGCCTCCACCTGAACCCCCTGGTTGTGCGTTTGAAAACTGCTGGGCACCTTTGCCTCCGCCCGTACTGCTGGGAAGGCCCGTGAAGGAAGAGGTGCCACCGCGAGCGCGAAACCCTCCGCCTCCAACTGTTACCGTATAGTCTCCAGTGGTAAGGGTTGTCTGGTGAGTAAGCATTCCTCCGCCACCTGCGCCGCCTCCGCCGTGTCCTCCGCCACCTCCGGCGATTACAAGAACCTCGGCTGCAATAGATCCGCTAAGAGTAAACGTTCCCGAAGACGTAAAGGTGTGAAGCGTATAAGAACCTGAAGTAGATATACTTCCACCACTAGCCGAGAAACTAGAAGCGCCATAGTAATCACTAAAAGAAGCTTGCGCTTCAGAGGACTTGCCGATCATATCTCGTATGTCGGCATCGTTTATAGTAACCTCTGTTCCAGAAGACCCGCCGGCCTCCACATGCATTTCGTTTAGAGTTATCTGACCACTACTGGGAAGAGGCATTCTTTATCTCCTCGATTTGAGATTTCAGCTCCTTAATTGCTTCGATCAGCAATCCGTGAAGCTGGTCATATTGAACGGTTTTATACTCAACGCCATCGTCTACTTTAAGCGGTAAAACACTTTCAACGATTGCGCTAGGCAACACTTCTTCGACTTCCTGTGCGATTACACCTGCGGATTTCTTACCATCTGCAATGTATGTAAACGTGTAGCCGTTTAGCTGGCTTACTTTGTCGAGAGCATCTGTAATGGGCTGAACGTCTTCTTTGAGCCGGGCATCTGATATTGTTGTAGAGTATGCTACTACGTTACCATCCGCATGGAAGTCTCCGTCAGATTCGAAACGGAACTCGTTGTTTCCGTTTATATACACATCCATCTGAGTGTTATTAGTAAACGTGATATAATCGGTGCTGTCTAATCCAATGTTAGCAGAGGCATAGACGTTTCCGGTAACATCTACATCACCAGAAGATACAAAGCTTGTTCCTGTGATTGTTGTTCCTGTGATTGCAGCGGTGCTTGCAGCTCCGATAGTAGTGCCGTCAATCGCGCCGCCACCAATGTCTACTGAGTTAGAAACAAGCGAGGTAATAGTTACAGCACCCGTGCTGTTTGCAATCGAGCCTGCCGCTGTACCGTCGTTCGCTTTAAGGTTAGTAACCTCAAGATTGGTTGCTTTTACGCCATCATCTTTTAATAGAACGCTATCAATGGTCACACCGCTACCCGCAGTGGTTTCGTTGACCGTATTTGTCGTAATTGCCTGACCGTTATCTATAATTAAGTTGTTTGACCCAGAAGTGTTTCCGTTGCCAAGGACCTCGGATAAAGTGTCTGAAGTTGCCACCTGCGAATCTACATATGCTTTAATAGACTGCTGCGTAGCTAATTTACTGGCACTGTTCGAAGCCATGTTGTCTTCGTCGAGAACACCGTCCACCGTGGTAGAACTTGCAACATTCAGGCTAGTGCTGGCTGTCAAAGTAGTGAAAGCACCTGTTGAAGCACTCGCCGCACCCACCGTTGCACCATCCAAGCTACCGCCGTTAATGTCGGCAGTGGTTGCTACTAAAGAAGGTGTGGTAATTGCCGTAGCTTGAAGCTTGGTAAAGACATCAGTTGTTGTAGCCGTGGCGCCGCCACCACTGAACTTTACAACCATATCTACGCCCGCAGGGATCTCTAAGTCCCGTCCAGCGTCATACGTGCCTTGAAAAATAAGTATTGAACGGCTGCCAGATAGGCTGTTCCGAATAAAGACAATCTTTTCCGCGTCATTAGGGGTTAGCTGCACATAGGCTGTGCCACCTAAATCACCGCCATCGTTAAACTCGATGAACTTATTGCGACCGTCAGAAACCGTTCCATCACTAATTGCTAGTGTGTTGGGAGAGCCGGAGCTTCCCGTGGCTGCCAGAGTTACGGTAACTGCACCGTTGATCGCCTGGTCAATAATATCAAAGTTTGTATTTGTGGTATTGCCCCAGGTTCCCGATTGTTCGCCGGTCGCTGGTTTTTCAATACCAAGGTTTACTGTATAGGTACTGGCCATTTCTAAAATTCCTTATGCGGCTACCCGCATCCAACTCGCATCTTGTGACGGAACTTCTCCCGACCAAGAAGGCGTTTGACTTGGGTTCGTGTTGTTATAGCTTGGATTTTGATTTGGAACAAGTCTGCCGTACACCTGCGCACGACCAACTTCTCCTGTTGCACTAACTCCGGTGACATTAACGGTGGCGCCACTGATAAAGACAATGCTTCCGACTTGCCCTGCTCCGGCAACGCCGCCGACATCCGCGACAACCCCCTGTTTCACGGCGGCGGAACCTACTCCACCCGTGGCAGCAAGCCCCGTGACGGGGAAGGCCACTTCCTCGTTAATATCAACTTGACCGATTTGCCCCGTAGCAGACACTCCGGTAGCTGTTGTCTGTGCCTTGCCCGAAATGCTTACAGATCCGACGGCACCTGTTCCAGCAATTCCCGTTACAGAAACATCTATAGAGGGCTCACCTGTAGCTGATCCGACGGCACCTGTTCCAGCAATTCCCGTTACAGAAACATTAGCTTTGCCGGTAGCATCTAATTGTCCTACCTGACCCGTGGCCGCAACCCCCGTAGTATCAGCACCTACCACAACAGAAATGGTAGCTGATCCCACGTTTCCGTTGGCGGCAATCCCGGTTGTAGGGGTGCTTGCCGCACCTTCTACCGTGGTTGAGCCCACCTGACCCGTTGCAGAAACGCCGGTAACAGCAAAACTAGCCGCACCTGTTACTGAAACAGAGCCTACGTTTCCTGTAGCAGAAGCCCCCGTGACGGAGACATTGATCCGAAGATCGGCAGTAGCCGAGCCAACTTCACCCTCTGCGAATACACCTGATATACCCGAAGACCACGCGCCTTGCCCCCACGTACCTCTACCCCAGCCTGTTTCAGAAACGGGGGAGGCCGTAGCTGGGATGCTAAGGCTAACGGATCCAACTTGCGCAGTCGCAGGTACGCCCGTTGGAGAAACAGCCGCAGTTGCCGCCGCCGTCACGCTCCCCACGCCCCCAGAGGCTTGAAGCCCGGTTGCTGGCGTGTTTGCTTCGGCGGTAGCGGTTACTGACCCAACAGAGCCCGTAGCACTTGGAAGAGCGGTCTGAGACCACGATCCTTCGCCCCAACCTAAGCGACCCCAGCCGCTTATTGGAACGGTGACGTCGGACATTACGCTATGCGAATAATCGCGTTACTTGAGTCGGCTGTTGGGAACACGACGGTAAAGTCACCTGCCGTAGCAGTTTTGTCTTCACCAAAGTCCAATACTACTACTGTTGGATTTGTAACAGAAGTCGAAGTAGTGTTCGGAGTAGTGTTGTAGATCAACGCGCCACGAGCAGTGATTGTCACCGTTGAGAACACTTCATCTGCAAAATCAGTAAAGGCCGTGGTTCCAGAAGTAGTTGGATTTACGCTTGTAAGCGCTTGACCTCCAGCACTGTAACCTGTCCCCGACACTTCGTTAGTGGCAGTATAGGCGGTTGTTGCCGCCGTAAAAGACGCCGAGTTTGTGTAAAGGGCAATGTTAAAAGTATCACCAGTAGAGGAGTCAAAATCGTGTACGCCATAAAGAAGCTCGTTCTTAAAGGACGTACACATGAAGTTTCCGCTAAAAGCCATGTTATAGTTTCCTTATCAGTTCAGCAAGCTCCTTGTGGCCTGCATCAGTTAGTGCATTGTACACGGTTGTTCTATCACCTTTTATTGCTTCGCGCATGTAATTTTCTAAAACTTTTACAAGCTGTCCACGAAAGGCATGGGCTTGAGCCCGAATTGCAGGGTTTGCGTCATCGCTAATTGATATTATTTTATCAACTGCTCTGTGCGCAATTTCCTCTGGGGTAAACCCACGTCCTTGGGTGGTGTGTACGTCCACTTTAAACGCTGGGTTTACGTTCATATCAAGTGCTGGAAAACTCATTGTTTAGGCCTTATCACCATTCCAGTTCGATACTCATCGGTTACTTCTTTCGATTCGCCAAGCATTTTCAGCCCAGTTATCGCTTCCACAAACCGTTTTTCATATTGCTGCATTATATCTGGCTCACCTTTCATATAGATGTATGCCTCAATTAAGCTGCCATATAAAAGCGCTAATTGAGCGTTTTCGCTCAACCATGTTGTTCCACTGCCGCCAGATAAAGTCAAACTTAGCGGACGATAGAAGTAATGTAACTCAACCGCAGAGTTTGCGTTTGGAGTCGGTCCAATAATGAAGTTATCTACGTCAAAAACGGCATAATAACGAGGGTTTCCCGTCGTAGCGGGGTTTGGATTAAAGCTTTGAACAAAATCCGCGTCTTTAAAGTCTAAAAACACCTGATTTGAGCTGCTATCTGTAAAAGATAGCGAAAAAGGTGCTAAAAAGTCACTTGGGCACGCTAAATACTTGTTAGAAGCGGTCATTGTGCCGCTCACGTTCTTACGAAACAGGCTTAATTGAACGTTTTTTAGTATTCTTTCTTCTGCCTGAACGATAAACACGGGTATATTGTTCGTAAAAGACGTTTCATCATACTCGGTGTAGTCTTTTATGGCTTGAGTTAATTGATCGTATGTAAAACTCATGTCGTCACCGTCACTTGACCAACCTTACCGAACGATTGTACCGGTCCAAGGCTGGGACTTTCTATCAAAGGGACCCCCACAAACACATCCAGAGGCTCGATTCGGTCGGGTCTTGCGTTTTTCAGAGCTTCCGGGTCTACAACCTTGCGAAATGGCCCTAGTTGAGGGTGTTTTGGCTCGTATTGGTCTGGACCAACAAGCAATCCGTTCCATTCACGCTTCATTACCCGATAAGGGTAACGAAAACCTGATCGGTCACAAATTGCATACGAGTCTTTTCCGGAAGCAAACTTAGACATCTATCCGGCCCTGTAATACTCATAGCTCGGGACAACATTAAACGAAGAACGGTCCCGATCTTCTGTTGCGGCGCGGTCAAACTCTTCTTCGTAAACGGCTTTTAGCAGTTGAACGCGGTTTGGCGCTCTTTTCAGAGCAATGTAGTACGCTAATCCTGCTGCTAAACACGGATAGAACCGAAAAGGCATATCCATAGTGTTTGTGTATATGTCCGCATCGTCCATACGGGTTAACGCATCATATATGATGGTATCCGTAGTGTTCTCTGGGACAGGCCAAATCTTTAAATTTGGTGTAGTTTGCCGATCCAAGAAAAATTGATTGGGGCGCCCCTGAGTTGTCTTATTGGGGATGTTTAAAAACTCGTCCCGACTTAGGCGATCTAAGGAGTAATCTGTTCCATCCCTTCGACAAATAACCGACAAAACGTCAATAACATCTGCCCCTAAATCATATTCTCCATCGGCAACCACCAAAGTAACGGTGCGCTGCTTTATGGTCCACTGATTTAAGCCGCGATTTGCCCAGTCCGCCAACAAGAGATTGAGCGAACGTTTAGCGGTTTTGAGGTCATACCCAGTACGAACCTCAAGTCCACATCGCTCAAACGCTTCTTCAACGTAATCAGCAACGTCCAGCTCAAAATCTTTGCTGCCTGAAGTGGCCATTTTTTATTCCTAAGCGTTACGAACAGCGGGTTTGTTTTTACCCACCATACCACCGCGCCGCATTTTCTTAACCATGCCGCCACCGCGCATTTTCTTAACCATACCGCCGCCACGCATCTTCTTGACCATGCCGCCGCCACGCATTTTTTTAGGTTTCATCGCCATTTTTAAGTTTCCTATATAGTTTTTCCCGCTTATCATAAATTTCACGGGCGTTATACTGACTATTATATATATCATAATAGCCTTTTTTATCCAGCTTGTCTGCGGCTCCTTGCAACTTAGACAACCTCTGAACAAAAATCATTGCATATTCAGCATCTATGTGAGGCTCAAAGTCCACATCCTGCACGAAATCACTCTCTTCGTCGTGCGGGTGAAAACCCATTACCCATATATCTTTATCTATAAACATCCCATCAGAGATTACGTCATTTAATTCATCTAAATAGGTGTGGAACACCTCGGGATCTTCTTCAAACTTAAAATCAACAATAATGGCCAGCTCAAAATTGTCGTCAAAGTGCGATATAGTGTTGTATAGACCTTGCTTGTTACTCTCATGCTTAAACAAGACAGCTACGTTGCCTTCCACCCACGCTTGACGAGCGTAAGGACAAGGTGGCAAACCCTTAAAGTGCGGGCTCGGCTTTGCCAAAATACTAGAAGACCAGTCTACTAGCTCTCGATAAACCGCTCTTTCTATTTCTGCCGAAACCATTACCGAGAAACCGATCCTTTGGTGTGCTTACGACGGTTATTAAGTACAATTCCACAACCACGAGAAACAGCGGTTCCTTCGGGTTGGCTGCCTCGATACGGGCGTTTTGCTTTTGTTTGAGGAACAGCGCCGCCTGCTGCCATTTTTCTTACTTTTGCGCGCTCAGTATTAGAAACAACCTGTTTACCTTTAGCGCCCTCTCGTTTTTTCTTACGGGCCGTAGCTGCGCGCTCTGATTTACTCAAACTTTGCGCCTTACTACGAGGAAGGCACCGGTCTGGATTTTTCTTGTTTTTAGACGTGCCACATTTGCCAGCAATATTTCCGCTGCTGTCAATTCTAACCCAGTCCTGGTCAACCCAGTCTTGCAGCTCTCCCATAATCAGCCCTTTTTCTTGCCGCGTTTAGCACCTTTTGCATAATTCGGATCTTTACAATATTTCGACGCCGCCATGTTTGCATACGCGCTGGGATACGTGTCAAAAGTTCTTTCTGCCCAGGCTTTGCCCGCCGGACAAATCTTACTGCCCTTGCTCTTTGAGGAAGCCCCTTTTCCTTTACGAGAGTACGCCATAATTTACCAAGCCTTACAGGACCAATACCGTGCGCTAAACTTATCTTTTGCGGTGTCACAGGAATGACGCGCTCTGAAGTTTTTTCTGCGACCTGGTTGGTCTTTTTTGATAGACATGTTTGGATCCCCAAACCTGACAAGTTTAATTTCGCTGCCTTTTTTAGCTAAAACAGCGCTTTTCTTTGATTTACCGGGTGTTCTTTTTGGCTTGTTATAGCCTGCAAAAGTTTCGCCCCGATAGCTGATCCTCCCAGAGGGAAGTCTTTTGGCGTCTTTTGTGGTAGCCATTATAAAACATCTCCGTTTTTAATGTAAATAATGTCCATTCCAGCGCCAATCGCTATGTCAGCGCCAGAGCTATCTCCGATACATCTTATTTCAAGGTCTGTTTTTTCTTCGAATTTAAGAGGAATTTTATACTCCTGATTATGTCCGCTTTCCGACTTAACAAACTTATCCTTTACCTGGAAAACTTCTCCAAACGGACGCGCCACAAAATGTATTGTAGCGTACTTGTTGTTTTGAGTAGTAGCTACCGTTATATCTGTTTGATACATATATGCCGTGTAGCCTGCGGGAACTGTCCATAACGCCATAAGCGTTTGACCGTCTCCTGCCGCTATTGTTGCGTATTTATTTGCGGGAACACCGCTAGTCACGGTTCCCGTTCCTGCATAAATTACACCCGCGTTTGTTCCGCCAGAACCGGCAGATCGAACAACCATGCGATATATACGTAAAAAAGAATTTGTGGTGTTGACGGCTGTTTGCCCGTCCAACGTCACTGTTTCTTCTATTTCGTTATAGTCAGCATCTAATCCGAACAGTTGAACCGTTCTAGCCCCCGTGCCGGCAGAATCATCCGCGGTAGAAGAACTAGAAACTTTCAACACAGTTGCCGCCGAAAGATAGCTGTAAAGGCCACCTTCCGCCCAAACTGTCTCTAAGCTATCGTCTACGTCTGGATTAAATCCAAACTTAAAAACAGATTCATGGTAAGCAACCTGACCACGAGCAACTTGAAGCTCAAACGGCTCGCTAGTTCCGACTCGGGATATAGAGCTTACTTCACGAGACATGCTTTACTCCTAGCTATAGAATATGGTCATCGCCGTAACGTTTGTTGCGACGCTCACATATAGGTCATCCGTGAACAAGACGCCCTCATCAGGTATGTTTACGGAATGTGAATCTGAGGCCAAGAAATCAATATCTAAAACCGTAGACCCGCCGTTTCCATCTGTCAGCGTTAACCGACCTGCACCGGCCCCCGTCAAAACTTGTATTTGACGAAGACGAGAGCGGCCAATACTAGCCGCTCCGGTCCCGGTCAGACGCTTTGTTTTTACGTCTGAGTTTGCCATTATTCACTCTTCGCTTTCTTAGCTTTCTTAACAGGAACCTCCTCCCACGCCTCGTTTACGTCAGGCGTAGAAGGATCATCCGCTTTTAGCGTTCCATCTTTGTTACGGGCGCGAACCTTCTTCCGAGGGTTCATCATGTGTAGTTTACCCATGATTAGCCTATGAAACGGCTGCGCTAAATGGAGTTGCCTCTGTTCCTGTAGCCGCTTGGTTAATCACAACACGAAACACGTTAGACGCAACATCTTGAAGTTCAATCTGACCGCCTAAAATGCCGCCAGTTGTAGATCCATCAAGCGTAATTGTGTCTGAAGTTGCTGCGGTTTCAAAAATAGATGCCGTAGCGCCTCCATCGTTAGCCACTACTGCAACGCCTGCCATTGTGTCATCCCCGTTGGCAACCTGAATAATGTAATTATTAGAGGTAACGGTTGTTTGAACGAAAAACCGATACGTGTTTCCCGTTCCTGATGCAGCAGGAAGAGTTACAGTAGCACCTGAAGCAACATTTAAGTTCATGGTGCGACCTGCGTGAGAAGCTGCGGTCAAAGTGACGTCCCCGGTTACAGATACCAGAGAACCTGATCCACTAATAAAACCCGCAGTAGAGGTCACTGGACCTGAAAATGTAGTTGAAGCCATAATATATTACCCTTTGCACAAGGTTTCGCTCCGTAGTCTGTGCAATGTCAGGAGGGCCGTGCCTGTCTACGAAGCTTCTGTTAAGCCCTGAAAAAGCTATAACCCAGGTTTAGAAAAAAAGAAAGAGGGGTTTAATCGGTCTTACAGGTATAGCTTATTTTAAAACAGACCCAATCTCGATTACTTTTATTTTGAGCTATTTTGTACCTTAAACTGGATCTAAAAATTAAAAGTTTGTTTTCTTCTGGTTCAAAAGAAAAAGACCCTGCCCCAGAAGCGGATAACGGCGGGGTGTCAAACACATCCGAAGGGTTTTTAAAAACAACGTCTCCGCAACCCTTGCTTGTTTGAAGGTAATACAGAAGGCTAAAGTCAGAGCCAGAATGGTTGCAATATTCTTGAGATTCTCCTGGCGGCACAACGTTAATTTGAAAATCTTGGCAAGAAATCTTCTTAAAGGGTACGCCCCAGTTTCTACTAAACGCTATCGTTTTATTTCCCAGTAATTGAATTAGCTGCAAAACTACCGGATCTTTGTCTTGCTCTGGTCGATAAGGCATTTTAGCATTGTAAGCTTTATCAATCAGACGCTCATTATGCTTCTGAAGATCCACTAAGGTTTCTTCAAAGACCAAAGTTGGAAATAATATGTGTACCGACATAGCCGCCCCTGCTTACAGAATAAAAAAAGGGGGCCCGAAGGTCCCCTTTTCTTGTTTAATTGAGGAGGAAAGTTATGAAAAAAACTTACAACCTTCCTATAACACAATTTACGCTGCGCCGGGAGTCCCAAATACGCAACGCCAGTCAGAAACGCCGAAGCTGTAACGCTCACGCGCTTTGAAGCGCATGTTACCAGTGTCAAAATCCCCTTCCATTGCCGTTTTAATTGGCGAACGGTTGAAGTATTTGAAGCCGTTTGGAGCGTCAGTCTTGATAAAGAATGCGTCTGTGTCCGTTAGGAAGTGGTTAACCACTGCACCTTCTGGAAGCATTCCCATAGACTTCATGGCGTTCAGATCGTTGTCTGCTGTTGCAGAACGTAGGTTAGAGTTGATTACACGCTCTGCAATGAATTGCAGTTCTTTAGGAATAATCAGCTTCATGCCACGAACGGCAATTTTTAGACCACGCTCGTCAGTCAAACCAGCAATGTCGATTAGCATTTGCTCAAGCGAAGTTTCGTTGAGGTCAGCCGCAGTAGACAGCAAGTTACGCTGATTACCAGACAAAGAAGGGTGTGCACTCGAACAAAGCGCTGCACCGTCACCAACAGGTGAACCAGTAGAGAACGCATTGTTTAGAATAGACGCCGCTTTGATTTGCTTAGTCTGAGCCATAGAACGTGCCAGCGCTTTCGTGTAACGAGACGCTAGACGGTCATATAGGTTGTCTTCGACTGCTTCTTCAGTGATTGAGAAAGCAAGTGCGATAGTTTCGTGAGTGTAACGAGCAGTGTATGTTTCTTGTGCCTCGTCAAAAGAGATGGCAGTGCCTTCGCCTTTTGTTGGTGCAGTAGAGAAACCACCGAGCATTACTTCTTCTTCAAAGGCGCGGTCAGAAGACTCTTCTTCAAAGATTTCAGAATGCTCATTCTCGTAACGGTTATATTCGAGCCCGAACAAGGCGTTAAGGCCGGGTTCCAGCTCTTTCGCTAATTGTGCGCGAGAGATAGCCATAGTTTAAGCCCTCCTTATAAGCCTGTGGAGTCCGCAGTGGTTTGAGAATCAAACCGACGGGTTCCAGCGTTAAAGTGTGCGTTCAAACGAACGAGAAGCGGAATACCAGCGGCAGTGTAGTCGCTGTTTGCTTCGTCATCCATAATGCCTACGATACGCAGCGGCAGAGTTGCCGTTACCGCAACGGAAGCTACGTTCAAAGCAGAATCGGACGAACCCGTATTGGTAGAACCAGTACGAGCTGACGTACCTAACGAAGCGTTTGCGAACACAGTCGCAAGTGCAGTCGAACGGTCAGTCAGAGACGCGTCAGACGCCACTTTAAACAGTTGGTTAGGATTGTCAGCAACGAACGCCTTTACAGGGAAATTCGTGTCTACGCTGACAGAACCCGATCCGGGCCAGTAGTTAATGAATACAGGTTTTTTCTGTACCGAGTCTTGGTACTCCACACCCATCAGGACACCTAGCGCCTGCGTAGTGCCACCATTGGTAGCACCAGCATAGTCGATAACGCCGTCCGCAGTTGGAACAACGATACCGTACTGGAAGATCGCATTGGTGTTGTTAGAAGCGATTTCGTACTGGGTTACACCAGTAGAGTTGGCACCGCTACCAACAAGCCCGACAGGACGAAGACCATAGGCAGTGCTTGCGTTTGCCATTTTTAGTTTCTCCTATTTGGGCGGCCCTTATGTTTTGGGGCCACCGAAGGTTACACGAGATTGACGATCAGGTTTATTGATCGTCATGGTTGAATGTGCATTCTCGCGCATCATGTCTGAGTCGACTGCTTGCATCTGGTCCCGATTACGTTGATTAAAGTAGTCGGTTCTTTCTGTAATAGTCTCCACAGGGATCCGTGCGAGAAGCAGTCCGCCTACTCCAAACACACCTTCATACTTACCTGATTCCACAACGGGAGCTTCAAAATCGGGGTATTCGTCCGCACGGACAAGTTCCCAACCTTCACGAAGCTTAGCACTAACGTTTTTCGTATCATCAAAACCACGCGTTTCCGCACGGATCCAACGATGCTTAAAACCGTCAGGCGCAGGTGGTGCGTCTAACATTGACGGGGGAGCCCAAGGCTTACGAACAGCTTGTTTCTCCCTAGATTGGTTAGCGCGAGAAGCTCGATTGATGGCTGTTCCATCTTGTTTAATTTGGTCTGACATCTGCTTACTCCTTCACGTATTTCGCATATTCTTCTAGCGGCACACCCAGTTTCTTCGCTATTGCGACTTGGCTCGGGGTGAGTCGAACCTTTTTCCCACTGCGCCCAGAACTTGTGTTTCTCGACGCACCAACAACCGTCTGAGCGGCTCGTTTGTTAGCGGTCTTTCCACCGATATTGAATTTATCAGATATGCGGCGGTCGAGTTCATTATAGTAGTCATCGCTCTGCGGGTCAAACCCTTCTTCTTCGACGAGCTTCTTATGTATGCCAAAAGCAGCATATGTCATGGCTTCATCTTGGCCAAACCAAGAATTTTTCAGTGCCCAGTCCTCGGCCTTGGGGTCTGGTCGGGTGGGCTGCTGAGCCGGCATGGGCTGCTGTACTTGTTGCTGCGCGGCAGCTTCTTGCTGCTGCTGATAACGTTCTTGCTGAACTTTTGCTTGTTGAGCGCGGTCCGCTTGAATGGCTAAATTGGTTAGCTTTCGCTGAGCTTCAACAGTTTTCTTACTGTCTCCAATCTCAATCGAGCGCGCCAAATCTGCTTCGGCACGTTCAATCTCACCCTGTACCCGGGTCGTGTACTCGTTGACGTAATTAGCGTCCATAGAGTCTACGCGCTGTTTTAGGCTTTGCGCCTCTGTTTGAACAGCTTGAGCGTAACGAATAGCTTCTTGCTCTCGGCGTTCAGCCTCGCGCATTTTCTTTGTTAAACGGTCAATACGTTTTTGCGTAGAGGTTTCCGCTTTGCGAAAGTTTTCATCCGAACCATCGTCGTCAGAGGCAGCAGCCTCTACTTCAATTTCCGTATCGGGTTCTTGCTCGCTTTGTGCTAAGTCGAGCTGATCTTCTTCTTGTTCTAGCATGTCTCGCCTTTATAAATGGTGAATGTCTTCAGGGTTTAAAATGGTGGCCAGTATCTCATCATCATTGAGAATACGGACCTCTCCGCCATCAATCTGGAAACGAGATCCAGCATAACGGGCAAACATTACCCATTGCTTTTCCTCGCACCACGGACCGGACGGAAACTTTTCTGGATCCTTGTACGCCAAGGGTCCCACTTTTAAAACATAACCTACCTGTGTAGAAATCTGGCTCTTCTCTTGGACTTCGCTGGGCAAGAAAATGCCTCCCGCAGTCTTAGCTTTGCCTTGGTAAGGTAGGATTAGAATACGCCAGCCTGTAGGCTCTGGCATTCTTTCAAGAAGACTCGCACCAATCGCATCTGGATCTAGGCGAGGTTTTTCAACGTAAGCGTCGGCAAGACTTGCTTTTTTCTTGTCGTCACTTTCTTTTTTTATTGCGGCTGCACCTTCGGCAACCGAGGCCAAATCAATCTTGGCTTCTTTAGTCATTGGATCGCTCCTGTTTATCTAGCAGGCCCTTGAGTTCCTGTTCCACGTGATTAAGGCAATCAAGATTGCCCATAAGCTCACGATAATGCTCTATCGACTTTACATTACCATTCTGCATGTAGTCAACGCAACCTTGGCGTCGTTCTCGAATAATTCGAAACACCGCCTCGGCAATGTATATTTCATCCATTCAGTCCTCGCATTTAATCGTCAACACGAGGGCCCTAGCATAACTTGTATAAGATAAGCTAGGACAAAATGTGTTTTTATGGGACTTCTGGGTTACATAGACGCTCATACGTGTCGTTATGAGCGGCAAGCTCTGTCAAAAGTGCCCTGTCATTTTCCAACAGCCAGTCAACGGTGTTGGTGCTGTCAAAATAGTAAGGATTGGCTACATCACAATAGCTATCCGTCATTTTTGTCGTTGCGCACCCACTTAGAAGCCCTGCTGCGCAGACCATTATCGTCCAATGCTTGCACTTCATCTTTAATGTCCCGTGAAATTTTTATTTGGTCGAGCCTACGTTTTGTTTCCTCGGCTTCGGCTCGTTCTAAGGCGGACTTAATGCCCGCATTACGCCAGCCTAAAAGCCCTAAAAGCAAACCTACGGCAAGAATGCCGTAGATTTTAAATCGAATAGGGATAAGGCCCAGCATCTATCTTACACCTTCAGCCCATTTAGCAAGACGCTCCCGCATTACCCAAATGCTGAAGAGAACCCCCAGACCAACAAATCCGAGAACTATGTACTGTGCTGTGCCGTCTAGCATAGTTAAAGCACTGGCCGCGGCTCCCGCCTTTGTACCAATGTCCATAGCGCTGGCCTGCATGGTCTTAGACTGAACCGGAGACTTACGCTGTGGCGCAACCGCTGCTGCGGGCTCGCTCTTTAACCAAGAGCTAACCTTAAATCCCGGACAAGCTTTGGCGTTAGTGAGGTCATTATGACCAACAACGTTAGTAATAGTGGGATGTTCTGCCTTTAAACGACCTATTAACTCTCTGAGTGCAAAGCCCTGCTCTGGAGTAAAGTTTTTGGAAAAAGGATCAAAGCTTCCGCTTCCGTGTCCCCCCACGAGTGAGATCCCAATACTTCTGGAATTATACCCTTTCGCATGAGCCCCAGTGGCCTCAACTGGGCGTCCTTCTGCTATCTCACCTTTGCGTGAAATGCAAAAATGATAACCGATGTCTGACCACCCATTACCCTCTACGTGCCACCTCCTACACTCTGCGACCTGCTCTTCAAAGCTGTTATTTTCCATCCATTCGGGACGAGTAGCAAAACAATGTACTACGATTGTATCAATTTTACGCATAGTAAAACTCCTATCTGTTAATGAGCTTATCCTCAAGATAACGGATTGTGGCATGAGCCTCGGCTAACTGAGCCTTAACTTCAGCCATTTCAATGAGAAGTCGCTCAACTTTCTCACGAAGATCTTTATTTTCGTCATGTAGGGTTTCCACTTGATCTTCCAAATTTTCCCTAAATGCTACTCTTTCTGCTTTTTCATTCTTCTTAGTTTCTGCTGAAAGCTCTGCCCTCATCCGAAACCAGCTCCAAAGACCCGCGGATCCCGCCAGACCAATCAGAGCAACTGCAATAGATGTCCAGTCCATACTTACCACCTAGTCGAGTTCGTGAATCCAAAATAAGCTGCTACAATAGCAGCTATGCTCACATAGTAAATATTAGACATGCTGGCGAGCAAAGTTCCCGCATCTTTTAGTCCTAAATACTCCGTGAGAATTACTCCTAAAGGAAAAACCAATATACCCATAAGAGAAAACCACGCCATACGCCGCTGAGAGTCGCGTTTCGAATCGGAATCCAACATTTTACGGCGAAGGTCTTCGAGCATAATCTCGCGCTCTTCTGGATCAATTTGCCCATTTCGGTTAAGATCATATTCTTCGGTAGACATTTTATTATCTTAGCGGATTAGTGGATAGCTCGTCAAAAGCTTTCCACAAATCGTTTACCTCTGTGTTTAAAGTATTAAGCTGACCGTCTAAATTATCTGTAATTGTAGTTGAGCGATCAATCCGGCTGCGCATGTCCAACAGCGTGCCTTGTTGCTCTAAAATCGTGGTCATCTGGGTCTGGATCTGTGTCAAAGAAGAGGATAAGCCTCGGACATCATTATCCGCGATTGCCTGCTCTAAAGTCTGGATCCGACTGTCTAGCTCAAGCAACGGCTGAACAGACTCTTCCACGTCGTTAAAACGTGAAATAGCATCATAGCCAAAGTAGATTGCACCGCTGATTGTGCTAAACAGAGGTACAACCGCGGCCAACGCCCAACCTGACAGGTTAAACCCTGCGATTTTTATTGAAGTGCCGCTGTCAGCCATTTTATCTTAGATAGGGGTTATGCCCGACGCTGGACCATATATCCATTGGCGTCAAAGTTTCATCGGTGAAATAGTTGTGGAAACTAATCCAAGTCGAAGACGCATCGAACTCCAACAATAGCTTATCAATATCTTGTGCGTAACTAACCGCGGTGTAGCTGGCCACGGCCATGTTATTTGCAGCCGCGAAATTATCAATGGTCTCGGTAATATTCGTATTATTGGCTGCCGATAAGAAGGCGCCCGCCTGCTGAGCATAGTCCTCTACTGCATCTAACGAATTATTGAAGTTGTCAACATCCGCTTGAGCGATGGTCATATCTGTGGTTTCGAGCGCAGCCTGAGCTTGTAGCTTCTCGTCAGTTGTCTCTGCGGTGGACGCGATTTCAGCTACCGCGGATACTTCGGCTAAAACGGCAGTGGCTTCTACCAGGTCGTCAATAGCCAAACTCATGTTGTCTAAAGCGGTTGCAGCCTCATCTTCGAACACGTCCTTAGCTTTGAAATATTCGGCATCCAAAACGGCCTGATACGCCGCGTTGTAATTTTCGACCATAACATCAGTAATGTGCGCGGTCGCAACCGTGCCATCCGAAACAATAGAGCCGCCACTGGCCCTAAGACTGATCTCTTGTGCTATACTGTTGGCTAGGGTCAGTTTGTTATTGATCTGATTCGCTTGCCACGTCAGGTCTTGCATCGTCGACTCCGCGAAGACTGGTGCGGAAACGCTCACTAATAGGGACGTTGCTAGTAGCTTCTTCGATTTCATCTAGGTCATCTCCTATTTGCAAGAATGCGTTCCAAAACGCCTGATCTGCATAATAACCTACCACAAAAACCCCCGGATTTCCACGCATCATTTCAAAAGCGGGCCTTCCAGTTAATAACTCATTTTTATTTACATCAAAAATAGGACAGGGCGTTGACGCCAATGCCATCGCTTTAAACACCTGTGGTGACGAACACATCACAGAAATGCCTGAAATCTGTAAACCCAAGCCCCCTACTTGTTGTGGGGCTCCCAAAAGCCGCGCATTTTTACGCCTATTGCACTCGTCGTCCTGGGTAGCGCTACCTTCGGCAATGCCAAATAAGCTAACCTGCATTCCACTGCTGTTAGGAATTAGACACGAATCGTTTCCCCCGCCTCCCATAACAGTTGGAGCCATAGCCGTAGGGACGGGATTTGATAGCGCGCCAGGAGCCCCGGAATTGTAGTTATTCGTCGTCGAGTCGGTATTATTGTTGGAGTTAGACGTGCTATCATCACCGATATTGGTGACGTTATTTAAATCGCCGGTTACGTCTTGTGCAAAAGCTCCAGACGCAAATAATATCAGTACCAGGCGCCACATGTGTCAATAAGTGGTCTAAGTGAAGGGTCCATGCACATCAACTTAGTTGCCGCCTCGTCGTCGCCAATATACCGCAACGTCTGAGCATCAAGGTTACGTTGACATCTATTGTTACCCTGCGGGCAAGCCGAAGGATACGAAATAAAATCCGGCATGTGAAATTGCGTAGACTCACACCCGGCAACCAATAGTGCCAGGGCTCCCACCAACCCTGCGCGCATAACTTAGTAGCCTACGTGCATTGTGCCTTTAATAGCAGCACCCGTTCCACGAGTTTTTACCTTACGTGGCTTGTCACCCGCCATAGGAGCAGGAGCAGTCTTTCCGTAAGGAACGCGGCCTTGTCCTTTGACATCCGCATATTCAACAGCTTTAGGAGCTTTACCTGGCGCTGCGCCGTTCACTTTTACTGTACGGTTTTTCATGGTTTCTAGTTTCCTTGTTGTTTTAATAATTCGCGCTGCATTGCGGCGTCGATACGTGACGCCGTTTGACGCTCTTGAGAAGCCAAACGTTGCTGGAATTGCTGTGAGCGCATTTGCTGGTTTTGCGCATCCAACTGTATTTTGGCCTGGTCGATCTGCTGATCGGCCTGTGCCTCTTGAGCCTTCTGTTGCAACTCGGCTTCCTTGAGCTGAACAAGAGGATCCGGGGCCCCCGCGCCAGAAAGCTGCTGCGATAGCTGGCGAACTTGCTGCAAGCCCTCCGCAACAAACTGTGCAGTAGCCTGCTCCATCTGCATGACAGACTGAGGTGTTTCTGGTTGACCCGCCATCTGCTGAGCCGCTTGTTCGCGGGCCGCGATCTGTACATGCTCCATAATGTGCTTTTGTAAGTTCATCGCAATCATAGGCATCTGAGACACCATCGGAGATACACCAAAGACTAAGTGAGCCGTAATGTGAGCCATGTGGTTCTGACCTTCGAACGCGGTCATCGGCAACTGGTCCAAAGCGTTTATGTTCTCTTGTGCCGGATCTAACGGCTCTGGGATCTCCATTGGAGTCGCTTTCATCAAGCGATCTGCATCCGTTACGCCCAATGCCTCATACATATCACGGAATACCTCGTGCATATTATGAAGCTCTGGTGCTTGGGCCGCGAGCTGTAATTTAGTTTGCGCGAGCATAATACGCTGTGACTGGCTAAATACGTTAGGATTACTAACCGGAACAACATCTACACGGTCGTCAAAGTCTTCA
>Ga0213866_10000249_pt1 | contig 44672 bp, 42 predicted proteins | sample PICome_11_FD_160079 | JGI IMG/M metagenome (GOLD analysis project Ga0213866, IMG submission 160079) | Coastal seawater microbial communities near Pivers Island, North Carolina, United States - PICO284 | ecosystem: Environmental > Aquatic > Marine > Coastal | place: USA: North Carolina...
TGTTATCCCTGTAAGAATATTTTCATCGTATAGTTTTCTATTTAATGTTGTACATGATTCTACCAAAATAGGGTAGCTTTTTTCAATGGACCAATTTGTTTTTTTACAAAAAGATTTTTCAAATGCTCTGTTTCTAATACTTTCGATATTGTAGTTGTTGAGCATTCCACTGAGGTCTAATGCTTTAGTATTCAATACAAAAGAATCTATAGGAATGTTTTTTTGAATTGTTCCTGAGGTTCCAATGCGAATAATATTTAAACTTGTTAAAATTGATTTTGTTCTTCGAGTTTTGAAATCAATATTTACCAAAGCATCCAATTCGTTTAAAACAATATCTATATTGTCAGTACCAATACCAGTTGATATTACAGAAATTCTTTTATTAGATAAAAAGCCTGTGTGAGTTTTAAATTCTCTTTTTTGTTGTTTAAAATCAATGGAGTCGAAATGTTTTGATACTTGATCTACTCTTTCTGGATCTCCAACGGTAATTATTGTTCGTGCGATATTTTCTGGCCTTAAGTGAAGATGATATATACTACCGTCACGGTTTAATATTAACTCAGAATTTTTTATGACTTTTGACATTTTTAACCTCCAACGCGTTTAACTCCAAATCCCATTTCGTTAAGCAGATTCATAATTTTATCTCTATAATCTCCTTGAATTATTATGGTTGATTTTTTAAAACTTCCTCCAACATTAAAAGTTTTTTTAATTTTTGAAGTTAATTTTTTTAGATCTGAATTTGAACCACTATAGCCATCGATTATAGTAACTGGCTTACCTTTTCTTTTTTCGTATTTACAAATTAAAGGTTGTTTTTGAATACACAGTTCAGTCTCAGTTGTTGATTCGCTGACTTTTTTTTCTATGTGCTCAGGAAATAATTTCTTTAGTTGATCTTTTAAATCCATTATTTTTTAAGTAAACCTAGTTCAATTAACCTTTCTTGAAGAAACTCTCCTGCTGTTATGTCATCATAAGATTTTGGAAACTCATCACATATACATGATTCAAGAACATTTAATTTCATTTCGCTTACAGGATGCATGAAAAAAGGTATAGAGTATCTAGATTTTTTTAAAAGCTCTTTGTCTGGGTTAACAACTCTGTGAACAGTTGATTTAAAAACATTGTTAGTATGCCTTGAAAGCATATCTCCAATATTAATCATTAACTCATCTTTATTAGCAATTGCATCTATCCATTTACCATCTGTGTTTTGAACTTGAAGGCCTTTGCCGTGAGCTCCCATCAACAGGGTTATTAAATTTATGTCTCCGTGAGCTGCTGCTCTAACTGCTTCCTTAGGATCTTCAGTTATTGGAGGATAATGAATGGGTCTTAAAATAGAATTACCATTTTCGATGTATTTATCAAAATAATTCTCATCAATTTCTAAATATAAAGCAAGTGCCCTCAGAACATATTTTGCTGTTTTTTCTAATGTTTTGTATACTTCTCTACCAACATTATTGAATTCAGGAATTTCATTTACTATTACATTTGGAAAATAATCATATTTGTTAATTTCATTTTCAGAAATGTATTGTCCAAAGTGCCAGTACTCTTTTAAATCACCATGTTTGCTTCCTTTAGCACTTTCTTTTCCGAAAGAGACATATCCTCTTTGTCCAGAAAATTCAGGGTGTTCGTATTTTCTTTTTACATCAATTGGTAAATCAAAAAATAATTTTATTTGAGTATATAACTTTTTAACCAAATCATCATTTAAAAAATGGCCTTTAACAGCACAAAATCCAATTTCTTGAAATGCTTGACCAATTTCAGATACAAATTTTGATTTTAAAACTTTATCTTCAGATAAAAAATCGTTAAGATCGACACTAGGTATTTTATCCATAATTGTTAATAAATGCATTACAAATATAGGAAATCGAATTATTATCGCAGAGGTTAACTATGAGACTTAGAATATCCTTTTAATTTGTTAAATTTGAAGGTATATTTATTTTTAATTATAGTTATTGAATTCCTTTTTTTCATACTCTGATTTTAATGTTCCTAAAAAGCAACAGCTTTCATTGTATTATAATATGTTAAAATCTCGAATGATTGAGGAGAAAATGTTAATTCTTCTTCGTCAAGGAAAGATATCTAAGTGGTTTTCAGGAATAGGTCAAGAGGCAATTTCTGTTGGATTGACTATGGCACTTCACTCAGATGAATATATATTACCTATGCATCGAAATTTAGGTGTTTTTACTACAAGAGGGATTCCTTTAAACAGATTATTCTCGCAGTGGCAAGGAAAAAAAAGTGGCTTTACTAAGGGGAGAGATAGATCTTTTCATTTTGGATCCCAAGAATATAAAATTATTGGAATGATTTCACACTTAGGACCACAACTTGGAGTTGCAGATGGCATTGCATTGTCACATATTTTAAGAAAACAATCAAAACTAACTGCAGTTTTTTCAGGTGAAGGTGGGACTAGTGAGGGTGACTTTCATGAAGCTTTAAATATTGCATCTGTGTGGAGTTTACCTGTCCTTTTTTGTATTGAAAATAATGGATATGGTTTATCCACGCCTACAAATGAACAATATAATTGTAAAAACATTGCAGATAGGGGAAATGGATATGGAATGGAATCACATATAATTGAAGGAAATAATATTTTAGAGGTTTATTCAAAAATTAATAAAATCAGTAAAAGTGTTAGGAAAAACCCTCGTCCAATTCTTTTAGAATTTAAGACTTTTCGACGTCGAGGACATGAGGAAGCTAGTGGTACTAAATATGTTCCTGAAGATTTAATGAATTTTTGGAAATCAAAAGATCCGATTGATAATTATGAATCTTTCTTAATTGAAACAAATATTTTAAGTTCATCAAAAATTGATGAATTTCGCAATGAAATTTCAAATGAAATAAAGTCTGGTTTAAAACTTGCTTTTGACGAAGATGAGATAATAGCTGATTTGCAGACAGAATTAAGCGATGTGTATAAATCATATGAATTTGAAAAAGTTGACTCAGTTGATAAATCAAGAGAAATGAGATTTATTGATGCTATTTCTGATGGGTTAGAGCATGCTATGAAAAAACATGATGATTTGGTAATAATGGGTCAGGACATAGCAGAATATGGAGGAGTTTTTAAAATTACTGATGGATTTTTAGAAAAATTTGGAAAAGATAGAGTTCGCAATACTCCAATATGTGAATCTGGCATCATTGAAACAGCTATGGGGCTTTCTATTGCAGGAATAAAATCAATAGTTGAGCTACAATTTGCAGATTTTATAAGTTCAGGTTTTAATCCAGTTGTAAATTATTTAGCAAAATCATACTACAGGTGGGGACAAGAGGCTGATATTGTTTTAAGAATGCCATGTGGTGCAGGTGTAGGCGCTGGTCCATTTCATTCTCAAACAAATGAGGCTTGGTTTACAAAAACACCTGGTCTAAAAGTTTTATATCCTGCTTTCCCTTATGATGCAAAGGGATTATTGATTTCAGCTATTCAAGATCCTAATCCAATCTTATTTTTCGAACATAAAGCACTTTACAGAAGTCAACGTCAAGAAGTGCCGGTTGATTATTATTCTATTCCCATTGGTAAAGCTGCAATGTTGAAAAGGGGTAAAGATGTTACTATTATTACTTATGGTGCTGGAGTTCATTGGGCGCTTGAAACGCTTAATAATAACCATGAAATTTCAGCAGATTTAATTGATTTGCGATCAATTCAACCTATTGATTATGAATGTATTATGGATTCAGTTAAGAAAACTAATAGAGCTATTATACTTCAAGAAGATTCTCTATTTGGTGGCATTGCCAGTGATATATCATCATTTTTAATGGAAAATGCTTTTGAGTTCTTAGATGCTCCAGTTAAAAGAGTAGGCAGTCTCAATACACCAATTCCATTTGCAGATTCGTTGGAACGGCAGTATCTTGCAAATCTTAATTTTGAAAGATCACTGAAGGCTTTAATAGAATTTTAAATGAAATACTTAGAACTTTTTTTTGATGCCATACATGGGACTATTAATTGGACTTATCGATCAATTGTTTTTGATGTACCATGGTTTCGCAATTATTTTTGGGGTTTAATAATTATATCTCTTGTAGTTTTTTTTGCTGAAATATTTTTTCCATGGCGAAAAGATCAAAAAATAATCCGAAAAGATTTTTGGTTAGACGGGTTTTACATGTTTTTTAATTTTTTCATTTTCAGTATTTTCATAAGTGGATTTTATAAATGTATTTCTAAATTTTCTAGTGAAATTTTAAATTTAAATCCAGATGCATTTTCTTTAATAAATTTATCAAATTTCAGTCAACTGTCTCAATTGATTATATTTTTTGTTGTTCTTGATTTTGTTCAATGGTTTACTCATACGCTGATGCACCGTTATGATTTTCTATGGCGATTTCATAAAGTCCATCATTCTGCTAAAGAAATGAGTTTTGCTGTTCATCTAAGATACCATTGGATGGAAAATATTCTATACAAACCTTTAAAGGTTCTAGCTTTAATGTTAATTGGTGGATTTGAGCCTGAACAAGCTTATATTGTTCACTTTTTTGCAATAACCATAGGGCATTTAAACCATGCAAATATTAAACTTGATTACGGTGTATTAAAATATATTTTCAATAATCCAATTATGCATTTGTATCATCATGCCCATGATATACCAAAAGGTTATAAAAATGGTGTTAATTTTGCGATAAGTTTAAGCATATGGGATTATATTTTTAGAACTAGTTATATTCCAAAACCGAATAAAAATATCAAGCTTGGTTACATTGACGATAAAAAAATGCCTAACACTTTCCTAGGACAGCTTGTGTATGGATTTAAATCTGATGATTAAAAATTAGAGTTCATTATTCACTATTTCTAGTATTTCAGATTCAAAGCTGTTGGCTTTTTCAACCATTTCCTTACCCTTTTTAATAACTTTTTTTACGTATATTTTATCATCCAAACTTTTACAATTTATCTTTAGGTTAAGATATGCGCCAACAACTGCAGCTCTTGCACACAAAGCCGCTACTCCTACATCTGTAATCGCATTTGGATTACCAATTTCTGCCATTTTTCTAATTACTTCAAATGATTTATAAGAAGTTTCCATGACCTCTAATGGGATTTCTATAGCTCTTTTGGTTGCTAGTTGAATCGCTTTGAATCTATTTATTTTTTCTTCTTCGTTTGTCTTCGGCAATTTAAAAGCATCCATTATATTGTTAAATGATTGCGCATCTTTATCAACTAGATTAAGAAGGTTTTTTTGGTGATTAATTGAAATATTACCCCAATTTGAAAATGTTTCCCATTTATCATCCCAGCCTCTTTTGTGAGCAGATAAATTTGCTGACATCGTCGCTAGAGCAGCACCTAAAGCTCCACAGTAAGCAGCAATTGAACCACCACCAGGTGCAGGAGATTCACTAGCCGTTTCATAAGCAAAATCATTTAAACTCATATCAATTAGGTCAGTTGAATTGGATTCTAAATAATTTTCTAAAATTTGTTCTTTAGGGTTGAACGGTTTTAATTCATCAAGACCTAAAGTCTTTATTGCAATTCTTATTATTTCATTTTCAGGTAATGCAGATGATCTTTGTTGCTTTTTTAGGAAATATAAACCTGCATCAATCAAAACCTTTTTTGGTATTAAGCCAACTAACTCAGAACCGGTCACTCTAATCCCTCTTTCCTCTGCTCTTTTACATGTTTTTTCAAAAACTATATGTAATGGTGTTGTTTGAATATTTGTTATGTTATAGGATATTTGAGCTATACCATATTCTTTTATAAACCAGCCTATACCTTTAAGGTTTTTAAAAAAACCAGGAATTCTGATTGGTTTACCTTCTTTATTTTTTTCTACTTTTCCTGTAAGATTATTTCCTTCACGTTTTAAACGGCCAGCTTCTCTCAAATCGAATGCAATTGCATTTGCACGTCTTGTTGATGTTGTATTGAGATTTATGTTATATGCAATTAAAAAATCTCTCGCGGCTATAGCAGTAGCACCAGATTTTCTTATTTGTTCATTGAACTCAGAAGGCCCATAATCCGGTTTCCATTTATCATCTTTAAGTTTTTCTTCTAAACCTTCATATTCCCCAGACCTGCAGTTTGCTAAATTTTTTCTCTCTTTTGATTTTGCTGCACTCTCATAGCAATAAATAGGTATCTTTAATTCGTTTCCAACTTTTTCACTAAGCTCATGAGCTAGCTTTATGGTTTCTTCCATACTAATATTTGCTATTGGTATTAATGGACATACATCAACAGCTCCCATTCTTGGGTGCTCACCTTTATGTTTTGACATATCAATTAATTCTTGAGCTTTTTTTATTAGTAAAAACGCAGCTTTTATTACTTGTTTTGGTGAGCCAATAAACGTTATTACAGTTCTATTTGTAGCTTTCCCTGGATCTACATTCAGTAATTTTACTTTATCAACTTTTTCAATTTCATCGCAGATAGTTTTGATAATATTATCATCATTTCCCTCTGAAATATTTGGAACACATTCTATTAGTTGCATTAATTTTTTAGATTTAATTAAAATTTATTAGTTTAATTCAACAGTAGTATTTCCCGTTTAAAATTACTTCACTTATTGGACTCTCACCGAAATAATAAGGTATTTTTTGGTAGGAATCCATTTCTTTGGTAATAATTAAATTAGCTTTTTTCCCAATTCCAATACTGCCATAATTTTCAGAAATTCCCATAGCATAAGCACCATTTATTGTAGCAGCATTTATCGCTTCTTCTGGTGACATTTTCATTTTGATACAAGCTAAACTAACAACAAAATTCATATTTCCACTTGGAGCTGAACCTGGATTAAAATCAGTAGCCAAGGCCAAGGGTAATCCTGAGTCAATTATTTTTCTAGCATTTGTATATGGGATTTCTAAATAAAATGAACATCCTGGAAGAGCAACTGCGATAGTGTTAGAATCTTTCAAAGATTGAATATCTTTTTCTGATATTTCTTCAAGATGGTCAACAGAGATTGCGTCATATTTTACAGCTAAATCAACTCCTCCAAATGAATTAAATTGGTTAACATGAATTTTTGGTACTAATCCATATTTTTTAGCAGCATTCAATATAATTTCTGTATCATTCAAATTGAAATAGCCTTTTTCACAAAAAACATCAATAAAATCAGCTAAACTTTCATTATTAATTTTTGGTAACATTTCATCAATAATTAAATCTAAATAGCCTGACTTATCTTTTTTATATTTTTCTGGTAAAGCATGTGCTCCTAAAAAAGTTGATTTAATTTTTATTGGAGTATTATTGCTAATCTTTTTTATAACTCTTAGCATTTTAAGTTCTGAATCTAGTGTAAGCCCATAACCAGATTTAATTTCTAATGCACCTGTGCCTAATTTTATCAGACTCTTTATACGAGACATTGACTGATTAAATAGTAATTCCTCAGTTGTGTTTTGAAGTTTTTTAGCTGAATTTAGAATTCCTCCTCCGCGATTTGCTATTTCTTGATATGATAATCCATTAATACGATCTACGAATTCAGATGAGCGATCTCCAGCATACACCACATGTGAATGACTGTCGCACCAACATGGTAAAATTAGTTTTCCACTAACATCTATAACTTTATCATTTTTTTTCTGAATGAATGAATTCATCTCACCAAAATCCGAAATTAAGTCATTTTCAATGCATATAAATGCATTTTCAATCAATGGAAGTTCTCTCATTGATTTTCCAGTCACACTTCTAATTTTATTTGATCGAATTTGCAGTAGTTGCTTTATGTTTGTGAAAACCTGTCGCATATTTTATTACTTTAGGCTTCCAGTCATATTCTCTGGTTTTACCCATTGGTCATATTCTTCTGATGTTAAATAGCCTAATTTGATTGCTGCATCTTTAAGGCTTAGCTCGTTTTTATGAGCTGTATTAGCGATTTCAGCAGCCTTGTAATATCCTATTTTAGTATTCAATGCGGTTACCAACATTAGAGAATTATTGACAAGCCTATCAATTACTTTATGATTGGGTTTTATTCCTGAAACACAGTGTTGTTCAAAGCTATGACAAGCATCTCCAAGTAAAGTAGCAGAATTTAAAAGATTAGCTGCCATCATAGGTTTAAAAACGTTTAGTTCATAGTGTCCTTGCGAACCACCAAATGTGATTGCAGTATCGTTACCAATAATTTGAGCACAAACCATTGTAATAGCTTCACATTGAGTCGGATTAACTTTTCCAGGCATTATTGAGCTTCCAGGTTCGTTAGCAGGAATTATTAATTCTCCTATACCAGATCTGGGCCCTGAGGCCATCATACGAATATCATTTGCTATTTTGTTAATAGAAACAGCAAGTTGTTTTAATGCACCATGAGTTTCAACTATAGCATCATGAGCTGCAAGTGCTTCAAATTTATTTTTTGCTGTAATAAATGGGAGTTTAGTGAATTGAGAAATATATTTTGCAACTAATTCATCATAACCTTTTGGGGTATTTAATCCAGTACCAACAGCGGTTCCTCCTAAAGCTAACTCAGAAAGATGTGTTAATGAATTTTTTAGTGCTGATAGACCGTGATCTAATTGTGATACGTATCCTGAAAATTCTTGACCAAGAGTTAGAGGAGTCGCATCCATTAGGTGAGTTCTGCCAATTTTAACAACTGAGCTAAATGCTGTAGATTTTTTATCTAAAGTATTTCTAAGTTGTTCAACTTTTGGGATAGTTAAATCTATTATTTTTTTATAGCATGCTATATGCATTCCTGTTGGGAATGTGTCATTTGATGATTGTGATTTATTTACATCATCATTAGGTTGAATTGTTTTTTCACCTTCACCAATTTTTTTTCCAGCTAATTGGTGAGCTCTATTGGCAATAACCTCGTTAACATTCATATTACTTTGTGTACCAGAGCCAGTTTGCCAAATAACAAGCGGAAATTGATCATTGTGTTGTCCTGTCAATATTTCATCACAAACTTTTGAAATGTAATCACGTTTATCTTTATCAAGTACACCTAACTTGTGATTAGCATGCGCAGCAGCTTTTTTTAAATAAGCAAAACCGTATATGATTTCTATGGGCATCGAGGCAGGTTTTCCAATTTTGAAATTTTTTCTGGAACGTTCTGTTTGAGCACCCCAAAGTTTTTCATTTGGAACCTTAACTTCCCCCATAGTATCTTTTTCAATCCTATATTTCATAAAATATATGCTTTGATACAAATTTAATTTTTTTTGAAGAAAAAAGCTACAATTGATTGTAATTACTGTAATTTACAGTATTAGAAATTAGATGTTGATATTTTTATTTTTTTACTTTGCTGAACAGTAAATCTTGTAGTATCTTTGTGTAGAAATTTATTTGTTATGTTTGAATTTGATCAATATTTAGGTTTTCTGGCTTTTATGTCCATACTTACAATTGGCTTTTGGCTAATGATTTTTCTTTTAACTTTTGCGATTCCATACTGGGTTTTCGGTTCAGCTATTGAAGCTTTTAAAGAGAAGAGAGCTGCTAAGAAAGAAAAAAATAAATCTTAATTACTAAATATTATCAACTTACAAAACCTCTGATATTTTTTCAGTAGGCCTTCCAATTATTGCTTTATCTTCATTAACAATAATTGGCCTTTCAATCAACTTTGGATTATCTACCATAGCCATAATTATTTCCTCATCTGATAGTTTTTTGTTTTTATAATTAGTTTTCCATATTAATTCATTTTTTCGAATAAGCTCAATAGGCTTTATTTTTAATTTTTTTAATAAAAATTTGATTTCATCCATATTCAATGGATCATTTATATAGTTGATTATTTCGAAATCTAATTTATTTTTTTCAAGGAATTTTACTCCGAGTCGTGATTTTTGACATCTGCTATTGTGGTAAATTTTAATCATAAATTATTATTTGTGTTTTCATTTTGCCCCATCATCATTAAATATGATTTTAAAAAAGGCATTAACTCTCCGTTCATAACTGCTTCGACATTTCCAGCCTCGTGATTTGTTCTTACATCTTTAACTAACTTGTATGGATGCATTACATAATTTCTAATCTGACTACCCCACTCAATTTTTAATTTACCAGCTTCAATATCTTCCCTTTGTTCCGTTTGTTTTTTTAATTCTATTTCGTAAAGTTGCGACCTTAACATTTGTAAAGCTCTTGTGCGATTGTCATGTTGAGATCTAGTCTCTGAGCATGAAATCTGTATTCCTGTTGGTTTGTGTGTTAATTGTACTTTGGTTTCTACCTTATTTACATTTTGTCCACCTGCTCCACTTGACCTAGCAGTAGTTATTTCAATTTCAGCTGGATTAATCTCAATTTCTATTGTGTCATCTACCATTGGATAAACGTATACTGAGGCAAAACTCGTATGGCGTTTTGCGTTGCTATCAAATGGTGAAATTCTAACCAAACGATGTACTCCGTTTTCACCTTTAAGCCAACCAAAAGCAAAATCACCTTCAATTTGTAGAGTTACAGTTTTAATACCAGCTACATCTCCATCTTGTAAATTAAGTTCTTTGATTTTATATCCTTGTTTTTCGGCATACATTACATACATACGCATTAGCATACTTGCCCAATCACAACTCTCTGTTCCACCCGCACCAGCAGTTATTTGAAGTATAGCACTTAAGCTATCTCCCTCTTCTGAAAGCATATTTTTGAATTCTAATTTTTCAATTGCCTGAGAAGACAATTCATACTGTAGTTTTACTTCTTCTTCAGAAATTTCACCATCTTTTAAAAAATCGTAAAAAACTTGAAGTTCTTCAATAAGAGTTTTGACATTTTTAAAATCTTTTATCCAATTTTTGTTAACTCTTATAGACTTCATTATCTTCTGAGCTGATTTTGAGTCATCCCAAAAGTTAGGAGCATAAGTTTTCTCTTCTAAATTTTGAATTTCGACAGCTTTAGTATCTAAGTCAAAGATACCTCCTTAACGCACCAAGGCGATCAATGAGATCTTTTATGTGATCGTGTGTAATCATTTGTTGTAATTAACTACAAAAATATAATTTATAGCAAAGAAAGAAAATTATATGTAGATTTACGTGTTATTTTTTTTATGTTAATAGATTTAAGAAGTGATACCGTGACAAAACCTTCTCCTGGGATGATCGATGCCATGTCATCTGCTAGGTTAGGCGATGATGTTTATTTTGAGGATCCAACTGTTAATCAACTCCAAGATCGATTAGCTAAAATGTTTGGTAAGGATAAAGCACTTTTTTTTCCAACAGGTACAATGGCAAATCAAGCTGCAATTAAGTTACATACTCAACCTGGCGAACAAGTCATTTGTGATAAATATGCACATATATATAATTATGAAGGCGGAGGTGTTTCGTTCAATAGTGGTGTTTCTTGTAAACTTATTGAAGGCAATAGAGGAATGATCAGCTCTGAACAGGTAATAAATGCTATAAATCCACCTGATTTTTATCATAGTCCATTAACCACTTTAGTGGCATTAGAAAATACAACTAATAAAGGTGGTGGTGCTTGTTGGGATTTTGAAGAAATTAAGAAAATTAAATTAGTTTGTAACGATAAGAAACTTGGGTTTCATCTAGACGGTGCTAGATTATGGAATGCATTGGAAGAAAAAAGTGAAACTCCAGATCAATATGGACAGTATTTTGACACAATATCTGTTTGTTTAAGTAAAGGATTGGGATGTCCAATAGGTTCTGTTTTAGTTGGTAACAATGATATTATGGAAAAAGCAATTAGAACAAGGAAAATGTTAGGTGGAAGTATGCGTCAAGTAGGAGTCTTAGCTGCTGCAGGATTGTATGCTTTAGATCATCATAGAAAGAGACTTGTAGATGATCATCAAAAAGCTAAAGATATTGGAAGAGTTCTTGAAGGTTTAAAATATGTTTTTAATGTTCAAACTGTTGAAACTAATATTGTCATATTTGAATTAGAAAAACATGTTGATAGTAATTATTTTATAGAAAATCTTAAAAGTAAAAATATATTGATAAGCGATATGGGTAGTGGTAAATTACGAATAGTTACTCATATGGATTACTCTGAAAAAATGCATGAAATTCTACTAGAAACTTTAGTCAGTATTTAGGTTTTTACTAACTTTATATCCTTTAAATTTATTTTTTTTTGAAAACCTTTTTTTTTACCATTTGTATATTATATCTAACACTATCTTGCAAACAAAATGCAGAGAATATAACCATGTCAAATACAACTCAAGTCCCCAAAATAACTCAAGTTTCTAAAGAATTAATTAAACATAACGATATACGTATTGACGAGTTTTATTGGCTTAAAGACCGGAAAAACCCTGATGTCATTAAATATCTAAATGATGAAAACAATTATTATGAAACTAAAACAGCACATACCAAAGGCTTCCAGAACTCATTATTTGAGGAAATGAAATCAAGAATAAAAGAAGATGATTCTTCAGTACCTTACAAATATAATGGCTATTGGTATATTACAAAGTATGAAATAGGTAAAGACTATCCTATATACACACGTAAAAAAGAATCTTTAAAAGCTGAAGAAGAGCTTCTGTTTGATTGTAACGAAATGGCTAAAGGGCATTCTTATTTCAGATTGGTCGGTATAAATATTAGTCCAGATAATAATTTGGTAGCTTTTGCTTTAGATACTATTGGAAGACGCCAGTATACCTTACACGTGAAAGATTTAAAATCTGATAAAATTTTAAAAGATAAAGTTGAAAATTGTACCGGTGGAAGTACTTGGGCAAATGACAATAAAACTTTATTCTATACACTAAAAAATAAAACTACTTTAAGATCTGAGGCTATTTACAGACATACTTTAGGAAAATCTGCTACAAATGATGTTGTTGTTTTTGAAGAAAAAGATGATGCCTTCGGAGTTGGTATATACAAGTCAAAATCTAAAAAATACTTAATAATATCAAGTTACAGTACGCTTACAACAGAATACCAAATTTTGGATGCTAATACTCCAAATGAAAGTTTTAAAGTTTTTCAAACTCGAACCAGAGGTCTTGAATATTCCATCTCACATTATGGAGATTCCTTTTATATTCTTTCTAATGCTGATAATGCACAAAATTTCAAATTATCAAAGACATCTGAAAAAAACACTGAGAAAAATTTTTGGCAAGATATCATTCCACACAGAAATGATGTTTTATTGGAAGACATTGATATATTTAAAAATTATTTGGTAATATCTGAGCGAAAAAATGGACTAAATCAAATTAAAATTAAACCCTGGGATGGAGCAGAAAGTTATTATCTACCATTCGAGAGCAAAACCTACACAGCATACACGACTACTAATCTCGATTTTGAAACAGACACACTTCGATATAGTTATCAATCTATGACTACACCTTCATCAATCATAGATTTTAATATGTTGACTAAAGAAAAAACTCTAAAAAAAGAGCAGGAAGTTCTTGGTGGAAAATTTAAAAAAGAAAATTATGTTTCTGAAAGACTTTGGGCCCCTGCTACAGATGGTACTAAGATTCCAATATCTTTAGTTAGACACAAGGATACTCCAAAAAGCACTGAAACTCCTCTGCTACTGTATGGATATGGATCATATGGCTCAACAATAGATCCTTATTTTTCATCTGTTCGTTTAAGTTTACTAGATCGCGGTTTTATATATGCAATTGCTCACGTTAGGGGTGGTCAATACCTTGGTCGTCAATGGTATGAAAATGGAAAACTATTAAAAAAGAAAAATACCTTTACTGATTTCATTGATTGCTCAAAATTTTTAATAGCCAATAAATACACATCTCCAAAGCATCATTATGCTATGGGAGGAAGTGCAGGTGGGTTGTTAATGGGTGCTGTAATTAATATGGCACCAGATCAGTTCAATGGCGTTATAGCTGCTGTTCCTTTTGTAGATGTTATTACCACCATGTTAGACGAAAGTATACCTCTAACAACTGGAGAATATGACGAATGGGGTAATCCAAATGATAAAATATATTATGAGTACATGAAATCTTACTCTCCATATGATAATATCAAAAATCAGCAGTACCCAAATTTGTTAATTACAACAGGACTACATGACTCTCAAGTTCAATATTGGGAGCCTGCTAAGTGGATAGCAAGATTACGTTTGCAATCCAATAATTCCTCGGATTTATTTTTAAAAACTAATATGGATGCTGGTCATGGCGGTTCATCAGGACGCTTTGAAGCACTTAAGGAAGTTGCTTCCGAATATGCTTTCTTATTTGATTTGGAGTCTATAGAAAAATAGAAGTTCTAAAAATTACCTATTTTTGTAATCTAAATTATTTATATGTCTTTAAATGACCAACCAAAAGTTTATAATAATATTTTAGAGCTTGTGGGTAATACACCCCTTGTTAAACTAAACCACATAACAAAAGATTTTCCAGGAACATACATTGCAAAATTAGAATCTTTTAACCCTGGTCAATCTTCTAAGGATCGCATTGCTTTGTATATCATTGAAAATGCTGAAAAAAGTGGTATTCTTAAACCGGGTGACACAATAATTGAAACTACTTCAGGTAATACTGGTTTTAGTATTGCTATGGCTAGTATTATTAAAGGTTACAAATGTATTTTAGCTGTAAGCTCAAAATCTTCTCCTGATAAAATTGATATGTTGAAAAGTATGGGAGCTGAGGTTTATGTTTGCCCTGCACATGTCAAAGCTGATGATTCAAGATCATATTACGAAGTGGCTAAACGCCTTCACAAAGAAATTGAAGGTTCCGTTTATATTAACCAATATTTCAATAAACTCAATACTCAAGCTCATTTCATCTCAACAGGTCCAGAAATATGGAATCAAACTGATGGTAAAATTACTCATCTTGTAGCTTGCAGTGGTACTGGAGGAACAATCTCAGGTACTGCACAATTCTTAAAATCTAAAAACCCAAATATTAAGGTTATTGGAGTAGACGCTTATGGATCTGTTTTAAAAAAGTATCATGAGACTGGGGAATTAGATCAAAATGAGATTTATCCTTACAGGATTGAAGGTTTAGGTAAGAATTTAATTCCTAGTGCAACAGATTTTAAAATTATTGATCAATTTATAAAAGTAAATGATGAACTAAGTGCTCATACTGCAAGAGAGCTTGCAGGCTCTGAGGGGATTTTTGGAGGATATACTTCAGGAGCTGTATTACAAGCAGTCAAACAACTAAATGAATTGAGTACTTTTAATGAGTCTGATATAATTGTTATGATTTTCCCTGATCATGGTTCAAGATATATGAGTAAGATATATAACGACGATTGGATGTACGAACAAGGATTTATGGATAAAAATCATAATGTTTGTAAAAAGCCAATACAGTTTATTAAATAGATTTTTTTCAAAATCAATTATTGTATTTCATAATTTGATTAATATTATGTTTTGACATTATTATTGCATAATTTTGATAAATTAACCAACAACACTACTTAGATGAGAGATTTATTTGAGAAAATATATAAAGATAAAGGGCCTTTGGGTAAATGGGCTAGTCAGGCTGAGGGATATTTTGTATTTCCAAAATTAGAGGGTCATATTTCGAATAGAATGAAATTCCAGGGTAAAGATGTCATCACTTGGAGTATTAATGATTATTTGGGTTTAGCAAATCACCCAGATGTTCGTGAAGTAGATGCTAATGCTTCTCAAGAATATGGTTCTGCTTATCCAATGGGTGCTAGAATGATGTCAGGTCATACTGCTTTGCATGAACAACTCCAACAAGAACTAGCAAAGTTTGTAAATAAAGAAGCTGCTTATGTTTTAAACTTTGGTTATCAAGGTATAATGTCTACAATAGATGCATTAGTTGGTAAAGATGATATTATTGTTTATGATGTTGATGCTCACGCTTGTATAATTGACGGAGTACGATTGCACATGGGGAAGCGATTTACATACAAACATAATGATGTTGAAAGTCTTGAAAAGAATCTAGAGAGAGCAACTAAAATGGCTGAACAAACAGGAGGGGGGATATTAGTAATATCTGAAGGAGTATTTGGAATGAGAGGCGAACAAGGTAAATTAAAAGAAATTGCAGCTTTAAAAAATAAATTTAATTTCAGATTTTTAGTTGATGATGCTCATGGATTTGGTACTCTTGGACCAACAGGTGCTGGTGCTGGTGAAGAACAAGGTGTTCAAGATGAAATAGATGTATATTTTGCAACTTTTGCGAAATCAATGGCTAGTACAGGAGCTTTTATTGCTGCTGATAAAGAAATAATCGATTTCTTAAAGTACAATCTCCGTTCACAGATGTTCGCAAAATCACTTCAAATGCAATTGGTTAAAGGTGCATTAAAGCGTTTGGATATGATTAAAACGATGCCTGAGTTAAAACAAAATTTGTGGAAAATTGTTAATGCTTTACAAACAGGCTTAAAAGAACGTGGTTTTGATATTGGTACTACACAAAGTTGTGTTACTCCTGTATATTTGAAGGGTAGTATTCCCGAAGCTATGGCACTGGTTAAAGATTTAAGAGAAAATCATGGTATTTTTTGTTCAATTGTTGTTTATCCAGTTATCCCCAAAGGCTTAATTCTGCTTAGAATGATTCCAACTGCAATGCATACTTTAAAAGATGTTGAGGAAACACTTCATGCCTTTTCTAGTATTAGAGAGCGCTTGAACTCTGGTTTGTACAAAAGATTATCAGCTTCTGTTGCTGCAGCAATGGGTGAGTAGATGTATTTAATTGAGATTACAGTTCTTTCCTAAATGTGCATCTTTTTTTTATCAATTTGGGGTTGAAATTTGACCATAATTTTTGAATAGCTAGGTTATTTGAAAGTTCAGGAGTTCGTCTGCACTCTTCAATTCCTTTTTCTTTAAAAGTTTTGTGATATTCACTAAAAATTATTGAGTGCACACCTTTGTTCTGATATGATGGATGGATTCCTATAAGTAAAAAGTTGACTGATTTAGATTTTTTTGCCTTTATTAGATGAAATAATCCGAATGGAAAAATTTTACCTTTAATTCTTTGAAGTGCATTTGCAAATGACGGCATAACAACTGCAAATCCTATTAACTCATCATTACTATTGCTGACAAATTTTATATATTCTGGATTAATAAAATTTAAAAATTTTTTTTTCATGAAATTTTTTTGTGAATCAGTAATTTTCACAAATGATGACAATGATGAATAACTTATATTAAAAAGATCAAACATTTCATCAGCATATTTCATCATATCTTTTGTTTTACTAAAACTTAGTGCTTTAAGACCATATCTTTTTTTAATAACTGATTGTAATCTGTTATAATTGTCAATTTTAATGTCTTTAAAGTCATGTTTATGTTCAAGATATTCTTTTTCAACAATGAATTTTAATTTTTCAAGATGATCTTTATAGTATGGGTGATTGTACCAAGAGACCATAGTTCCGATATGGTCAAAACCATGTGTTAAAACACCAACTTTATCTAGATTAGAAAATCCTACTGGTCCTTCTAAAAAGTCAAGATCATTTTTAATTCCAATTTCAGTCACTTTTGATATTAACGCTGCGCTAACATTGTTATCATCAATAAAGTCAAACCAGCCAAAGCGCATTTTTTTTATTTTTTGTTCTTTTACTTCAATATTATTAATGATCCCTGCTATACGACCAACAATTTCATTGTTTTTGTAAGCTATAAATAATTTAATTTTTGCATCTTTTAAAATGGGATTTTTATTGGGATTAAAAACAGCAATTTCCTCGCTAATAATCGGAGGAACCCAGTATTTTGAGTTTTTGTATAATTTAAATGGGAACTTGACGAAATCCTTAAGCTCCTTGTTTGTTTTGACTTGATTAATATTTACCATGATTATCCTTCGTCAAAAGTTTCAATCTTTTTTTTCTTTGATTTTTTTCTATTTCTTGACCTCCTTTTACGTTCGGATTTAGCAGAAGTATTATTATTTATTTTTGGAATATCTTCATGGCGATCGAATCTATATGAAACACCAAAATTCATATTAAATATTGAAGGAGTATCCTTAAAATTAAATGTTAAAGATGAATCAAGTTGCAAATCTTTATTTAATAAAAAACCTCCACCAAAACGGGCTAGATTGTCAGCATAGAAATCGCTTTTTATTCCGTGCTTCTCAACGAAGACAACCCATTTAGGGTTAAATGAGTGTGTTAGTGTAAATATATAATGAAAATCTTGTTGATCAGTTGATATTCTATCTAGTAAAAAATTTGACACAAACACCCAGCCTCCATAGAAATTACTTTGAGTAATTATTGATGCTGTATAGCTTAACCCTTCAACACCACTTGATAAATAAGGATTGTTTTTTGTGTCATAATTAAATCCTGCGGATGCTGCGACTGCCGGTATCAAGTGTCTCCATTTAAATCCTCTATTAGCATGATAGCTATATAAATTTACTTTTTCTTCACGATTTTTATTAGGATCATAAATCAAATATTTAGCTCCTATGCTTAGTTGCTTAAAATTAGCTCTATCATTTTCAACTGGAATAGTTAAGTTGTATGATTTTTTATCATTTTGGAAGGTTCCTTGAATATTTAATTCTAATTCTTCTTTGAAAATTCCATAATGTACAGCAAAATCAACGCCATATCCTTTCGAATCATATGATGGATAGAGCGATCTCTTTTCATTAATAATGTATGGTCCAACCTCAAATTGTAATACTTTTTTTCCAACCGAAAAAGCAGATTGAGATACACCTGGGCGATTAGAGTTAATAACTTCGGTGTATTGCCCAAAACATATTTGAGTAGCAAAAAAACTAGTTAACAATACTAAATTAAGCTTTGTTGTTTTTATCATTGAGATCCTTTTTATCAAATCTACATATTTTTTCCTAAAATCGAATTGGTTTTACTAAATCTCATTTTCAAAATAAAAAGAATTGTATTTTTGAAGAAATTATATTTTATGATTCAAACAGCATCATTTATCGGTTTAATCAAAACGCTATTAACTATAGCATTGATATATATCATAATTAAATACATTATACGACTTTTCGCACCATTTATTATTGGATCATTAATTCATAAATTATCAAACAAATACAATCAAAATCAAAGCTATGATAGTAATAAAAGTGAGGGTGATGTTACAATTGAGAAGCCTACAATAAAAAGTCAATCAACTAATGACTTAGGGGATTATGTAGATTATGAAGAAATAGATTAATTTTAATATTATGAATGAATCTATGTACTCTTACTTAAAGCATTTTTTTGTTTTTATTGGTTTTATTTTTCTATCAATTGCATATTTCAATCCTGTAATAAATGGTAAGAAAATATATCAAAGCGATATTGTTCAGTATAAAGGAATGGCTAAACAGCAAATTGATTACCAAAAAAACAATGGAGTAGAAACTTATTGGACAAACAGTGCTTTTGGTGGTATGCCTACATATCAACTAGGTGCCAAATATGATCATAATTATATCAAGAAGTTAGATTTGTTTCTACGGTTTTTACCTAGGCCAGCTGACTACTTGTTTCTTTATTTAATTTCATTTTATGTTCTTTTATTAACTCTAAAAATAGATTATAAATTTGCAATTTTAGGAGCACTAGCTTTTGGTTTTTCTACTTATTTGATAATTATAATTGGAGTTGGTCACAATTCTAAAGCTCATGCAATATCTTATATGCCACTGGTCATTGCTGGTATTCTTTTAGTTTTTCAAAAGCGTTATTTTTTTGGATTTATAATTAGCACACTATCAATAGGTTTACAGTTAGTCGCAAATCATTTTCAGATGACATATTATCTATTGTTTATTGTTCTTTTTTTAATCTCAGCATATTTTATTAAATCAATAAATGAGAAAAAGATTAAGGAATTTTTAAAATCAATTGTGATTTTAATATTTTCCTCTGTTATGGCTTTGTCAATGAATGCTACTAATTTATTAGCTACAGCAGAGTATGCAAAACAAAGCACAAGAAGTAAAAGTGAATTAAATTATCTTCCCGACGGTAGTAAAAGAATTAAAAATACAGGATTGGATAGAAATTATATTACTGAGTATAGTTATGGTATTCTCGAGACTTTTAATTTATTTATACCCAGGTTTATGGGTGGTAGTAATTCAGAAGATATTGGGAATAATTCCAAGACCTATCAAGCATACAAATCAATTGGGGCAAATTCAATTCAGGCACTAAATGAATCTAAAAGAGCACCAATGTATTGGGGTGATCAGCCTATTGTTGAAGCACCTGCCTACATAGGTGCTGTTATTTTATTCTTTTGCTTTTTGTCTCTTTTTTTATACCATGGTTTCCATAAGTGGTGGATTTGGTTTGTAATTGTTTTAGCCATGCTGCTTTCTTATGGAAGAAATTTATCAATACTGACAGATTTTTTTATAGATTATATTCCATTATACAATAAATTCAGAGCAGTTAGCTCAATTCAAGTTATTGTGGAATTTTGTATTCCGATTTTAGCGGTTTTTGGATTAAAAGAAATATTTGATAATAATTATTCAAACAAAGAAAAGCTTAAAGCAGTTAAAAAAACAACGATATTTTTATCTTCTTTGTGCTTATCTTTTATAGTATTTAAAAATAAATTATTTGATTTTGTTGGTCTCAGAGATGAACAATACTTAAGTTATTATGGCCAAGAATTCATTAAAGCTTTAAGAGCCGACAGAGCCGATCTCATGGTAGATGATTCACTTAGATCTATGGTTTTAGTTGTAATTTCAGGAATTTTATTATTTACATTCATTAGAAAAAATTTAAATAAAAACTTAACTCTGATTTTTATAGCACTTTTAATTCTTTTTGATTTAGTTGGTATTAACTATCGTTATGTTAATAATGACGATTTTGTCTCGTCACAAAAAGTTGATTTTCCATATCAAGCAAATCGAATTGATGATCTTATAATGAATGATCCTGAGATTTTTAGAGTTTACGACACTTCAGATGGATCAACAAAAGCTTCATATTTTCACAATTCAATTAATGGTTACCATGCCGCAAAAATGCGTCGTTTTAATGAAGTACTTCAGTTTCATATTGATAAAGGCAATCCAGAGGTATTTAATATGTTAAATACTAAATATATAATTTACCTAGACGATAATAATCAATTACAATACATATTAAATGATCAAGCTAATGGTAATTCTTGGTTTGTTAAAAATTTGACAGCTGTTCCTGATGCTGATGCTGAAATAACAGCACTGTATGAAATAGATTCTAAAGATACAGCAATAATTAATTCAGATTTTTTAGATTCAAAAAATTATAATCTAAGTTCAGATGCAAAAATTGAGCTTGTAGATTATTCACCTAATAAATTAGTTTATAAATCATATAATTCAGAAAAAGGGTTTGCGGTTTTCTCAGAAAACTTTTACAATAATGGTTGGGAAGCAACAATAGATGGAATTAAAGTGCCACATCAAAATGTAAATTATATTTTAAGAGGATTAGAAATACCAAAGGGTTATCATGAGATAGTTTTTGAATTTAAGCCTAGAGTAGTTTATCTTGGAACGAAAATATCTTTGTTTTCTTCAATTTTATTTTTGGTATTATTATCATTATTATTAATAATTAGCAGATCTAAGAAATGAAAAAAGTTCTGATAATTACTTATTATTGGCCCCCTGCTGGAGGTCCTGGTGTTCAACGTTGGCTAAAATTTGTTAAATATTTACCTGAATTTAACATAGAACCTATAGTATATTGTCCTAAGAATCCATTTTACCCAACAATTGATAGCTCTCTTTGTAATGATGTCAATACAAAATTGAAAGTTTTAAAACATCCAATAAAGGAACCTATAAAAATTTTAAATAAGTTTTTTAGAAGTAAATTAAATAATTATTCAAAAGGAATTATACCAAAAGTTAAAAAACAAAATTTTTTAGATCGTTTATTGATTTTTATTCGGGGTAATTTTTTTATTCCTGACTCACGAGTTTTTTGGGTAAAACCGTCGGTTAAATTCTTATCTAGTTATATTTCTAACAATCATATTGATACAATCATTACTACTGGGCCTCCTCATAGTGTACATATGATTGGTCTGCAACTAAAGAATAAATTTAATTTAAAGTGGTATTCTGATTTTAGAGATCCATGGACTGCAATCGGCTATCATAGTAGTCTAAAGTTAATATCATTCAATAAAAAAAAGCATTTTAAACTAGAAAAAGAGATTTTATCAAATTCTGATCATATAATAGTAACTTCGGATAGAACAAAAGAGTTATTTACAGGCTATACTACTAATCCTATTTCGGTAATTACTAATGGTTTTGATAAAGAAATAAAAAATAATTTAGATTTAGATGCCAATTTTACATTAACACACGTTGGTTTTTTATCAAATCAAAGAAATCCTCAAATTTTGTGGGATGTTTTATCAGAACTGGTTAAAGAAGTTAAAGGTTTTAAAGAAAAATTTAAATTGGTTTTAGTAGGGGATGTTAGTCCAGAAATTTTGAGTTCTATTAATTTTGCTGGTTTAAATCTATATTTAAAATTAATACCAACAGTTCCTCATATAGAAGCAGTTAATTATCAAAATCGATCTCAAGTATTGTTACTTATTGAAGCTAATACTATTTCTGCTTCATATATCATTCCAGGAAAATTATTTGAATATTTAAGTTCTGGTCGCCCTATTATTGGATTAGGACCTGAATTATCAGATATTAATTCAATTCTCAATCAAACATCTACAGGTGTATATTTTAATTATACAGAACATAAAAAATTAAAATCACACATTTTGGATTTATTTTTATGCTATGATGAAAATAATTTAAAAATTGTGCCAAAAAATATTCTTAAATACTCAAGATACAATTGTACTAAAAAATTATCTGATATTTTAAGCCAATAATTTTAATTCAATACTTTTTTTAAGTAAGCTCCTGTAGTAGATATTTTATTATTTATTAAATCTTCTGGAGTTCCACATGTCATAATTTGACCACCTTTTTGTCCACCTTCTGGACCTAGGTCAATTATGTAATCAGCTGATTTTATAAGCTCCAAATTGTGTTCAATTACAACTATTGAATGTCCAATTTCAATTAATGCATCAAATGATTTTAATAATTTTTTTATGTCATGAAAATGAAGTCCAGTTGTTGGTTCATCAAAAATGAATAAACCAGAGGTGGATTGACTTCCTTTTCCAAGAAATGCAGCTAATTTTATCCTTTGGGCTTCTCCGCCAGATAGGGTAGAGGAGCTTTGTCCTAAAGTCACATACCCTAATCCAACATCTTGAAGAGGTTGAAGTTTATTTTTTATTTTTTTACATTCATTAGATTCAAAGAACATTAATGCCTGATCGATAGTCATGTTCAATATGTCATCAATATTTTTTCCTTCAAATTTAATTTCTAAAATTGAATCCTTAAATCTTCTACCTTTACAACTTTCGCATTTGAGTTTTACGTCTGCCATGAATTGCATTTCAATTGTTACAATTCCTTCACCTTTGCAGCTTGGACATCTCCCTCCATCAACATTAAATGAGAAATGTTTAGGTTGATAGTCCCTTATTTTGCTTAATCTTTGATTTGAAAACAATGAACGAATTTCATCATAGGCTTTAATATATGTTACAGGGTTTGATCTAGATGATCGACCTATTGGATTTTGATCAACAAATTCCACAAAATTTATTGAATCGATATTTCCGAATATCCCATCAAATTCACCTGGTTTATCACCATAGCCTATGAGTTTATTATTCAAAGCAGGATAAAGAATATTTTTAACCAGTGTACTTTTACCACTCCCAGAGACTCCAGTAACAGCGACAAGTGAATCTAATGGAAAATCAACATCAATATTTTTCAAATTATTCGCTCGACAACCTTTCATCTTGACTAATTTATTTGACTTTCTTCTTTTTTTTGGAATTTCAATTTTAAATTCTTTATTTAAATATTTTGCCGTAAGAGTGTTTTGTTTAATGATGCTGTTGTAGTTTCCTTCTCCAACAACTTGTCCACCAAAACTCCCAGCCTCAGGTCCGATATCAATTATATAATCTGATGCTTTCATAATTGCATCGTCGTGTTCAACAACAATAACAGTATTTCCAAGATCACGAAGATTTTTAAGAACGTCTATTAATTTATTTGTGTCTTTGGGGTGGAGACCAATACTTGGTTCATCCAAAATATACATTGAGCCCACTAAACTACTTCCTAATGAAGTAGATAGGTTAATTCTTTGACTTTCTCCACCTGATAACGTATTAGATTTTCTGTTCAAAGTTAAATAGCCCAACCCAACATCGCTTAAATATTTAATTCTGTTTCTAATTTCTGTCACTAAACGTTTTGAAATATCAATCTGAAAATCATTTAATGTCAGTTTATCAAAAAATTTTTTTAATTGATAAATTGGTAATTCAACAAGTTCTGTAATAGATTTATTATTGATTTTTACAAAATTTGCTTCTTTTCTGAGTCTTTTTCCGTTACAACTATTACATTTTGTTTTCCCTCTATATCTAGATAGCATTACACGGTTTTGTACTTTATATGATTTTGATTCAAGTTCATGGAAAAAATCATTAAGTCCAACAAAATATTCGTTTCCATTCCAAATTAATTCTTTCTCAGTAGTTTCTAACTCATGGTAAGGTTTATGAATAGGAAAATTAAATAAGTGTCCATTATTTACTAGCAAGTCTCGATAATACGACATGCTTTCACCTCGCCAAGGGAAAATAGCATTTTCATACACTGAAAGTGATGTATTAGGAACAACTAGTGATTTATCAATTCCTATTATATCTCCATATCCTTCACATTTTGGGCAAGCTCCGTAAGGATTGTTAAAGCTGAATAAGTGTGTATTTGGTTCAAGAAACTTTATGCCATCTAGTTCAAAATTATTACTAAAATATTTAATATTTGAGTTTTCAATATTTTCTATGTGACAATAACCATTACCTTCATAAAATGCAATTTCAATTGCATCAGCTAATCGGCTAAAAAAATCGTTATCATTTTTTGTAATCACTCTATCAATAACTAATTCTAATTTAGTTGAACGAATTTTTAGTTCATTAAAGTTTTCAATCCTGTCTACTTTTCCATTAATTTTCACTCTTGAATATCCTTGATTGAGTAATGATTTAAGTTTGTCATTCAGATCTTCATTTTCCTTTAATTTAATTGGTGCTAGTAAGAGAAGTTTTTGATTAATTGATATAGTTTTTATATAATCTATTACATCTGTTGTACTGTCTTTTTTAACAATTTCATTTGAAGTTGGAGAAAATGTTATTCCAATTCTTGCATATAGTAATTTAATATAGTCATAAATTTCAGTACTAGTTCCAACTGTTGATCGGGGGTTAGTTGAATTGACTTTTTGTTCAATTGCTACTGCGGGAGCTATACCTTTAATAAAATCAACTTTAGGTTTGTTTAATCGACCTAAAAATTGGCGTGCATAACTGGATAAACTCTCGACATAACGTCTTTGGCCTTCCGCATACAATGTGTCAAATGCTAAGCTTGATTTACCTGATCCAGATAATCCGGTTATTGTAACAAGTTTATTTCTAGGAATAGCTACATCAATATTCTTAAGGTTGTGCAGCTTTGCTCCTTTTATAAGAATATAATCTTTGGGACTTAGATTTGTAAAATTCAACATTAATTTTAAAAAAATAAAAATTAAATATACCACTATTGAAAGTCTAAAAAAAGAGGATTAACTTCTTGTTAAGATTAAAATTCAAAGTAATAATTTGGAATTTTAAATTTAAACTCTTTATATTTGGCTATAATTCTTATTTAATTGCTTATAGATATATCATTACTTTAAATTATTTTTTTAACACAACACTAAACTTTGGTGTTTTTTAATAGTAATGTTATGAATACAAAATCTTTAAGCGATGCACAACTTGTTTGCAATTATATTTCTGGAGATGAAAATGCTCTTTCAATTTTGATAAATAGGCACCAATCTAGACTTTATGGATTTATTTTTTCTAAAATTCAAGACAGAGATGCAGCTGATGATGTATTTCAAGATACCTTCATAAAGGTTATAAGAACTCTCAAGCGTGGCAATTACAATGAACAAGGTAAATTTTTACCATGGGTGATGCGAATTTCACATAACTTGATTATTGATTATTTTAGAAAAAATAGTAGAATGCCAAAGTTCAAGAGTAAAAATGAGTTTGATATTTTTTCTATTATCTCTGATGATAGTTTAAATATTGAAAATAAAATGGTCGATGCACAAATTGAAAATCATATTAGAATATTATTAGATGAATTGCCTGATGAGCAAAGGGCTGTTATAAAAATGCGAATTTATCAGGATATGAGTTTTAAAGAAATTTCAGAAAGCACAGGAGTTAGTATTAATACAGCTTTAGGTAGAATGAGATACGGATTAATAAATCTTCGTAAAATGATTGATAAACATAAAATTAATTTAATTAATTAGTTTTTGTATAATAAAATGTAATGTTGTTCGTTAAGATTTATATAACAAATTATTATTGCGAATGGCAGAACTTTACTCTAAGAATACTTCAAATTCTGAACAATTAAAACCAAGTAAAAAAACAATTCGTTTTTTAATTGATTATTCTAAATCTTTAAAAATAATTAAGATTAGAAAAACTAATTATGAAACTTTTTTAAATTAAACTTTGAATTTTAAACCTAGCTTTAAGCTAGGTTTTTTTGTTTATTTGTTTAAGGATGGACTTTCTACCAATTTTTTTTGTTATAATATCATTTTCAATTTTCCAACCTCGTGCAGGTGAATATTCTCTACCGTACCATATTATCTGTAAATGTAATTTATTCCATAGTTCTTTTGGGAATATTCTTTTAGCATCTTTTTCTGTTTGAATTACGTTTTTTCCATTTGACAAGTTCCATCTGTACATTAATCGGTGAATATGAGTATCAACAGGAAATGCAGGTATGCCAAATGCTTGCGACATAACTACACTGGCGGTTTTATGACCTACAGCTGGTAATGCTTCTAAAGATTCAAAATTTTGTGGGACTTCACCATTATATTTATCAATTAGAATCTTAGACAAACCATATATGCCTTTACTTTTCATTGGAGATAAACCACAAGGTCTTATAATTTCTTTGATTTCGTCAATACTCATTTTTACCATATCAAATGGATTGTCAGCCTTTGAGAAAAGTATCGGAGTTATTTTATTAACTCTGACATCAGTGCATTGGGCTGACAGAAGAACTGCGATTAATAATGTATAAGGATCTTTATGATCTAATGGAACTGGAATTTTAGGATATAAATTATTTAAGGTTTTTATAACAAAATTTACCTTATCTGTTTTGTTCATTAATTTATATTTGTATACAAAACAAATATAATAAATATGACCACAATAAAACCTGGAGATAAAGCTCCTGATTTTGAATCGATAAATCAAGATGGAGATAAGATTAAATTATCTGATTTTAATGACAAAAAGTTAGTTTTATTTTTCTATCCCAAAGCAAGTACACCTGGATGTACTATTGAAGCGTGTAACCTAAGTGATAATTATGACCGTTTTAAAGCCAAAGGATACGCAATTTTAGGTGTAAGTGCTGATAGTCCCAAGCGTCAATTGAATTTTAAAAATAAGTTTAGTTTTCCCTATGATTTAATTGCAGATGAAGACAAAACAATTATTAATTCATATGGAGTTTGGGGGCCAAAGAAATTTATGGGTAGAGAATATGATGGTATCCACCGAACAACATTTATAATTGACGAAAATGGTTACGTTTTAGATGTTATCACTAAAGTAAAGACTAAAGAACATACGTCTCAAATATTAAAATAATATAATTATATTTTTTCTTTTTCTGAAAATCCGAATAACCGTTTTTCTTTAATCATATTTGAAACAACAGATGGTAATAGTGGTTCCCATCCTTTTTCTCCTGAGTTAATCATTTTAAGTACTTTTCTCGAGAAGATATTTAGAATTTCTGGATTGTAGTTTTTAATATCAACTAGCTTTCCAGTGTACTTGAAAAATTTATAAAGTTCTTTCATTCTTGGGTGAACTTTTAGATTTTCACTTGTAATTAATGTTCCATCATCACTCATCATTGGATATAGATAAACTTTTAGATCTTTGTGAAACAATTTACTAAATGCCTCAAGTATACCACCGCTTAGGTGTTGATAGTATTTGTGATCAAAAATATCAATGAGATTGTTTACTCCCATTGACAAAACCATTCTTTTTCTTGAGTATAAACTGAAATACTCGACTAACTTATAATATTCTTGAAAATTTGAAATAAGTACAGTCTGTCCAAGTGAACATAACAAACGTGCCCTATCCATAAAATCTTGTTCGTCAATTTCTCCACCTGAGGCTCTTAAATTTGAAAGCGTAATTTCAAAAACAACTTGTGTTTTATCTGGATCCACCTTATTTTCTTTTTTAAACATTTCAAAGGAGTTCTCATACATATCAACATTGACACGTGTAACAGGCCTAAAACTACCTCTGAAAGCTAAAATATTTTTTTTGTAAAGTACTCTTGCTGGTAAAACGTTATTCCCGTCAGGTGAAAACATTACCGCGTCAGTCATTCCATTTTTTACTAATTGAAGACTCATTAAACGATTATCAACATCACTAAAAACTGGCCCAGAAAAGTTAATAGTATCAATTTCAAGCTGATCTTTATTTATATGATCATATAGATAACGTAATAATTTTTTGGGTTGATTGTGTTTGTAAAATGCACCATATATTAAATTTGTACCAAGTTTTCCTAAAGTTTCTTGTTGAAGACGTGCATCACTTTCTTTAAACCTGATGTGTAAAATAATTTCATTGTAAGGTTCATTTGGATTAATTTGATATCGAACACCAACCCATCCATGACCCTTATATCTTCTCGCAAAATCAATTGTTGTTACTGTATTTGCGTAACTGAAAAACATTTTATTTGGGTTTTCATCACGAGAGATACGCTCCTCAATTAAGCGTACTTCATGGGCTAACATTTTTCGTAATCTATTCTCAGTAACATATCGTCTATCACCTTCAATACCATAAATTGCATCACTAAATGATTTATCATAGGCAGACATTGCTTTAGCAATTGTTCCAGATGCACCTCCTGCTCTAAAAAAATGCCTAACAGTTTCTTGTCCAGCTCCAATTTCAGCAAAAGTTCCGTAAATATTTTCGTTAAGATTTATTCGTAAAGCTTTGTCTTTTAAAGAGGGTACGCTTTTAATTTGAGCATCTCCTTTAAGTGTTATTTCCATCTTTACTAATTGAGTATTATTGGATAATACAAAGTTATAATTTTAACTAAGCCTACAAAAAATAAATACATTATTTTTGCTTAAAACTCTTCAGTTGGACATTACTTTTTTAGGTACAGGGACTTCACAAGGAATTCCAATTATTGGAAGTAATCACCCTGTATGTCTAAGTGATAATATAAAAGATAAACGTTTACGTTCATCAATCTGTATTATTCATAACGATATTGATATTTTGATTGATTGTGGACCGGATTTTAGACAGCAAGCCATTAGAGCTAAATTAAAAAAAGTCGATGCTGTTTTATTTACTCATGAACACAGTGATCATACTGCAGGGCTTGATGATTTGCGACCATTTTTTTTTCGCCAAGGTGATATACCAATTTATGCTGAAAAGCGTGTAATTGAAGCTCTGAAAATTAGATTTAATTATATTTTTAAAAAAGAAAATAAATACCCTGGAGTTTTAAACTTTGATGTTAACAATATATACAATAAACCATTTTTAGTTTCAAAAATAAAAATTACACCAATTCAAGTGTACCATAATAAACTTCCAGTATTTGGTTTTAGAATTTTTGATTTCGCATATATAACAGATGCTAAAACAATACCAGATGATGAAATAAAAAAATTAACTGGATTAAATGTTTTAGTGATTAATGCATTACGCCAAAAGCCTCATTTATCACATTTTAACCTAGAGGAAGCTCTTAATTTCATTAAACTTGTGAATCCTAAAAAAACATATTTGACTCACATTAGTCATCATTTAGGCTTTCATGATGAAGTTGAACAGTCTTTACCAGAAAATGTATTTTTAGCTTATGATAATTTAAAAATCTCAGTATAATATGAAATCAAAATTACTTACATACGCTCTTGTTTTTTCAATTCTTTTAATTGTTTTTCAATATGTAAACTCAAAACAAATAATTGAAAAATATGAAGTTGATATTAAAAAATGTAAAAATGTAACCGAAAAACTTGAAATGGAAAATTTTATGCTCAAAAGTCAATTAGCAAAGGACTAAATGAATTTTTCAAGCCAATTTTTTAGTTCAAAAAAGTTTTGTGGAGAAACTCCATGACCTACAGGAAATTCACTGTACTTGAAGTTTAAATTCAATTTTTTAAGAAACAAAGAAGTCTTTCTAGCCCATTCAACTGGTATTACTTGATCTGAAACTCCATGCGAATAATAAAAGTTTAAATGTTCATAATCATCTTTTTTTAAAGATTGATTAAGGAAATCTTCTGATAAATATCCACTAAGTCCTATAATATTTTTGAATTTCTTTGGGTTGTTTAGTGCTAGCGCTAAACTAAGGATGCATCCTTGACTAAATCCTAGTAAACTAATATTAAACTTATCAATGTCATATAATGAGGTAGCAACATCAATACATTTTAATATCATATTCATAGCTTTTTTTGCTTGTTCAGTGTCATTCCATTTGTTTTGATTTTCATCAAAATTGATATTGTACCATGCATATCCGTATGGAATAATCTTGATAGGGGCTCTTAGGGATATAATGCAAAGTTCATTTGGCAATTCATTAGCAAATGAAAATAAATCATTTTCATCACTTCCATATCCGTGTAATAATACTAATAAAGGTGATTTTTTTGATAACGAGGATTTCTTAACAACTGAACAAAGGGGTAAACTAGATAACATTTTCAATAGATACTTTTAAGCGTTTTTTGAATAAATATTCCAATGAAGGGAATTGGTTTTTTTGAACCAGTTAGCACTGTGGTTATTGCGTATAAATTAATTAGTAAATATGTTCCCCAAAATATAAAAGTAGCAATCCAGCTGTTAAAACTTCCAATTGGATATCCTAGAACAAAAAAACAGACGCTTAAGCCCAAAGATTGCCTAATATGAAAACTTATAAAATTACTTTTGATATTTTTATTTTGAAGGTATGCTAACAGTAACCCAAACACTCCAATATAACTTATTAAGGCTGTTGATTTATTAGCATTCATGAAGGAAAGTTGTTAGAAAATATTTAAATTAATTCAATTTTATTATTTCCAATTGCCCCGTAAACGCTTCCTTTTAATTTATTTCCTAGAAAAATTGAGTTTTTTGATTTTGAAAGAATATCTTTCTCACAAAAAATATGATTTCCTTTTGGATTGAATAATGCAATATCACAAATATTTCCAACATTAATTGAATTGGTATTTACTCCAAATCTTGACTTGCCTTTTGTTAGTAGTTCAATTGTTTTTTTTGTAGAAAAAATAGAATTTAATACTCCAAAGGCACTCTCAAGGCCAATTGTGCCAAATTTCGCAAAATCAAATTCCACTCTTTTGTCTTCTATGCTAATAGGGTTGTGGTCAGATGTTACCATGTCTATGGTTCCATCCTTTAACCCTTCAATTAAGCTATCTATTGAAGACTTAGTTCGAAGCGGAGGATTTACCTTGAAGTTTGTATTGTAATTTAATATATCGTCATCTTTTAAAATGATGTTATGAATTGCTACACTACAACTAACATCTAATCCTTTGGCTTTAGCAGAACGAATTATTTCAACCGATTTTGCACATGAAATTGTAGGTATATGAAGTCTGCCTCCCGCATATTCAAGAATCTCTAAATCTCTAGATATTTGAATAATCTCTGCAAGTTCAGGGCTGCCTTTAAGACCTAATTTTGTACTAGTAATATTTTCATTCATCACTGCTGATTTTGAGATATTTTCATCAGTTGGAAAGGACTGAATTAAACCACCAAAACTTGAAGAATATTGCAAGGCTATTTTCAGAATATTAGGATTTTTTATTTGTTTTTTATAATCTCCAAAGGCAACACATCCTTCTGAAAACATATCATATATTTCAGCTAAATTGTTACCTTCTGAGCTTTTAGTTAGAGCACCAGATGGTAAAATAGTAGTTGCATTTTTTGTTGAATTATTTTTCACAAAAGAAATAGCAGATTTTTCATCCAATACAGGTGAAGTGTTTGGTTGTAATACTACAGAGGTAAATCCGGATTTCGCTGCAACAATTAATCCATTTTTGATGGTTTCTCTGTCTTCATAGCCAGGTTCTCCAAAACATACACTGCTATCAAACCATCCTTGCGAAATATGCAAGTTTTCAAAATTAATTAAGGGAAAATTTTGAGTATTATTAATTGAAGGTTCAATTTTTTTTATGAAGCCATTTTCTACTAATATATCTTGGACAGTGTTATTAAAATCACTTTTTCTATCTAGAATTGTAGCAGATTTTATAAGTACATTCATTCAAAAATTTTTAATACTAAAGTTTCTAAAACCAGTAATATTAGTGCAAAAATAACAAACCATTTCCATAAACCATTAATATTCACTTTACTTTTTATTATTTCTATTGAATCTTTTAGACTGCTTATTGAAATATTTTTTCCAAATTTGTTTACATCATGGTAATCTAAAACACTCTCATTTCGATCAAAATTAAGGCTTAAATGTTTAATTGTATCAAATTTATTCACTAACAGATAGTGACCATCTTCTAATTCTAAATTATCAAATTTTATCTCAAGCTTACCATTTTGGTTTTTTTGTAGCGGAATGTAAGTTTTATTATTTTTTTTAAGTTTTATAATCTCATTCTTTTGCAGTTTTAAATTTATATCAAATTTGTTTTTTTTACCAATATAGTAGTATAGTTCTTTGGCTTTAAAACTTGATTTGCCTAATCCGTAGAGAGTAGGGACAATAATTGGAGAATCTATAAAATTTGAATTATCATTGTTAATAGCTGAGTTAAAAACAAATAAATTATCTTTTTGTAATAAAAATACTTCCCCATCTTCTAATGAAAGCATACTTGTGAAAATTCCATTTGTTGTAAAATGTTTTTTTATTTCAGGGTAGGCGAAGTTAGAAACTTCTCTTTTAAAAGCTTCTTTGAAAATAGGATGTTTGAAATTAATCTCAGTAATTCTTTTTTTGTTTAAAGAAAGATTATTGAATTTTAAATTTTTAATCCGAAGCAGGTTATTGATATTATCTAAGTCCCCATCAATTGAAGGGATGAACAATACCCTACCTCCATTATTCATAAATGATTTTAATTCATTTATTAATGTATTTGATAAATTGTTAACCTCATTAATAATGATTAAATCATAATTCTGAAATTTTTCAAATTCAATATTTTTTACAGAACTGTATCTATATAAAAATTCATCTTTAGTGAATATTTTTGACAAATAATCTGATTTTTTGTTTCCTATAGTTAATACAGAAATAAATTCTTCTCTTCCAATGTTAAAATAGAAATTATCATCATAATTTACTCCATTATCATTTATTTCAAACCTTCCTAAAATGGATTCATTTTTTGATAAACTAAAATTAGTTCTGAAGTCATTATTTTTTTTCAGAAGCGATTTACCAATTAATTTATTTTTGTTAAATAGACTAAGGGAGATTGAGTTGGTTGTGTCATTGTTTGTTTTACATTGAATACTGATATTATAGTTATTATTATTTGATTCAAACTTGACATTACTAATGTATTTATTTTCATAATTTTCGGGTTTTTTATCTACGAGAAATAAATTAAAATTGAGATTTTTTGGAATTGTAAAATCTTTATTTTTTTTCTGAAAATCAGAAATTATAATTAAATCTTTTTTATTATTTTTTTTTGAAAATAGGTTGTTCGCTTTGAGTATTATTTCTTTTGGTGAAAGTTGCAGATTAGTGTAATCAATTCCAATTAATGAATTTTTAAGCTGTTTTTTAGTGAAATTTTTAAAGGTGTTATTGTTAGTTATAACTGTTATCAGATCTGATGGGATATCACTTGTGATTAATTCTTGAATAGTATGTTTTAATAATGGTCCATTGGCACCTTTGGCTTGCATACTGAATGAATTATCAATGTAAAAAATTATTTCATTATCTAAATTTCTATCAACTAAATCTGATTTGAATGGTTGTGAAAAAGCAATAATGATAGAGCCTACTGCTAGAGTTCTTAAAATTAATACTAGCCATTTTCTCAATTTCGAACTTTTCCTTGTTTTAATATTTATTTTTTTTAAAAAATCTACATTAGTAAATGGTTCAATTTGAAATTTCCTAAAATGGAATAGGTGTACTATAATTGGAATTAGAACGGCTAATAATAGGAAAAGTAGTTCTGGTTTTGCAAATTGCATAAATCAAAAATATTTAATCAAATATAATTCAATTAATGAGTTAACAAAAAAAGAAATAATCTACCAATTCAACTTTGTTTTTCTTTTTAAAAAAACTCTTTATAAAGTTCTGAGCTTCTGGATTTGCAATTGTTATTATACTTTGATAATTTGACAAGTTTGATATAATTTGCCAATCTTCTAAATAGTTTTCATATATTTTTTTTCCGATCTTTTTTGGATTGTCGCATACCCATAAAAAAGAAACTCTTAATTCATTTAAAATATGTGCAACTTTTTTTCCTTTTTTTCCTGCCCCCCAAACAACTAATTTTTTGTTTTCATTGTAAGATAGCTTCAAAAAGTAGTTGATTTTTAATTTTAAAAACGAATTATCAGCATAATTTGGATTAGTTCTTGATGTTCGATTTGGGTAATCTCTCCACATGTGTAACACTTTATTTGATTTTATACAATTTAACCCAATTTGATAAAACCGAAAAGCTAAATCATAATCTTCAGGATAAATTTTAGATTCAAAATTGTTTACTTTTTCAAGATCCTCCCTGTGTACCATCCAACACGGAGATGGTATTACACATTCTTTATAAATTTCATTAAAATTCAATCCTTTTGAAGTAAGACTATTTAACCATGTTTCATAATTTTTATAACCATTACCGAGTTCTTTTTCAGAAAAGTATTTAACCATACCAAGGGCTATATGGCCTGTTCCAAAATTTAATAGGTCCTCTGCCATTGAAGAAATTTTATTTGACAACATTATATCATCGCTATCCATTCTTGTGATTAAATCACCTGTGGATAAATTATATGCGGTCTGTAATGCATCTATAAGTCCATTTCCTTTGTTATTAACTACTTTAATTTTAGGATTTGAAAGTGCAAATTTATTTGCAATTTCGAGACTTGAATCTATTGAATGATCATTTACACATATTACTTCCCAATTTAAATAAGACTGTTTGACTATTGAATCCAAACACTCATTTAGATAATTTTCAGTGTTTTTAAAGGGAATTAAAATACTTACCTTCTTTTTAAGCATTAGTATTTAGCAGGCTTTCCGTTTGATGCCGATTCTCTAATAAATTCTCTTAAATCTTCGTTAGCTTGAATCAGATCTTCTTTTCTCAAATACATCATGTGTCCACTTCGATATCCCTTAAATTTTAATCTTTCTTTCATTTTCCCACTGGGGTCAATTTGTGATAGTGTGTACTTGGCATTAAAATATGTAGTCGCTCCATCATAATAACCTGATTGGTTTAATACCATCAAATATGGATTCTGAGCCATAGCTGAACGTAAATTATCTCTTGTGTTATCATTATCATTATTCCATGGTCTAACAGGTCCAAACATATTGTATTTAACATCAGTTACAAATTTTAATTCATTTTTGATGTAATGATTTATTGCTGGAGTAAATGAGTGAAGCCAAGATGATAACTCAGCATTGTAATCAGGACTAGAACCAGCTTCATTTTTATCAATTCCTAGATATCTTGAATCAAGGCGGCCAATAGTTTGTCCAGTTTTTTCTCTTAAAAGTTCTTTCCAAAAAAAATAATTTGGAACATTTAAATTATATTGAAGAATTGATTTTTGACTCAAACCAGAGTAAAAAGACATTTTTTTGCTTATGTTCAATCTTTCATCGACACTTATAAAACCTCCTTTAGCCAATGCAGGTAACAAAGTGTTTAATGTAAAATATTCAACTTCTGGAAGTATTTCAGTTAAATCTTTAGATTGTAGTTCTTTTGAAAGCATATTATGATACCATGCCGTAGCAGTATAATAAGGTAAGTTAAGTGCTGATGAGACTGGTCCACCAACTCTTAATGTTTTATAATCCGCAGGAGAAACTAGAATCACACCATTTAAATACATCCATTGGTTTTCTTGTAATGCTAAGGATAATCCCATAACTCTTGTCCCTCCATAACTTTCTCCAATGATATATTTAGGAGATTCCCATAAATTTTTTCTTGTTATAAATGTATTTATCCATTCTGATAGATAAGATATATCTTCATTTATACCAAAGAATTGATCGCGTTCTGGCATTTCACCTTCAGAATTAGCTATCATTCTTGAGTATCCAGTATTAACTGGATTAACAAAAACGATATCAGCTTCATCTAGAATTGAATAAGGATTACTTTTGAAGCCATATGGTTGAATTGGATAGCCTTCGTCATCTACATTGAGTATTCTTGGCCCAGTATATGCCATATGCATCCATACTGACGCGGATCCTGGACCGCCATTGAATGAAATTATTATTGGTCTTTGTTTATTTTTTACAGAATTTTTTTTAAACTCTCTTTTGTAATAAGTATAAAATAAGCTTGCAATTACTTCACCTTTATTGTTCCATACAGGTTGCATACCCGCCTCAGCAGAGTAGTTAATTTCAACTCCTTTAATTAATGTTTTGTGATAAGTTTTGACAATTGTATCGCTAGGTATATTGAGTTGTTGTGCATTGGATGGATTAAAACACATTATTATAATAAAAAGAAATATTTTTTTCATAGTTAAATTTTGAAACACTAAAATACAATAATGATTTTAAAATATTTATCACTCATTTATTGTTATATATTATGTTGTATAAACTTATTTATTAATTATATTTTTAAAATAACAGTATATTAGCTACCTAAGTTATTTAAATGGTTAGTTCAGTAAAAAAGCTTAATTTTTTTGTAGCATTAAATCTTCCATCTGCTTTTTTATGCGGAGTTAGGATTAAATCAATAAATCAATCTAGTTGTATAACTTCTGTACGCCACAAATGGATAAATAAAAATCCATTCAAATCAATGTATTGGGCAGTTCAGGGTATGTCAGCTGAGCTTGCTACTGGTGCTTTAATTATTATTAAACTAAAGGAATTAAACAAAAAAATTTCAATGCTTGTTGTTAGTAATGACGCTGAATTCATAAAAAAGGGTAGGGGGATTATCAGGTTTAAATGTGATCAAGGATTTGAAATCGATAAGGCATTGAAAAATGCTATTGAAACAAAAGAGTCACAAACAATTATTTTAAATGCAGACGGAATAGATTCCAAAGGTGATGTGATTTCAAAATTTTCATTTACTTGGAGTTTAAAATTGAAGCCATAACAATTTTTTCAATTATTTTATTTAAATTTAATAACTAAACATTTTGCTTATTGATTATAACTACTCTTTTAAAATTATAAACAAATAAACTATGTCTAGAGCAATGTTTGAATACACAAAATCAGTATTAAAAAAAGTTAGTTTCAATCCTCAATTATTTTGTTTAGAACTTCAAAAAGCCATGCTGCGCTTAATGCCATATGAGAAAGAAGAGCTAAAAATATATGTTCAATCTTTAATATTTCAAAATCCTGAGCTTGAACAATGTCGTGTGTATTTAAAATAGTTATTTAGTTAATCTATTTTGGACTTATGATTTTGACGTCTTGGAATTTAATTGCTCCTCTAATAATTCCTGAAATTATTTGTTGAATACTATCTATAATTTGAATTTTTAATTCATTTTTATTGTACAATAAACTGACTTCTCTAGCAGGTGAAGGATTAACAAAAAATCTTAGGTTCTCTTTTTCATTATCTTTTAAATCTAATGTATTTAGGTATGGTAACAATGTCATACCCATTCCTTCGTTAACTAATTTAACCAGCATCTCAATACTACCGCTTTCTAACTGAAAATTATCTAGCTCTTGTTCTTTTTTTATTTTACATAAATTTAAGACACCTTGTCTAAAACAGTGTCCATCTTCAAGAATTAGAATGTCATTTATATCTAGATCAGATGTTTCTATCTCAGTTTTAATTTTTAATCTATGATTAGGTGAAATGTATCCAACAAATGGCTCATAATAAAGAACTCTTTCTTTGATGTTATCAACATTAAGCGGAGATGCAGCAATTGCTCCATCTAAATTTCCGTCTTCAAGTCTATTAATAATTTCGTCTGTTGTAAGTTCTTCTATTTTTAATTTTACTTTTGGATATCTTTTTACATATGTTTTAAGAAACATTGGTAATAGTGTTGGCATTACAGTTGGAATTATACCTAATTTGAATTCTCCTCCAATGAATCCCTTTTCTTGATCAACAATATCAGCAATACGATCAGCTTCCGCAACAATATTTTTAGCCTGATTTACTATTTTTTTTCCAACATTGGTTAGTTCAATAGGTTTTTTTGTTCTATCAAATATTTGAACATTTAATTCTTCCTCAAGTTTTTGTACTTGCATACTCAATGTTGGTTGAGTAACATGGCAATTTTGAGCTGCTTTTGTGAAATTTTTATGTTCTGAAACAGCTAAAACATATAATAATTGAGTTATTGTCATTCAAACGTTTTGTACAAATTTATAAATTTTACTTATTACTATTTTGTAATAGTCAAAACTAAGGTTAAAATTAAATTTTAGTTTATGATTTCAATTTTATTTATGTAGATATTTTTTTCAGGCCAGTCACCATTATCGGTCGGCATTGACGCAATTTTATCAACTACATCCATTCCAGAAATTACTTTTCCGAAAACTGCATAGTCACCATCTAAATGATGTGCTCCACCTTTTTGTTGAACTATAAAAAATTCATAAGGTGATGCCATTTTGTAAGGATTTTGAACTGCGCTACTGGGCATACTCACCATTCCTCTATTATGTTTAAATCCTTTTTTATTATCATTTGGTAATAGATAACGACCTATTTTTTTTCTTTTATCAAGTGTTATTTTGTCATCGCTATTACCTCCTTGAATTATAAAATTATTTATGACTCTGTAAAATTGAGTATTATCGAAATATTTTTTTTTGGTCAGATAAATGAAATTGGACCTATGGAATTTAGTTTCTTCAAATAGTCGTATATCAATACTGCCATAATCAGTATATATTCTCACCTTATTTTCTTTATTTAGTTTATCGTATTCTAAAAAAAACTCCATGACATTTTCATCATTGATTAAAAACTCTTTATCAATTTCACTAATGGTTTTTTGAGAATTGACTTTTTTAATATCACTTTGGATTTCAGAATTTACTTTTATCGGATTAGATTTCTTAACTTGACAGTTTAACATAAAAAAAAATAGACAAAAATAGCGCATGTTAGTTTTAAGATTATTTGTTTTTGAAATATATGAGATTTAGTACATTTTATAAAATTATTAATGAAATTAATACATTGAAACTACCAGGTGAAAAATTTCAATTATTAATGGCTCCACCATTCAGAGATCAATTAATTAATAAATTTAATAAATCAAGTAATAAAGCAAATCCTTCAGCTGTTTTATGTTTATTTTACCCGGGTCGAAATAAAGAAACATCTGTAGTGTTTATAGTCAGAAAATCTAATACAGGCATACACTCTTCTCAAGTTGGATTTCCAGGTGGTAAACCCGAGAAACAGGATATTGATTTATCTCAAACCGCAATTCGTGAGACTCATGAAGAAGTTGGAGTTGACATCAAGACAATTAAAATTATTAGACCAATGACTGAGGTTTTTATTCCACCAAGTAATTTTGTTGTCAAGCCCTACATTGGATATACTTTAAAAACACCAAATTTCACTCCTCAAATTTCGGAAATTGATTCTATTTTTGAAGTTTCATTAAAATCAATTTTAAATTCTAATAATCAAAAAAAATCAATTGTAAAAACTTCTTACGGACCAACTATTTCAGTTCCTTCATTTGTTTTTAATGGACATGTTATTTGGGGAGCGACAGCAATGATTTTAATCGAAATAATTAGTCTTTTAAATTTGATTAATAAAAAATAGCTTAGGTTTGCATTTTATTTTTGCATGAATTTATTCAAAAAAAATATTTTTGGTCAATATCTCTTAATCAAAAAATGGATTATTAGAATTTTAGGTGCAATTAGTCACCAAAGATATCACGGTTTTAATGAATTAAAAATAGAGGGTTCTAACATTTTGCGTGAATTGTCTGAAACTAATGTTTTATTTATTTCTAACCATCAAACTTATTTTGCAGATGTTGTTGCAATGTTTCATGTTTTTAACGCAGCTCTAAGCGGAAGAGATGATACATTAAAAAATGTTGGTTATTTGTGGGACCCCAAATTAAATCTTTATTATGTTGCTGCAAAAGAAACGATGAAGTCTGGTTTGTTGCCTAAAATATTTGCATACGCGGGATCAATTAGTATTGAACGTACTTGGAGGGCATCAGGAAAAGATGTGAATCGACAAGTTAAAATGAGTGATATTTCAAATATTAAAAAAGCACTTGATGATGGATGGGTTATAACATTTCCGCAAGGTACAACAACACCTTTCAAGCCAATTCGAAAAGGAACTGCTCATATCATAAAACATTACAAGCCAGTAGTTGTTCCAATTGTTATTGATGGCTTCAGACGTGCTTTTGATAAAAAAGGGATTAGGATTAAGAAGAAAAACATTTTGCAATCAATGGAGATTAAGAAACCTTTAAAGATTGATTACGAAAATGAATCTATTGAACAAATTGTCGAAAAGATTGAATATTCAATAGAACAACATCCTTCTTTTTTGAAGGTAATTTCCAAGGAAGAATTGATTGAAAATGAGCGTTTAAATAAAAAACGAGATTGGTGATAGCTTATTGTTTTTCAATTGCCTTTAACTCTTTGTAGTTTTTCTTTAATTTTTTTAATAAAATACCATATATCAAATAGTAAAATATTAGAAAAAAGACAGTAATAACTCCCATTGCTAAAAGAGTTATTAGAATAACAATTCCATAAAAAATATAGAAATCTCCTGATTCAGTAAATTTTGATGTCTGTAATAATACGTCAGGGTTATTGTTAAGTTCAATCATAACTCCAATAGCCATAGATATGTATAAAAATATTAAGTTAAATACAACATAGTATTTTACAGTTTTTCTGGTTTTTAAAATTTGTTCCATTAGTGCTTTAGAATTTACAGTTGTTGAAATTGACTTGTAATTTCTATAGAACAAAACAAAAAAGTAAAATAATACAACGTATCCTGTAATCATTAACGGCCAAATAATATATTCCATTCCATATTCATCAAATCGCTGTTGATTTTCATTGTCTTTAATCAAAAAGGATATAATACTCCAAAAACTAAATTCTATAATACTTATTATAAAAATCCATTTGACAATTGAAGAGGATTTTTTGTGTAAAAATTTATAAATTTCACTTTTATTAATTTTTGGAAATTTTTTATCTTTTTGCCAGTCCTTTTTTAATTGTTTTAATTCATCCATAATCAAGGATTTAACTGTTTTTTTAATTTATTTTTTATTCTATTCATTTTTACTCTAGCATTAACTTCTGTTAAACCGATAGTTTCGCTAATTTCTCTATATGATTTATCTTCTAGATAAAGAAATACAATTGCCTTTTCAATATCATTTAATGCTTTGACAGCTTCATAAATAGCCTCTAATTGTTTGTCTTCCTGGTCATTGTAAGGATTGTCCTCAGGAATCTTGTAGGAAACATCATCAAAGTTATAGCTTCTTATTCTTCGCTTTGATTTTCGGTAGATTGTTATTGCAGTATTTATTCCAACACGATACATCCATGTGCTAAATTTTGAATCTCCTCTAAATTTTGGATATGCTTTCCAAAGTTGAATAGTAATTTCTTGAAATAAATCTTTGTGCTCAGCTATGCTATTTGTATATAGCTTACAAATTTTATGAACCAAGTTTTGATGTTTGTCAACTAGGTCTACAAATTTATTCTCATCGATTTTTTCCAATATAGACTAATTTAAAGTAAGACGTTTTTTTATTAATTTGTTACGCTTTACTTATTAATTTTTGAATTTAAATAGTTCTCCAGCTTCAATTTTAATTGGAAGTCTATTTTTTAAACTTGGGAATAAACATGTTGTATAATCTGAATAGCTACACGGGGGATTATACAGGTAATTAAAATCAATTAAACATTTACCATCTTTCTCTGGTAAATCAATATACAAATAGCGACCACTGCCATAAGTGGTATCTCCATTAGTGTAATCTCCAACCATAATCCAACCATTTTCTCCAACTTCAAGAAAATAGTTTTTTCCTAAGTACTCGAATTCTATTTCTCCTATAAAATTTGTAATGTCTTTTATTCCAAGCTTTGAATCAACAGTTTTGAATTGGCTAGATTTATAATATTTAAAATTAGCATTAAATATTAAATTTGGATTTATTTCATAATTTTCGAAACTCTGAAATTCTTTAACAGCTGGATTATCTTCGTCCCAAATTCTTATGTAAAGTTCATTTGATCGTGTAATTATTCTCCAACTGAAATTCTTGTAGAATAACATTTCAGAATCCCCAATTTTGTTCAATTCTAATTTTTTTAGTTTGATAATATTATTTTTTTTGTTGGTAATTTTTTCTTCAGATTTGGAAATGAATTTCACTTCTTTTTTTTCAATTTCAATTTTACCAATTGTAGTATTTAATTTCGAATTACTTACATATAGTTTATCATTTTGATCAAAGTTTAAATAGTTTGTTTTATTTAATTTAAACAATCCGCTAATTTTTAGATATTTAACTCTTCTTTCATCTCTTTCTTTACGTTCATTTTCAATTTTTTGAATGTAATAATTATTTATTTCTATTTTGTTCTTTGAATTGTTTTTACTGCAATTAATCATACAAAGAGCTATAGTAAAAAAAATGTATTTTTTCATATTGAGTTAGTTTTCATCAATTCTATTCTCATCAAATGCAGATGGTAATAGTTTGGGTATAAATTTTATAAATAAAGGGAGTAAGATAGCTCCTCCAGGAAGTAAAAAAATTGCCAAACTAGGTATGGATTTTAATATATCCATGAGTTGTTCTTGCATTTTATTTTGTTCTTCAGGGGTTAAATTTCTAACTGTTGATTCTGAGAGTAATTTTACTAGTTCTTTACTTTCTTTTAGTTCTTGAAATAAATATTTACTGTTTCTAGTGATTAATTTTTTAACTGTGTTTGCCGAATGTTCATAAAATCTAACAGCTAAATTCTGTGTACTTAAAATTGACAAATCGCCTTTATTGTTATTATAAAAATTATCTATGTCTGACTTAGATTGGTTTATTTCATCAGTACCGAATTGGAATTTAACTTTAAATTCATTAAAAAATTTATTGTCTGTGTTATGATTTTTTTCATTCCAAGAAGCCATACATGCTAAGTCAAGCAAGTAATTTCTTTCAATTTCTGCAATATCATCAATTTTTAAAAATTCACTTTGATAATTTTTGTTATTCTCTGTTCTAAATGATGATTCTAGTAAATTGATTAAAGTTTTTTCATAATCACTTTTTTTATTCTTTGAGATTAGAATTTCGACAATAATTTCACGGATAAAATTTTCTAATTCTGTATGATAATCAACAGTTTTGCTTGGATTTTTTAAGAAGTAATTATAGGATAAAATGTCAATAAAAAGTAAAAAATTAGTAACAAAAAAACTATAATTTTTGGAAAATATATTATTATTAATTTGAATTCTTTTATGTACTATAGATTCAATATCGTCACCAATTAATCCATTAAAAAAGTTACGTTTATAAAAGCCGATATTTTGATAAAATTCTTTAAGGTTTGACTCAAAATTATCATCATTATTATTAAGTTTATTAATATAAAATAATGATAATATGTAATTTATTTTACAACGCTCCTCTTGATTAAAATCTTTATTTTTTAAACTCTCAAATAATAACGAAACATTGCTGCCATAAATAAAGCCTACAGACTTTAATTTATGGTATAATTCATTTTTTGATGATATAATACAATCATTCTCTTTTTCAGCAAGCTTTAATAGTTTTTTGAACCAACCATTTGAAGAAGGATTCATAACAAAGTAATTTTTTTTATTCGATGATCCCTGCACAACTAATTCTGCTACCAGCTGCACCTGATGGTTGTGATACAAAATCGTCTACACCCTTATGTATTATAAGTCCTTTACCTAAAATATCTTTTGTTTTATCTCCACACCCGATGCACCATTGGTCTGTAGTAAATTTTATTGTTGTATTTTTCTTATTTTCAACAATAAAATTTCCAATATCTCCTTTATGATATCCT
>Ga0213866_10000250_pt1 | contig 44483 bp, 53 predicted proteins | sample PICome_11_FD_160079 | JGI IMG/M metagenome (GOLD analysis project Ga0213866, IMG submission 160079) | Coastal seawater microbial communities near Pivers Island, North Carolina, United States - PICO284 | ecosystem: Environmental > Aquatic > Marine > Coastal | place: USA: North Carolina...
CTGACATATAATTAAGACGATCGGGATCAGATGATCCCACTCCAAGTCTTTGATTATTATTTCCTGCTGCAGCAACATATATTGCTCCTGCATCCATCAATTCTCTACCAGCAGTATCAGTAGAGTTTGAACGAGATGAAGAAGACCAAGATTCATAAGCACCACTAATTTGATTATTTAATCCGGTTTTCATAGCAGTTACTTGATCTGTAACTGACGCACTGCCCAAAAATGTACCACTAGTACCTCTGAACAGATATGTGACAGTACTGGAAGAGAAGAATGCTGCTTGGTATCCCCAACTTCCATTGATAAGTGTTGGGTTCTTTACTCCTGTTTCTGGATTGACTGGTTTGTATAAGTGAAATAATTTCATCAGGTCATAATTTTGTTCAATACTAATTGAAGTTGGATCTCCAATACCAGACATATTCCATATATTTGCTTCAAACGCAAGTCCAAAATTTTTTCCAGCAACTAAAGATGCACAACAAGTACCATGTCCAGCTCCTATTGTATTATTACCAATTAAATCTGTACCCAAACAGTTTGGTACTGTATAGTTAGTTGGAACTGCAATTATACCAATAGTAGAGAATCCTACAGATCTTTTTGATGAGGTTGTCCACCATTCTCTTGCAGAAGTCGTTGCAATTCCCACTCTACCGTCAGCTTTAGTATACTTAACTGCAGGTATTACATTGTCAAAATAATCTGGATCAATGTAGTAAGGACCATCAAGAACAACATCCCTTACTCTGGATTGTCCATTCTCATCTAAAAATTCTGGATGATATTGTAAAATTCCAGAGTCATGAATAACTACATCAACATTTTTTCCAGTTAAACTATACTCAACGTCCCGAATGATTGGGGAAGAATTGCCAGATGATCCATATGTCCAACCACCATCTGCAGATGTTTTGGTTCCAGTTCTAATAATTTGCCATCCGGTTCTATCCAATTCTATACCACTTGGACTCGATACAGGAATTCCTGAACTCCCCAAGTCCCGATAATGTTTTACACCTTTTCCCCACCTTTTAATATAATGACCTGGTTTTGGATATTCTTCTGGATATTCTGTTGGATCTAATTCAATCCACTCAACATGCGGATGTGCAGCAATCTCCGATGCTTCCTCTTCGGTCAACTCATAGGTTCCTCTTGTGGGACTGTGATCTTTACTATCTGTGCAGGTTATTTGTCTATCGGGAATACCATCTTCATTGGAGTCAATTATAAGAGCGTGATGAATATCATCCCAATATTGAGCTTCGGTTACACTGATTGTATATTTTTTGAGAGTCATTTTTTCAAGACTTATTTAGAGATTTATAATTGAAACCATGATATCCCCAAGGTTCAGTGGGTCCTCATTCCATCTTCTAGGAACAAATACAACATTGTCAGTATTTCTTTCAATACCAATCTGTGCGCCATTAGCAGAAACCCAATCAGTACCATCATAACTAGCATGAACAATGTAATCAGTTCTTGCCGAGTATGCTGTTGGGAATGTCAGTGTATAAACTTCATCGCCCCCACCGCCGCCAGAATGAGCAACTGTATATCCAGAAGTTCCAGTCCATGTTGGAGAACTTCCATTTAGATTAATATATCCAGTGGCAGCAAATGTATTACTACCAATACCAGAAAGACCAACACCAGAACCAACAAATTGCGTAGCAGTTACTACACCAGTGACTTGAATTCCTGTAGAATTAATTGTTTGGCCTGCACCAACTATAGATTCACCTACGGTTAGACTTGTACTTATTGCAACGGTGATGGCATTAATATTTAAATTATTCGGAGAGTCAATAGTTGGTGTTCCTGCAGTTTGACTTTCAAATCTAGTTGCAGTCACAACCCCAGAAAAATTACCATCCCCAATAACAGTAAGAGCATCTGTAGATAACTCTGTCCCAATACCTACGTTCTTACTTGTATGAATACCAGAAACGTTTACTGCCCAAGTTCCAGCAGATCCAACAACTCCACCACCTGTCCCTTCTGGACCTTGAATACCTTGAATACCTTGAACAGTAGCATCACTGCCTTGACTACCAGTAGTACCCTGTGATCCAGTAGTACCCTGAGTTCCAGTTGCAGTAAATCCTTGTGTACCAGTGAAACCTTGAGTACCAGTAGTTCCTTGAACGCTTAATCCATCGGTACCTTGTATTCCCTGAAGTCCATCGGTACCTTGTGGTCCAGGATTTCCCGTAAGTCCAATAGCTCCCGTAGAACCTTGAGGACCAGTAACATTACCGACATCATCCCAACTTCCCCCATTCCACACCCATAGATGTCCGGTATCAAGGGTTATGTATCCATCACCAACTCCTCCAAGATATGCACCCGGCCAACCAGGTAATGCGGTTGAAGTTGGTACAGATCCTTGAATTGTTACGGATGATCCCGCTGGTCCTGTAGTACCTTGAATCCCATCTAAACCTTGAGTTCCTTGAATACCTTGTAATCCAAATCCATCAGAACCTTGAGTTCCATCCGATCCCTGAATTCCATCAGTACCTTGTGTACCATCAGCACCCTGGAAACCAGAACCTGTAGTTCCCTGAAGACCATCCGTTCCTTGAGTACCTGTAGTACCTTGAGCACCATCAGTACCTTGAGTACCGTCAGAACCCTGTGATCCCGTTATACCTTGAGTGCCTTGAGTTCCAGCACCAGTAGAACCCTGAATTCCATCGTTGCCTTGTGATCCAGGTAGACCTTGGATGCCTTGTTCGCCAGTGGTTCCCTGTGGACCATCAGTGCCTTGAGTACCGTCATATCCCTGTGATCCCTGAAGAGCTGCTTCTCCAGAAAGGCCTTGGAGGCCTTGAAGTCCTGGATCTCCTTGAAGACCATCATCTCCTTTTGGACCATCAGTTCCTTGAATTCCCTGAATACCCTGACCACCAGAACCAGAAATACCCTGAATTCCCTGAAGACCTTGGGATCCAGAACCAACAGCAAATCCAGGTTCTAATGATATATCTATTCTATTACTTCCATATACAGATCCAGCTACTATTCCATCAGTGAAATTTAATTCACTTGCAACACCTTTTCTTACACTATCATCAAGTATTTCTAAACCAACACCAGTTGCAACAACGTTCTCTAACTGACTTCCATCTCCTCTAAATGAAACTGCAGTAATAATTCCTGTTGAAGTTATATTTGTTACTTCAATGTGTTCTGTTGTTGTTATTCCTGTGTTTAATATCCCACTTACTTGAATTGTAGGACTTCCAGTTAGATTCTCCGATAGCGTTGAAATTCCAGAAGTGTTTGCATAACTTACTATGTTTTCTCCATCTCCAAGTACATTATATACTTCCTGAAAGTTACTATTGATTTTTCCCATTGCTCTTCGCAATGAGTCTCCTTGGCCATCATTTGGATTTGTACCAGTATTAATTCCAAGTCTGGACATTAATTTTACCCACTATTCCTGCTTTTTATATTTATTGGTTCTGGTATTAACTAAATATTATTATAGTAAAAATGTTGTGTAGAGTCAATGGAAGGAAAGGATCTTCAGAGTCTAATGGAGACTTACTTAAAGATGAATGAAAGCGTTGAATTATTAAATGAAATCGATGCGGATGAAATGGGGACACCATCTCTCGCTTCTAGAAATGCTGCATCTCAACGCGAGAATGAAGCAAAACTAAAAAGACTTAGAGCACAGAGAGATCTATCTGGTAGACCTCCAGTTGCAAACCTTCCATCAAACTTAAAATCTACTGAACAGGGAGCAACTGCTGCTGGTATGAGAGTTGCTGGTAAAATGGCAGACATCAGAGGAAGTCAAACTCCTGGAAGTCAAACTCCAAAGACTACTTCTACAACTTCATCTTCACCAAGACCATCTGGAAGTTCATCAAAACCTGCTGCTCCTGCTAAACCATTTGTAAAGCAGACTGGTGATAAAGCAAAGGATATGGCAACATGGGCAAAGGCAAATCCAAAACTTGCTGCTGCCGCTGCTGAGAAATCAAGAATCCGTGGTACTCAACAGACTGACAATCCTCTCATGAAAGACATGAGATCAAAATTGCCAATGAACTCACCTTCAGTTCAATCACCTGCAGTTGCTAAATTAGGAGCAGGACATCAATCATTAGTTAAGAATCCAAACGCATTTAAAGCTGCTCCTCCAAAACCTGCTGCTAAACCAGCATCAACTCCTGCTGCTAAACCAGCATCAACTCCTGCTGCTAAACCAGCATCAACTCCTGCTGCTAAACCAGCAAAACGGACTCCCACACAAATCAGACAGGGAATCTATTCAGGTGTAGACATCTTTGATCTCGTCAAAGGATACCTTCTAGATGAAGGTTATGCAGAGACTGAAGAGAATGCACTTGTAATCATGACAAACATGAGTGAAGAGTGGAGAGATGAGATTGTAGAACGTTACAAGGGCAAACACGGACAGTCCTCTGACGAATACAAGAGAGACCGTTCTCCTGGTGGTAAGATGGTTTCTGGTGATGACAAACAATCTGGTGCCGAATACACCCATGGTCGTAGAGTTAAGGCAGAAAATCCTGGTTCTCAACCTGACGAAGGTGGTAAGACCAAACCAAAGTCCCAAGGTAAGATGGACAAGGGAACTCGTGCAGATCTTGAGTATCGTAAGGCAAACCTTAAGAAAGAAGAAGCTGAGTATGTAGACGAGAACCGTCGTGCTGCTCGTTCTGCTGGTGGTTATAAAGATGACTCTGAGGGTCAACCAGATCCTTCCAAGGACGGATTCACTGGTATTGGTAAGATGAGCATCAAAGATATCATGGCACTCAACAAGAAAATCGAAGCTCGCAAAGCCAAAAAAGAGGAAACTCAAGTAGAAGGTGATCAGATTGATGAGGTTCTAGGTGGACAAGCTGGAGACGGATACATCGGTCACCCAAGACTCGGTATCAAGAATCCAATGGCTAAGAAACAAACAAATACAAATACCTCCTCAAATACTGGAATCGCTGGTAAACTAGGAAACAGAGCATCTCAAATGGATGCCGCAATGAAGGCAGCAAGAGGTCAGTGATATAAAACTTGAAGTTTTAGGAGTCCGCTTGACGGACTCTTTTTTTATGGTTACAATAACTCTGCCAGGGTTCAAGAGATAAATAAGCTCATGAATTCTAAAGAGCTTTAATGAGTTGTGACTATGAGAATCCCTGGATATATGGCGACAAATATTTTACTACTGATGATATTGGGGACTACTTCGGTTTTGTTTATCTCATTACCAATAAGTCCAACTCACGACGTTACATTGGTCGAAAGTATTTTTGGTCGTTTCGGAAACCAAAAGGAAAAAGCCGCAGAGTAAAACAAGAATCCGATTGGAAAAAGTATTACGGATCTTGTCCAGAATTAAAAGAAGATATTAAAAAGTACGGAAAACAGAACTTCCAACGTTATATTTTGTCACTACATAGTACACTAGGAAAAGTAAACTATGAGGAGACCCGTCAATTGTTTGCAATGAACGTCCTCACGGAATCACTTGACAATGGGGAACCCGCATACTACAATTCTAATGTTCTCGGTCGTTACTACAGGAAGGACTATTTTCATGGAACAGGAAATGATGAATGAGACTCAAATGCTCAAGGACCAAATCATTGATCGCATCCATGACCTAGTGGCTATGGGTGATTATCTAAATGCTACAGCTGTTTATGAAGAATTTAAAGAAAGCTTTGCCAATGTTTAGACTTTCCTGTAATGTATCTAAATAAAATGAGCCGTGAAGATTGCTCTCTGAAAAGAGGGTATACCCCTTTCTTTAAACGGATGTTGAATTCTGTTAATTAAATGCTTAAAAGACTATCCATCCTATCTTTCCTTTCAATTCCTATTGCTGCTTGTGCATATCCTGCAATTAATGAAATTAAAAATCCACCTCCAGTAGATGTTTCTGTCAACAAAGAAAAAGCAATTAAATTGGAAGTAGTAGAAAAAGAATGGAAGTGTCCAAGTTGTAACAAGAACGAACAATATGTCCTTGAACAACTTCAAAAGAAAACCAAAATCTCCGATCGCAATGCACTTGCAACGATCATGGGAAATATTAAATCAGAAAGTAACTTCACTCCCAATATTTGTGAGGGAGGTGCTAGAGTTCCTTACGATCGTTGCCTTCGCGGTGGTTACGGACTCATTCAGTGGACCTCTACGAACCGTTATCTGGGGTTAGGACGCTTCGCTAAGAAGTATGGTTATGATCCTTCTTCCCTTGAAGGTCAGACAGCATACATGATTAACGAGTATACCTTCCAGAGATACCTTCCCGAGTTTGAAGGTCCTGGTCAGACAGTCGATCAGTATATGGTCGGGGCTTATTACTGGTTGGGTTGGGGCATTAAGGGATATCGTCAACAGTATGCTTATCAGTACACTAAAAAACTTGTGTGGTCATGATTAAAAAAGTAATTGGTGGTATAAAAAAACTCAAAGGAGTGTTTATTCCTAAAAGTGAGTTTATAGAAAAAAAGAAAAAAGTTGAGCCTCAAAAACCTTCTTACACTGGAGTTGCTGCTCCAGTAACAACTCCTTTTGACTCTTGGTTCTCTAAACCTGTAAAAAGTGAAAAGGTTATTGCTTACGAAAAACATATTGCTCAAAAGATTGAAGAGCAAAGGTTTATTGAGGCAACACAACCTAAAAAAGAACCAGAAGATATTCATCAACAGATGTATGCTCGTGCTTCTAAACACTGGGCAACTTGGCAAGAGAATGTTGGTGGTTCGGAAAATTTCCAGGAAGGTCCTGGTGGATGGGACTCTGGTTCTGGTATATGGAATTCTGCTACTGGGTTGAGGCAGTTTCAATGAATGAAGATTGGAGATACTCTGATGATCGAATGGAGATTAGACAGAAAGTTTATTATTCTCTATTAAATATGTTCGGTTCCGAATTGGATAGTAATGGAGAACCACTTCATAGTATGAAAAATATTACTGAATGTGCTCATGATTGGGTATCTCAAGGCAATTCATCTCTTGTTGGTTTGATTAAATACTATGAGAATTATTACATCTCATGAAAAAAATTTTAGATTTTATACGTAACTGGAAGAAAGAAAGATCTTTCAAGAAACGATTAAAAGAACTTCAAAAAAGAGATCCTTTTATTTACAAATAGTTTAATGAAAAGGACTTTATTAGCCTTTGGTGATAGTCATACAGCTGGAGCAGAGATTCTAGAAAGATATTCTTATGAATGTTTTGATAGGTCTTATGCTGCGTATGTTGCAAACTATTATAAATTTGATTATAAAAATTTTTCTCAAGCCGGTTGTGGAAACGATTGGTTAATTCATAGATTCAACAAAGAGATAAAGTCAGCAATTAAAAATAAAGAAGATGTTTTTGTTTTGTTTAACTTTTGTGAATCTTCTCGAATGTTCTTTGAAGACAAAGGAGATCTAACAGTTCATTTTTATCCCAGTCTTCTTGATAAAAAATATTATAAAGAAGTTGAAAATTCTTTTATTAAGAAAGGCGAAGAGGATACTGATTTTTTTAAAGATCTTAAAAGATTGTTGCCTGTATATGAAGACTACTTAAGAGACAATACGTTAGAATCTTTAGATTTAAAATCTCTTACACAAGTACAGTATATTCAAAAAATTTGTATAGAAAATAATATACCATTTGTTTTTCATAGTAGTTGTCAATGGTACAGTGGATCTTGGGATGATATTTTAGAACAAAATTATTATGGACATAATAAAAAGTTTAATTTTAATTTTTCGTATTCAAATTATTCTTTCTGGGGAAGAGCAACAACTAATGAGAGGTGGAAACATCTGCAGAAAGAACATAGGTGGTCGGAACATTATCCAGAAGAGTATCACAGACACTACGCTTCTTTACTCATAAATTTTATTAATAATCAGGGAATACTATAATGAAGTGTATCGTTCCTTGGTTATGGTTACATATGGAACCAAGTGGTAAAGTAATACCATGTTGCAGTAATCCGAAAATTCTTGGTGATATTAAAACTCAATCCCTAGAAGAAATTTGGAATGGGGAGGAGATGAAAAAATTTAGATTGTCTCTTTTGGAGGAGTTGCCAGAATCTTGTTTTTCTTGTAAAAAATCTGAAGAACTCGGATCAATAAGTCTAAGAAAAACTTACAATCAAATCTTTAAAGATTCATTTGATGAAGCAATTAATAATACTAACAATGATGGATCTTTAAAGGTAACTAAGTTCAAGGGATATCACTTTAGAATTAGTAGTAAGTGTAACTTTAAATGCAGAATGTGTGATGAAGAAACTAGCAGTGCATTTAATGGAAAAATTGTAGAACATACTAAAGATTTAAATTTTGAAGAATTTGTAGAAAATAATATTCAGGATTTAGAAGCAATAGGATTTGCTGGTGGTGAAACTTTAATTATGGATGAACATTATTGGTTTCTTCAAAAATTAATAGATAATGGAAAGACAAATATCGATATACAGTATAGCACTAATGCATCAATTCTTAAATATAAATCTCATGATGTTTTGGACTATTGGAAAAAATTCAATCCAGAAAAACTTTCTATAGCTGCAAGTATTGATGAGATTGGTGAAAGAGCGGAATACATTAGAAAGGGAACGGTATGGTCTGTTGTAGATAAAAATTTAAAAATATTGACAACTCAACCATTCAACAGACAGATTACAACAGTTGTTTCCTGTTATAACGTGTTTAGACTACCTGAAATTATTCAGTACCTTACAGACATTGGGTATATTAAACCTGAAAAATTTTTAGAGGGTGATCAACAACATCTTCAATTGTGGTTTATGGATAATGGTGTGGAAGAATCTTATAGAGCCTGTTGGATTCTTCCTAATAAATTTAAAGAAAAGATCAAATTAAAATTAAATTCTTTTATTGATCGATATAATTCCGAGTATAATACAGATATTAGTTTCTTGATGAATCCTATTATAACGTATCTAAATAAAGAAACAAATAAAAGAGTTGTACAACAATTCTTATGGGAGAATGTTTACTTAGATAAGTCTAACGGAGAAAATCTTTTTAAAACCTTTCCTGAATTTCTTGAAATTTTAGACGAGTGGAGACTTGACAATCTTCTCTCCACATAGTATCATTATCTCATGACTCAGTAGCTCAGTTGGATAGAGCATCTGCCTTCTAAGCAGTTGGTCGGGGGTTCAAGTCCCTCCTGAGTCGCCTATTCCCCTGTGGCGCAGCGGTAGCGCAGTTGACTGTTAATCAATGGGTCGCAAGTTCGAATCTTGCCGGGGGAGTTCGTCGGTATGGCGGAATTGGTAGACGCGCTGGGTTTAGGTTCCAGTAGAGTAATCTGTGGAGGTTCAAGTCCTCTTACCGACATTAACAATATGAACTATGACTAGGTTATACGATAAAGATGCCAGAACATTTACTACCATGAATGTTTTTGGTAGAACTTTATACCACGCATATAACTGTTTAAGTCCTGAAGATATTGAGGGACTTAAGGAAGAAATTGATGATGAATTGAAAAGTAATCCAGATAATAGAGATGGGTTACTTGAGACTACTAACGGACTGTATTATAGAAAATTAAAAAATAAAAAGTGTTGGGTCAATTTTTTTAGTATGGTTAAATCTCATATGAGAAAATATGCCAAACTAACAAACGATCCCTCTGTTCTTCAATTGAAAGTTGCATCTTATTGGGCAAAAAGACTTGTTGATTGTACCCAGGAAGAATATGAAAGTGAAATGTATATAAATTATGGCAATCTTCATTCACATCAGAATTTAAATCTTGGTATAATATATTATCTTGAAAACCCTTCTAGGATATATGGAACTCTGATTGAAGACTCTGGTAGAGAATATATAGTTCCTGGGGATGAAAACTCTATGATAATTCATCATCCCAACGTAAATCATGCTGCAGTTTTGCCTCCTCCTTCTTTAACAAGAGATTATCCTAGAACAGTTATTGTTGTTGATTTTAAACATTACGATCTAATTAAGTTTGATGAATGATGATGATAAATTAAAATTGAGAGATCTTATTTCTAGAGTTCTCAATAGATGTACACCAAAAGATTATAAAAACTTTGATGATCTTATGGAGAAACAATACTATAATGTTCCTCCTGGAGGTAAACCAACTTTTATAACTGACGATGATTTAAAGTTTATAGAAAAAAATCCTCCAATAAGAGAAAAATTTATTGAATTGTGTATTGCTTTTGGTAATCATCAAGAAAAAATGATGATTAAAAATTACAATCATACAACAGAATACTTATTGGATTTGTTAAATATGAGTAATCACAACTCTAAAGAGATTCCTAAAAATATTGAATATATAAAGAAGGGGATCGAAAATAATCTTAACGGAACTATCGAAGAAATATTAATCATGCTTGATTTAAGTCACAGGCCATATGACGCTTGACAATATATTCTAAATAAAGTATACTTAAATCATGCGGGTATGGTGTAGCGGTAACACGCCATCCTTCCAAGTTGGAATCACCGGTTCGAACCCGGTTACCCGCTTCCGCAAGATTAGCTCAGCGGTAGAGCATCTCGTTTACACCGAGGCGGTCGGCGGTTCGATCCCGTCATCTTGCATAACTAAAATAGAACAATGTTACGAATCAGATGCAAACTCTGCAATACCGAGTTAGAAGGACATCCAACAAAAACGAAGTGCTGTGGATGTGATAATTTAACAACTATTAAAGACAGTAAAGTTACTGCACTTGACTTATCTCAAGTGATTATGTTAAACTCTATCAAAGAAGATAAAAAAACATCAGTATTATCGAATGAAGATTTGGCTTATCAAGAGTCAAGAAGGACAAGAAAAGTTCGCAAATTGAACTTCGAAGTTCGATAAAAATTTGGAAAGGTGGTCGAGTGGTTGAAGGCTCTAGTCTTGAAAACTAGCGAAGTGAAAGCTTCCGTGGGTTCGAATCCCACCCTTTCCGTTTAATAGAAATAAATAAAATATACCTTTCAATATTCTCATGACCGAAAAGAAAGTATATATTACTTCATTCACTGAAGAAGTTTATTTGAATAGAAATGAATATTATCTTGATTCTGGTTTTGGTCAGAGACTCTATGATATGTTGCATATGAATATTCTATCAAGAATTTATAACTTCACAATAATTGTTGATAGAAATTATTTTCCAGAAAGTGAGATTATTCATTTACCTAACATTACTTTCTTGACTAGAGAAGAAATACAATCACAACTTTCTGTAGAAAGTAATTGTTTAGTACGTTTTCCTCATATAACATCTAAATCTGCCGTTCTTTTAGAATCTTATTCTCCACCAGATTCTATCGACGGCAAAACACCATACGAGTTGTTGGGATCATTTGTTAGTGAAAGTGTCTCTATTTTTAATGTTGATGGTCAGTTATATGATTCTATCGTTCTTGACTATCAAAATACTGACGGATATATAGAATATTGCGAAGAAAGACGTAGACTCTATAGATGGATTAAAATCTACGATAATATTTACTCATGGTTTATAAATCTAGGATTTATAAAAAAAGAAGTGAATGAATTTTTCAAACAAAATTTTTCTAATGTAACTGTCGTTCATCTCAGAAGAGGTTCTGGAGTGCTGCCAACTGAAGAGTATTTAAATGATCTTTCTCAATACGTCAATCCCGATTTAATAAAGAAATTTTATAGAGAGGTAGCTGTCTTTGATGATCCTTATCAGATGCCAATCGCATCTGATGAAGAAATTTATGAAATTATTGAAAAGAAGATAGAGGAAGATCCATCTGTAATGATATATTTGAGTTATGATGTACCATCATCATTCGTTCAACACTTTATTAATAAGTATCCCAATAATTTAATTTCTAAAAAAGATTACATAGAGCAATATTTTTCTTTCTTTTCCGAGTTCAATCTAAAAGATCCCTTACCTAGATTCGTCTCATTGGAAAAGGTTCTTGCTTATTTGTTGGATTTCTTCGTTCTCTGTCACTCAAGAGAATTATATCCAACAGAATCATACGATTCGTGTTGGGGTCATACTTCTAATTGTTTTAGATCTAAAGAAAATATGTAATAATTTATTAAAGAATGAAGAAAAGAATATTTTTGGATTTGAATGTAAAATCACACATACCACATTCAGTGAGTTCTGGTTTATTGTACCGAATAAATCTGTGGCAATATTTTCATCACATTTGTCAGATATGTGATTGTTCTTTATTGGTAAATTCTTTTGATTGGCCAGAACTGGAAGTATTGAATCTTCCAAATACCGAGATAGTTAAAAGTAATTATCTTAAGGGAAAAAAATATCATAAATTAGATTCATCTACTATAACTCAAAAAATGAGTTTGGTTTATCAGAACTATGTGATGTCTGAACAAACTCATTTGGACCTTTGTCTAAATGACCAAGCTACTGGTGCTGGTGGGTTGGAGTCAAAGGATGGGGAAGATATAAAAACTTTTCACTCAAAGATTTTTGTTTATCTCAATAGAGAATTGCAAAAAGAAAACTCTTACTATGTGAAAGGAAACAGAGTGATTTTTTCTAACCCTCCTACCCGGGGATCTTCATGTAAGATATATTATTACATGGGTTCGCATAAGGATAAAATTCCTTTATTGGATAAAGATGATCCAAATAAGTTCATGGTGTTTAATTCTATTGAAGATAAGTTTGATAATACAAAGTATAAGTTTCAGTTAGCTTTAACCAAACCAGGCAAGACTCAGATCGCACATGAATTATTAAGACCATGTGTGAACGAAGAAAATTCTCTATTCAATATTGATGGAGTTGAACATGAAATTTTATATTATGACTGGAATGATATGTGGCCTGGACCATTCAATGCAGTGTATGATAGGTATATTGACTTTGTAAATATGCATTCTGATTGTGCAGAAACTGCTGGATTTTTTTATAATTTTAGATTGATAAAATTTAAAGATAATAATCTGAATGAATTTTTTGATAATACTTTTTCTGATATGGTGTCTGTTCAAATTAGGAGAGGTATTCGTGCCAAAGTTACCCCAGAGTATCTTGAAGAGTTAAAACAGTATGTTGATAAGAGTGAAATATCAAATTTCTATACCCAGGTTTACAAAGCAAATCGTGGAATTGTTGACATAAACATACATTCGGATCAATATTATTATGAAAGAATGGATAAATTCATACAAGAAAATCCAAATAAAAAGATATATCTAAGTTATGATGTGCCAAAAAGTTTCATACAACATTTTATTGACAAATATCCAGAACACCTTGTAACGAGAGATGATTATCTGGATGAGTATATGAAATACTTTAGTGACTGTGATTTTGATTCTGAAAAATATTTTTATCCTTTGCAAAATAGTTTAGTAAATCTTTTGGATTTATTTGCAATGGTCTATTCAAGTGGAATGATATTTGATAGAGTTACTACTCCTGCCCATTCGATGTGGACATTTTTTGCACAAGCTTATAAGCACAAAAAATTATATTAAAAATAGTTACAAATTTAATTATTACTTAATAAATGTTACGATACGAACACAGAATGGTGCTTTTTAAGGAGTAGTAATTATTATATAGCTATGTACAACTCAATAATCACATGGACGAACAAACCTATAATAATTGGGTGAAGATCAAGGAGACCTTTGAGTCTTCTGGTAACACTGATAATATGTTCTACAAAAGAGCATGTGCAATTGTTAGAGGTGAAAAAGATCCATTGGCTAAATTTCTCGGAGACGAAAAATGATGGAACCCTTTGACGAGGAGTATGTAAGTCGTACTGAAGTTCAGGAGATGATTGATGCTGCTATACGCAGACACAATAGGAATGCTTCCATTATTTCTATGTGCGTTGGTTGGGTTGTGCTTGCTTTATTTGCTGAAGGACTTTTGAGACTCATTGGCGTTATTCCACCAGTTCTACCATGGCTGAATATCACATTACCGAATGGGTAGGAGTAGTAACTCTATTCCTCTTTGGTATCACTATGATTGTCCAGGGTCATTTTATATTTCACGGTAAACATGGATATAGACATGCAGAACGTGAGAAAGAAAAGATGACCAATGCTCGTAAACAAGTAGAGGACTTATTCAAGAGAGATGAGTAAAGAAGAACAAGAGGAGTTTTACCGACAAATTTACGAAAGAACGAATCAACTTCGGATGCAATATCTCTTTGAAGAACCTTGCCCTTTATATGAGGAGGACGATGACTACGACGGAATGGCTTGAGTTCATTGCATTTGTGTCTCACATGTTATATTTGTGGGTATCATTTATGTGTGGAGTTTTGATTGGTTACATTGTAGGATTCCGTAACGGAGGAGGAATGTGATGAATAGTCTGACTCTATATACCTTGGTCATTTTTGGAACCATAGGATTATTTGTTTTATGGGGAGTGACACATGCCTATCCTTTTTAAGAAGTAAATATGAAAATCTTTCTAGACACCGCCGACATTGATATGATTAGATCAGTATATGAAACTGGTCTCTTGAATGGCGTTACAACTAATCCAACTCTTATTCGAAAGAGTGGGCGTGATCCAATCGAAGTTATTAAAGAAATTCATCAATCATTCCCAAGGTTGGAATCAATCTCTGCCGAGGTTGTTGCTGATACTGCGGAAGAAATGATTGATCAGGCAAAGGCATTTAATGGTATGTGGAATGTGACTATCAAAGTTCCTTGTACTGTGGAAGGACTTAAATCGTGCCTGGCACTTACGGTCGCTGATTATAAGGTCAATGTTACTTTAGTCTTCTCAGTCGCACAGGCGATCCTTGCAGAGAAGTCTGGCGCTGCATACATCTCACCTTTCGTGGGTAGATGGATGGACAACTCCGTGGATGGACTCGGACTTATCAAAGACATACGTGAAGTGTACACTGGAGATGGTAGATTTACTACTACCCAGATTCTTGGTGCATCAATTCGTGATGTACGTCAAGTAGAACAAGCTGCCAAGTTTGGTGCAGACATTGTTACGATTCCCCCAGTAGTTTTCTGGGCAATGTATAAGAATGTCATGACCGAGAAAGGTCTAGAACAATTCCAGAAAGACTGGGATCAAGTACAAAAACAAGAGGAAAACAAATGAAGGAATTCACCTTTACCGAAGAACAAGTAAAGATGTTGGCTGATGCCGTTTGGATGAGACAACGTTGTTTTATCGCTGGAGATAGAAAGTTCAGAGAGTATGGTGCAATTCTTGATCAAGTTTTAGAAGACATTGAATACGTACCTAGTAGAGTATGATTTACCCATTAACACTCAGAGAATGTCCACATTGTCATAAGAGTTTGGTTGACGCTGAAATCAGTGAACCAATCAAACAATTTTGTGAGTCTGGTGCATTCCATTCAAGTTTACTTTTTGGTGATGAGGGATGGATATGTCCTCATTGTGGAGGAGTAGTGGAGTGAAAAAAGAAGACATGTGTTGGCATTTTGTAATGTCATCACTTGCAAGAATATATGGAATTGATGTTGTTCATAACAATGTAAAATTTCATGAGTTCGCATTAGAATGGTGTGATGATCATGGATATACTTGCAATGTCCATCTTGATGATCTTAAAAAAGTTGATAGTTACTTTAGATCTCAATATCAGTCTTGGGAGGAATAGATGAAAATAGGACTTATTGGACTGGGACAAATAGGTGAAGGAATTTCTCGTTTATTAATCAAAAATGGCCATGAAATATGGGGTTATGGGAAAGATGTTAAAAAAGCAGATGAGCAATTTGAAAAGGGTTATATCAGTGGATATACCACTTCTCTGGAAAGCCTTTCTCAAATGATACATAGTCATAAGAATATTTCTGATAAGAAACCAGGAATTTTTATGATTGCAGTTCCACAAGAAAACGTAGAGGATATACTCAATGAGTTACTACGATTATGTCGTGAAGGCGATATTGTTATTAATTATGGCAATAGCAGTATTGCGGACAGTTGGAAAAGAGAAGAGTACTGTTCAAAATTGGGCATCGCATATCTTGATTGTGATGTTAATCGTGATGTTTGTAGTATGGACAGTGGATACAACCTTATGGTTAGGGGCGGAGATACTACGATCGCCACTTGTAAAAGCATTTTTAATTCCCTCGGAAAGTGGGATTACTCCACCAGATATTCATCTGTAATCTAATGGAACATCTACTTGGAAAGGCTCTGACTATTATTGCAATACCTTTTGTTTTAACTACAATTTTTGTTGCTACTAGAAAAGGTGGATATTACGATACCGATAAATATGATGGCGATGGTACAGCCCATAAAGTTTTGAAATGAATGATACTCTTTGTGTAGCTCCTTGGACTCACGTTAATATCCATCCAAATGGTATTATTACTCCATGTTGTTGGATTTCTGATCCCAAATATAGTTATGGTTCTATTCTTGATAATGATTTAGAACAAATTTGGAATTCGGATCAAATTAAAAACATGAGATTGGACATGTTAAATGGTGTAAAAAGACCAGAGTGTTCCGAGTGTTATGCATGTGAAAAAACGGGTCATGAATCTTTAAGACAATATTTAAATAAAGAGTTTTCCAATCATTTAGAGTTAGTCGATCAAACTAAATCTGATGGCACATTTGAAAAATTTAACATAGTTTATTGGGATTTTAGATTAAGTAATGTTTGCAACTTTAAATGTAGAACTTGTTACGAAGGTTGTAGTAGTTCATGGGCTAAAGAAAAGGGGAAAATTCCATTCCTAATAAGCCAAGAAGAAGATGAATCTGTATGGAAAAAAATTGAAAAGTTATTTCCTATCGTTGAAAAAATATATTTTGCTGGGGGTGAACCATTAATAATGGATACTCACTATAAAATATTGGATGAGTTGATAGAGAGAGAAAAATTTGAAACAAAATTAATTTATAGTACAAACTTTAGTGTGTTGGACTATAAAAACAAAAATGTATTAGACTATTGGGAAAAGTTTTCTAATTTACTTTTGTCCATTAGTGTAGACGGGCTTTATGAACGTGGTGAATTGATAAGAAAAGGTTTTAATTGGAATAAATTTGTCTCCAATGTAGGTGATTTTCAAGAAAAATTTCCACACCGCAAAGATCAACTTGTCATAACATGTACAGTGGGGTTATTAAATTGCTTTGAAGTTATTGATGTACATAAAACTCTATATGAAACTGGTATAATTCAAACCCTTGAGAATTTTGAACTTAATTTCGTTCAGTCTCCCTCATATTTTTCTGTAGAGTGTTTACCTTTAGATGAAAAGAGAAAACTTCTTAGTAAAATTTCAGACCATATTTTAAATTATTTAAAACCAAGGGGTGCAGACATTTCTGATTTTGTTTCATATGCTAAACGATTAGTGGTAATGGAATCAAAAACAGATGAACTTGGAGACTTTGTAAAAGAAATTCAAAGAGTGGATGAGGTCAGAAATGAAAATACTAGAGAACTATTCCCAGAATTTGAAGAGTCTATATGGAGTGTGTATTTAAAATGAAACTAGAATATCGTATTAAAGAACTAGAAAACGAGAATCGCTGGTTAAAGGAAGAGATTAGGAGACTGAGACATCAATTATCTCAGAAAGAGGAAAGAGAATGGGCACATCCAGAATCATGTTTGCATAACTGTAACCCCTGGGAAACATGGAAGTCCAAATAGGTATACTTATTTTCATGTGTAGTTTTGGCTTATTTTTATTTGTAGTTTCTATTTTATCGGATCAATGATGCATCAACTGGGACATTTTGCTCGAATTGTTATGGAGAATCCTATTGCTCTTGGGGTAATGGGATTCTCCCTGGTCTTTTTTCCTATCTTAGGTATGTGGGCAGTTCATAAATATCGGTGGGAACATTGGGAACCATTTACTAAATCAAAGCATTAAAATTATAATTTATGCAAGAAGATATTAATATATACAATCAAGATGATTTTGAAGAAAAAAGTAAAACAAAATCATGGTATAAAACATTAATTGAAAAGTATGATGTGGTCTCATTTGAACCTGAACTCGATACCTCCATGGAGAATCCTCTAGATACACCAAGAGGAGTATTAACCTCCTCTGTCTTTGATGCTTCTATTTTATATTATTTGGAGTATTTGGTTGAATTGAATCCTAATAAAATTTATGATATTGGATGTGGGTGTAATGCGTTCAAACAGTGTTTTCCAAATATAATAGGAATAGATGTTCCCGACTCCAAACTGGATAAAAGTAGTAATGCAGATATGTATATTAACCTTGGTGATAAATTTTATAAAGACTATTTTGAAAAAATGGAGTCTGCGTATGCAATAAATTCATTACATTTTTGTCCGTTGTCAAAAATTAGAGATAGAGTGATTCAATTTTCATCACTCATCTCTAAAGGTGGTAGGGGATTTGTTACTTTTAATGTAAAACGAATGGTCGAATATCAGTATAATACGGATTCTACTCAACTCATTTCAAAAGAGGCTAAAAAAAAGATAGAACTTTATGTGAGAAAACAGTTATATAATTTGCCATTTACAATAGAAGTATTCGAAGTTACAATCCATTCTAATACTTCTTCACCTTTGGAAATAGATTATCCATTAAATGGAAATGTAAAACTTGTATTTACAAAAAGTTGACAGAAAAAAATTAATATAGTACTATATAAAAGTATTCGGGGCGTAGCTCAGCTTGGTAGAGCGCTGCTTTTGGGAAGCAGAAGTCGTAGGTTCGAATCCTGTCGCCCCGACTTATAAATATCCTCAACTATGGACTTTTATTCTGTGGAATACTGGCAAGAAAACTGGGATGTTCTCTTGGAAAGAGTTGAGAACGGAGAACATATAGGCATAGAAAATAAAGAAACTGGCGAAAGAGCAGTAATGATTCCTGCGGATGATGAACTCATACGCATGTATACAGAACAGAATAACGAAGCTTCTTAATGAGGAAGTACGTTTCTTTTGCACCGACAGATGCAGGATTCGTTAATGTATTAATGAATCTTGAAGTTGCTCTGTCTATCAGTGAAATTACAAATAGAACTTTAATATTGCCTCCAGACTTTTGGTTTTTTTATGCCTCGAAAAAATTTAATAAAGAAAACTTTATAGATATTTTTAATTATATTAACAAAGATTATCTTTATTCTAATTTTAATTGTATCGATTTGTATGATGTGCCTGAACTGGATGGATTATTCTCTAAGATAGAACAGAAAGAAACTGACTGTCCCATTAGAGGTAAGAGACCTTATTCATATACTGGTAATATTCAAAAGTATATTTCAAATATAAAAAATATTGACATGGGTAAAGATGTTGTTGTATCTGGATCTCCATATGTCTTTTATTCTGGAACTATAGAAGATTATTCTGATTTTAGTAAATTTTCTGGCAAAAGGACTAAATTCTCTTTAGATTTTGAAGAACAGTTTCTTCACTTTGAAAGAAATCTATATGGTCTTTACTGGTATAGTGTTTATCCTGGAGGTCCATTAAAGAGGAATGAATTGAAAAAGAAAGTAAATTCTTCTTTGATGTACAAAGATAAATTTGCTGAAATGTCTGAGAAAGTGTATAATACTATCGGTCCATATAATTCAATACATGTTCGTAGAAATGATTTTCTAGAAGATAGATCAGAATACATATCAGATACTTCTCAATCTTCAAAACTTTCTGCGATAATTAAATATCTTTTTAAAGATGATAAACCCGTATACATATCAACAGATGAAAAGGACTTAACCTTTTTTGATGATTTGAGTAAGTATAAAAATTTATATTTTCTCAAAGATTTTTATACTGATATTGATGACAAACTTTCGGAATCAATATTAGAACAATTAATCTGTGTAAATTCTGATTTGTTTTATGGGACTTATATGTCAACATATTCAAAAAGAATTAATATATTAAGAGGTTATCAAAATAAACAAACCTCAGATGGCATGGGTATTAATAATCTATATCATCCATTATGTGATTATACAGATCCCTTGCCTTGGACCAAATACAACGTATACTGGAACTGGGAATCATCATCCCATCCACAATGGTTAAACGAGCTGGTTTAGCTCTCTGGTGAAAGCACCCGACTCATAATCGGAGATAGGCGAGTTCGATCCTCGCAACCAGCATAGGACAGAAACTACTCTGTCCATATTGACGAAATACCGTCATCACCCTATAATTACTAGGTAATCAACACACGACAATGGCACTGACCGCAAAATTCAAGAAAGACATCCAAACCCTTCGTGGTGCTGCAAATGGTGAATTTTTCCTTGATGTAAAGAATCCGAAACTTTTCAAAAAGGTTCGTCGTTATTATGAAAACGAAGGTGTAGTATTCTCTGGTGATCCTTTGGATGACTATGAAATGCTCATGGAATATGTTTATAATGATCTCCAATCTATTGAGGTCGCTTGATGAAAATTCTTCTCGAACGTTTTCCTTATCGTTATGTTGAGTGTGGAACTCTAGATAATGGATTCCCTGACTATCGAATTCAAAAAGCCGATAGTTGGACTAAACGTTATAGTGATATGTATCTTTGTGATAATGGTATGCAACTGCAAACCGCAATGGAAGACTTTGAATACACTAAATGGTTAGATCCTGAAGGTGTTCCTTGTTATGTCAGAGACTGATAATTACATTTATGTAAAAGAAAAATCCCTGACTAAAGATCAATGTGATTCTGTAATTGAATACATTAACAGTTCCCGTACATCTTTTGCTAATTTTTATTTCGGACATTTCCCTTGTGTGAGTACAACACCACATCAATTTCTAATAGATATTGTCCAAGAAAATGTCAATCGGTATGTCGAGGAACATAAGTTTCTTAAAACATTATGTTCTCCCTGGGGAATTTTTGAACATTATAATTTACAGAAGTATTTGCCTGGTCAAGCTTACCACCCAGAACACATGGAACATGGTAAAGACGAAGATAGTAAAAGACTTCTTGCTTGGATGATTTATTTGAATGATGTTAAAGATGGTGGGGAAACTTACTGGCCTCAACAAAACTTCAAAAAATCTGCAAGAGTAGGCGATCTTTGTATTTGGCCAGCCGGATGGACTCATAGTCATTATGGAATAGTTTCTAAAACTGAATATAAGTACATTGTCACTGGATGGTGTGCATTTTTATAGTCCCGGAGTGACTATAAACCTGCCCTGGTCGGGATGGTCAACAGACCCTCGCGTTTCCTAGTTCGTAAAACTAGGTGGTGGAGTCATCCCCAATATGCCCGTCGCGGACAGACGTTAATTGTGCCCTGGTGCGGATGGGGTTAACCCCGCCGAGTTTCTTGTTTTCTCGTACTCAAAACAAGTGGCGAGCCTGCAATACCCAAATATATTATTAAAGAGAGGTTGCATAAACCTCTCTTTTTTAGTATACTATATACTAATAAGATTATTATTTTTGATCAAAAATGAGTCAATATACTAAGACAGCACTTGTACTTGGTGCTGGTGGCTTTATTGGAAGTCATATGGTTAAACGCCTTCGTTCTGAAGGTTATTGGGTACGTGGTGTAGACCTTAAGTATCCAGAGTATTCTGTAAGTGAAGCAAACGAATTCATCCGTGGTGATCTTCGTGATGTTAATTTTGTTCGTCGTTGCATTCGTTATGCTGGGCCTTACAATAATTTCTACGCACAAATCGTAGACAAGTTCCTAGAACCCTTTGATGAAATCTATCAGTTCGCTGCTGATATGGGTGGTGCAGGTTTCGTTTTCACTGGAGAGAACGATGCAGACATCATGCACAATTCAGTCTCTATTAACTTAAATGTTCTTGATGAACAACATAAGTTGAACGAAACCAAGGGTGTAAATAAGACTAAGATTTTCTATTCTGGATCTGCTTGTATGTATCCAGAGCACAATCAACTGGATCCTGACAACCCCGACTGCCGTGAAGAATCCGCATACCCCGCTAACCCCGATTCCGAATACGGATGGGAAAAACTATTCTCTGAGCGACTTTATTTTGCATACCATAGGAATTATGGTATTCCTGTTCGTGTTACCCGTTATCACAATATCTTTGGGCCAGAGGGAACCTGGGACGGTGGAAGAGAAAAGGCACCAGCTGCAATCTGCCGTAAAGTCGCTCTCCTCCCAGAGGACGGTGGATGCATCGATGTGTGGGGAGACGGCCTACAAACTCGTTCCTTCCTGTACATTGACGAATGCATTGAAGCGTCTAGACGACTGATGGACTCCAACTTCATTGGTCCTGTCAATATTGGTTCCGAAGAGATGGTTACTATTAACCAACTCGTTGAGACTGCTGCTAAGGTTGCAGGTAAGAACGTAGAGAAGAATCATATTGATGGTCCTCTAGGTGTTCGTGGACGCAATTCCAACAACGATGTAATCCGCAGAGAACTCGGTTGGGATTATCAACAGACTCTTGAAGAGGGTATCCGTAAGACATACAATTGGATCAGTGAGCAAATTTATTCAAAAGAGAACAACAAATGAAATCACTTCGCACTCCAAATAAAACTGAAGTAACAACCGTACTCGGTAATGCAGAAAAATTTGATCCTGTCAGGAATGCTGTAGATCCTGAAGCATACGATGAATATCGTAGACTTTGGGATGAGACTTCTAAACTTCAAACTGTTACCGATTTTCCTCTGCAGTTGGATTTTGAATTAAATTACTCTTGTAATTTTTCTTGTCCGATGTGTACATGGAATGCTGAAACGACCTCAAGATTCGGTAAGGACAAGTGGTTCCCCTTTGAGGTTTGGAAAGAACTCATTGATGAAGCAATCCCCAAAGGACTTAAATCAATCAGACTTAATCAAATTAATGAACCTCTGATTCGTCAGGACATTGTTAAGTTTGTAGAGTATGCTAGAAGTAAAGGTATTCTTGATATCTACTTTTCTACTAATGGATCACTCCTTACTGAGAAGATTTCCAGAGGTTTAATTGAAGCAGGTTTGATGAGACTTCAGGTTTCTTTGGATGCTGCAACTGAAGAAACATATAATAAGATTAGAATTGGTGGAGACTACCACAAAATTCTTAATAACATTGATAATTTCCTTCGTATTAGAGACGAGATGGGTTCTAAACTTCCCACTTTGCGAGTTAATTTTGTGAAGACTCCAGAGAATGTCCATGAACTTGATCAGTTTGTTAAAATGTGGGAGGGTAAAGCAGATTTCATTGGTATTCAGGACCTGCTTGGCATTGTTGATAAGTTTGATAAGTCCAAGGAAGAAGGATATGATGCTTCAATTGAAGACTTTAAGTGTGCTCAACCTTATCAGCACATGACTGTAAGGTCGAATGGACACATTCTTCCTTGCTGCTCTTTCTTTGGACCAGATACACCTATTGCTAAACTCAAACATAACATTGAGGGTGTAGAAATGACTGGCGAAGATGGTATTCTTGTATCTGATGAGACGAAAGAAACCATTGCAAACCTTATGGTAAAGAGTATTGAGGAAGCTTGGAACAGTGATGAGATGAAATTCTTTAGAGAAATTCATAAAAATGGAGAATATTGGAAGCATCCTGTATGTAAGAAGTGCGTTCAGTCAACATCGCACGTAGATGAAACTCAGTGAGGGTATAAATGTTTTGCTTTTCTTGTAAATATTTTGATGGTTCTCCAGTAAGAAGAACTGTAGATTCCATCAAAAAATTTCATCCCTCCGAAAAAATTGTCATCGTTGATTCTATGTCTGACGACAAGAGTTACTATGACTTCTTTTCAGATGATGATAACGTACATATATTAGATGACTGTAATCAGCATAGAGTTCCTGGTGCATTTTATCAGACATTAAAACACTTTCCCGACGAACCATATTATATTAATATTCAAGATTCTTTTATTATCAAAAAATCTTGGCAAGAATATATCGATATGGATCATCAGTTCATTTCTATTGGTTACTTTCCTGATGTAACTCATTCAGAAAGTACACATCAGTATCAATACATGAAAAAGGTATTTGATGGCACACCATATACTTGTCCTCCACCAAACTCAAGATTTGATGCATGTTGGGGTCCTGTTTATATCATTAAAAATTCATTTGCCATGGAACTTTATGATAATGGAGTTCTTTCTAATATGAAATCTACCTGTAAAGTAGATGATGAAATGGGAGAGAGACTCTTTGGTATTATTGCTGAAGCACATGGATGGTCGCCTAAAAGATTTAATATCGAAGGTGATATCATAGCAAGATGGCATCAGATGGAAGTAGATAATCTTGAGTATTACACCAAAATATTTGGTTCTAGACTCGGGAGGAAGTAATTGACATCGATTGTATATTGTATTATAATCTGAAAGTATAATTAAAAATTAGGGTATGAATATTTTATTTCCAATTGCTGGACTTGGAACTCGCTTTAAAAAGAATGGATATGTTGACCCCAAACCCTTTGTAAAGTTTAAGGGAAAACCTCTGATCGAGTGGGCACTGTCTTCCTTTAAATTGACTGGTAAGTATTATGTCATTGTGAACGGACTTGAAAAAAATTATCAACAAGTTCTTCATATGATTCGTGATAAGTATTTTCTCGATCTTGAAATCGTTGACATTGGTGCGTCAACCAGAGGTCAGGCAGAGACTTGTTTGAAAGCAATTCAAAAGTTTAATATTGATACAACTGCTCCTCTTATCATTACCAATTGTGATCAGTATACTCCTTGGAATCATAATCGTTTTTTGAGTTTTATCAGGAATAATGATCCCGATGGTGCTGTGAGTACCTATAATCGCCCAGAAATCCCTGAAGGATCAGAAAGTCCATATAGTCACATGCTTCTTGGTGATGATGGATATGCAGTTAAGTTTGCAGAAAAGGTTGCTATTTCTCCTATTTCACTGAATGGAATTTTTTACTGGAAAACTGGTCAACTGTTTGTTGATAGTGCAACCAAAATGATGAATGATGATTCTGATGCTGGTTGGGGATTCGGTTCATTCTCATATAGTCGAGAAAAGTATGTTGCTCCCACTTACAATTATCTCATTGATGAAGGTAAAAAGATTTTGAATTATCATATGGAAGATGATGAGTATCTTTCTCTCGGAAGTCCTCAGGACATTATGCTTCATGTAAAAAGGGAAAATGTAAAACAAGCAGTTGAAGATCTCCGTAAGGGCAAACCAATCGTTATGGTAGATGATTATGATCGTGAGTTTGAAGGTGATATCGTTCTCTCCGCAGAAAAAACAACCGAAGAAAATCTTTTGTTTGCTATGAGACATGCTCGTGGTCTGATGTGTCTCCCTTGTAATCAAGAAAAACTGGATCAGTTTGAGATTCCAATGATGAACTCCAATGGTTGTGATGAGTTTGGGACACCTTTTGCTACTAGTATCGATGCAGTTTTTGGTGCCACCACTGGCATGTCTGTCTCTGACCGTTTAGCAACTATTAAGACATTTGTTTCTGATACTTCTAAACCAACTGAACTTGCTCAACCTGGACACCTGTTTCCTCTACGTGCTCGTCCTGGACGCTTAACTGAACGTCGTGGGCATACTGAGGGTTGCGTTGAGATTTTGAAACTTGCAGGATTGAAGCAAGTTGGTGTGATTATTGAAATCATGGATGAATACGGTAAGATGATCAAAGGTGATAACCTTAAACAGTTTGCAGAAATTTATAATTTGACTTTTGTTTCTATTGAAGAACTGTATGATGAAGTGTACAATAAGGATTCTGTTGGTAGTGTTCCACTGTCTGCAGTAGACGAAAAAACCCTTGAATCGATGGTAAAAGTTTGATGAAGTTTACCACTAGAGCATATAATAGTTTTGCCCTGAATCCTAAAACAAAGGCAAGCATTATTAAAACTAGTGAAGAAGAGAGACTGAAGGGAGAAGCAGAATACTATCTGGATCTCCCTGATGATCTCAGAGTATTCTTTCCTAGAATGATTGATTGTGATCTGACTCCTCCATATACTATGGAATTGGAGTTGTATGCATATGATAATCTTGGAAATGTTATGGTATCTTCAAATTATCATGACAATTTCTGGGAAAAAGCATTTGACTTTCTTCTTGGATATATCAATGCATATAAGGAGTCAGAATCTATTCCAGCGAACCGTGAAGATTCTCTCTTGATGTTTGTCGATAAGACTGAAAGAGAATATGTAAAGTTGATGCATGACTTCGATTTCTTCAGATCTTTGAGACTTGAAGAAGAGTTTGTTTTGAATGGCAAACCTCTAAAATCTTTCAATGTAATCTGGGGAAAACTCAAAGAGTTTATTGAAACCAAACTGATTGAAGACAAATTTTATTATATTCACGGCGACCTCTGCTTCAGTAATATTCTTTATGGGATTAATCCAATTACAAAAGATTTAGTCCTCAAGATGATTGATCCTAGAGGCGTATTTGGAAAAACCCAGTTCTTTGGTGATCCTTATTATGATTTGGCAAAAATTTCGCATTCCTGTAGTGGTGGATATGAATATTTTATCTACGATCAGTTTCAGGTAGATGTAGAATCAAATAAATTTTTCCTTGATTTTAGGAATGAGTCTAACAAAGATAAAATTAATTCTAAGTTTGTTGACTTAGTTGAGGAATATAAGTTTGATTATCAGAAGATTAAACTTATTGAAGGATGTATTTTTGTTGGAATGTGTGCCAGACACTATGATAGTCTCGAAAGACAGAAGTCCATGTTTATTACTGGTCTTAAAATACTGAATGAGATTTATGAAACACTATAGATTTTGTTTTGATCTTGATGGCACTCTGTGTTATACGAGAAAAGAAGATGAACACTACAGAGATGTAAAACCAATTCCTGGAGCAATTGAAACAGTTCAGAGACTAAAGGCGGAAGGTCATTATATTATTATTATGACTGCCAGAAATATGGTTACTCATAATAATAATCTTGGTAAAATTATTGCCAATCAATGTCCTATTGTGGTAGAATGGTTGGATAGGCATGGTATTCCTTATGATGAACTTCACTTTGGAAAACCTGTTGCAGATTTTTACGTCGATGACAAAGCAGTCAAACTAGAAGACTGGAATACTTTTAACAAAACTTTGGAACAACTATGAGAGATTTTTTCTTTGACACTGCTAATGTAGACTTTATCAAGTCTACTATGGATAAGTATGGATCTGATATTGATCCAAAGTGGGTGCGTGGTGTAACCACTAATCCAAATGCTTTTAGTAAACTTGATAAGTATCACCTTGATGAGTGGTTGGATCACTCTGTTGTGATGGGTAAACTCATTGCGGATATTCGTGGTGACAATGCTGGTGAGGTTCACATTCAAGCACCTTATTCTCACCTTGACCCTGAAGTGATCCTTGAGTATGCCAAGATGATTACTGATGCTACTCAAGGCACCTGTAGGGTTGGTATGAAGATTCCTCCATATCAGCGAGTGCTTGAGTATGTTAATCAATATAATGAGTATGTCATCACCAACGTCACTGGTCTTGCTGATTCTTCTACTGCTCTAAAGTGTTGCACCTATGATGTTGGATATATCAGCATTATTCCTGGTCGCATGGAAGAAGTTGGTATTGATGCACAGTCTGCTATTGCTTTTGTGAATCAGTGCAACTTTGGAAACACTGAGATTATTACTGGTAGTCAGAGAACCACTGAGCAGATCATCTATTCCTTCTATCTTGACACTGTTCCTACCATTGGCGAGAAGTGTTGGGCAGACATCTTCCAAGGTGACAACTTCCAACGCATCCTAAATATGGAGTATGGTTATGATCCAGTTGGTTCGTTTAGTCCAACGATTTCGCAGGATAATATTAATTTGTCTCTTGCTTTCTTTGAACAAATGGATGGATTGGGTGATACCGCTCGTAAAGATCTTGAAGAAAGAATTAAATGAAAATTACAGTTCTAGGTTCGGGTGGGCAAATTGGTGCCTACCTGACTGAATACCTTCGTGAGAAAGGTCATAAAATTCATGAGTTTGATGTTGTCAATGGTGTCCATCAGGACATGACAACTATTCCTAATCCCGAATTGCATCGGGTTATCATGGATACAGACTTTGTTTTCTTCCTTGCATTTGATGTTGGTGGATCAAGATACCTGAAGAAGTATCAGCACACCTTTGACTTCATCAACAACAATGCTCGTATCATGGTCAATGTGTTTGACCTGCTGAAGAAGTATCATAAGAAGTTTGTTTTTGCATCATCTCAGATGAGTAACATGAGTTACTCTCCATACGGTGTAATGAAGCGTGTGGGTGAGATGTATACTCAGAACTTGAATGGACGCATTGTTAAGTTCTGGAATGTCTATGGTATCGAGAAAGATCCAGAGAAGTCTCATGTTATCACTGACTTCATTCGTAAAGGATTTGAAGAAGGTGAATTTGAAATGATGACCGATGGCACAGAAGAGCGTCAGTTCTTGTATGCAGAAGACTGCTGCAAAGCACTTGAAACAGTGATGGAATGCTACAGTGATTTCAGTGTTGATGATCCTCTCCATATCACATCATTTAGATCTGATACAATTAAGGATGTTGCAGCAACTATTCAGGGGTGCTTTAATAGAATTGGAATGTACGATGTAAAAATTAAACCTGGTCTGGCAAAAGACAGCGTTCAAATGGATAAGAGAAACGAAGCAGATAACTTTATTACTGGTTGGTGGTTGCCAGAAACTAACCTCGGTGCTGGCATTCAAAAAGTATTTGATGAAATGAAAAAGGAGTATGTGAAAGAATGATTGGATTTAATCATCTCGGCAATCTAGGCAGACTGGGAAACCAGATGTTTGAGTTTGCCGCTCTTCGTGGTATCGGAGAAAAACATGGATATGAGATTTGCATTCCTCCAGCAGAACATGAGGGCATTGAAAACTACAGTCTTCATCAGTGTTTTAAGTTTGATCACGTTCGGACTGGATTTGTCGAAGCACAAACTTATGCTCAAGAACAGTACTTTCACTTTAATGAAAATCTATTCGAGACTTGTCCTGATAATTTGAGTCTTTATGGATTCTTTCAATCAGAAAGATATTTTGCTCATGCTGCAGATGTTATCAGAAAAGACTTTACATTTCATGATGATATTATCGCACCTTGTTTCGAATTTATACAACAATTTCTTTCTGAAGAACCAATCATGCTTCACGTTCGTCGTGGAGATCCAAACTTGACTGATCCTCGTGGATTTAAGTGGTCTTATACTCAGTGTGGGGATCAGCATCCTGTTCAACCATTGTCTTATTATGAAGAGGCACTTTCCCACTTTAGTGATACTCAACCTGTAATTGTTTTTTCTGATTCTCCTGAATGGGTTAAGGAACAAGAGTTCTTCTCTGGTGATCGATTCATGATTTCAGAACCACAAGAAAAATATAAAGATGGATCATATACTCCATATACAGATCTTTGCTTGATGTCTTTGTGTTCTCATGCTATAATTGCAAATAGTTCCATGAGTTGGTGGGGTGCTTGGTTGCAATCGAATCCATATAAAAAAGTAATCGCACCTAAAATGTGGTTTGGTCCTGCATACAAGGACAAAAATACAAAAGATCTTTATTGCCCTAATTGGATAACACTATGAAAATTTTCGTAACAGGATGCGCTGGACTTCTTGGCGCAAATTATACTAGACACCTACTTCAATACGGTCATGAGGTTATCGGTATTGATAATCTGTCTGGTGGATATAAAGCATTTGTCCCCAAAGGAGAGAACTTTACATTTGTCAAGTTGAATCTTGAGAATAGGAAGAAAGTGGTAGAACTTTTTGATGAACATAAACCAGATGTTTTACTTCACTTTGCTGCTTATGCTGCAGAAGGACTCTCTCCTTTTATTCGTAATTTCAATTATCGGAACAACTTAATTTGCTCTACCAATCTGGTCAATGAGTGTATCAAGAATGATACCAAGATGATCTTTACATCTAGTATGGCGGTTTATGGAGAGCAAGAACCACCTTTTACTGAGGATAAGCAACCTGCTCCAGTTGATCCCTATGGCATTGCAAAGTATGCTGTAGAGTGTGATTTGAAGTTGGCACATGAACAGTTTGGTCTGCGGTATAATATTATTCGTCCTCACAATGTTTTGGGAATTTATCAAAATATTTGGGATAAGTATCGTAATGTAATTGGTATTTTTATTCGTAAGACTTTAACTGGTGAACCTCTTCTTGTGTATGGTGATGGAGAGCAAACTCGTGCATTTTCTGATATTCAATATTACTTGGAACCCTTTGATAAACTTCTAACGGATTACGACAACGAAACCTTCAATATTGGTGCGGATAAATATTTTACACTCAACGAAGTTGCAGAGACAGTACAAAAGATTGGTAGGAAATATGGTTATGATGTTCCTATTGAGCATGGAGAACCACGCCATGAAGTCAAACACGCATATTGTGATCACACGAAAGCAAAGACCGTATTAGACTTCAAGGATGAAACTAACCTTGAAGAACTTATTGAAAGTATGTTTGTTTGGTCTATGAAGCAACCAAACAGAAAAGTGAAGCAGATGGAGTATGAAGTGACAAAGGATATGTATGAGTATTGGAAGGACAACTGATGAAGTTTTTGGACAAGTTCTGCGACAAGGCACTTCACGGTGACCTTGATTCTGATCGACACATCATTTCAATTTTTTCTATTGCATTAGCATCTAGAGGAAAAACATTTGTTGAACTTGGTGTGCGAGAAGGTCACACAAGTGAACCTCTGTATGAGGCAGCAAAATTGAACAATGGACATCTTTGGTCTGTTGATCTCAATGACCCTTCAGAATACAAACCAAACAATGGTCATTACACTTTCTGCAAGCAGGACAGCATTAAGTTCCTAGAGGAATGGCCAAAGGATAAGAAGATCGATGTTGTCTATGTTGATGACTGGCATTCATATCCTCATGTCAAAAAACAACTTGAACTTCTTGATGGACTGGTTGGACCTAGCAGCATCATTCTTCTGCATGATTTGATGTATGGTGGAACTGATCCTTTCTATCACTGTGACCTTGCTCATGGCGGCGCCCAATGGGATGGTGGTGGTCCTTATCGTGCAGTAGCAGAACTTAATCCACAGTTTTGGGAGTGGTCAACTCTTCCTTGGAACAATGGACTAACAATCCTTCGTAAAAAATATAGTAATCGTTATCATAGGAGGTAAACATGACACAAAATCTAGCGTATAGTATGCCATTACCTGAACTGGAGGCATTTGAATATTTCAAAGACGATATCAACGTATTAGTTGATATTGGGTGTAGAGAAAATGATGAGTATTCTCAAATTAAACCAACAGCGGAGGCATATCTATTCGATGCAAATAGTTATTTCATCGATAGACTGAATGAAAAAGTCAAAGGAAACAAGAACATCAAGGTCTTTGCATTTGGTCTTTCTAATCGTAATGAAGAAGTTCAATACGATGATGATAGTGAATCAATTCTAGAGCATCGATTTAGGAAGAGTGATCTGACTACCGTCAAGGTTAGGAAGTTTGATGAGGTCATGAAGGAGTGTAAAATCCTAGGTAAGATTGATTTCTTGAAAGTTGATATTGAAGGATGTGAACCTGATATCCTTGAGCACTACGATGTTATCAAAGATATCAAGTATGTCCAGTTTGAGTTTGGTAGGGGTTGGCCAAATCTTGATAATTATAATGTTTGGAATGTAGTAGAACAATATAAAGAAACCCATAAATGTTACTATCTCAGAGATCTTAGTCATAGTATTTGTAAAGAACATGATCTAGATCTCTTTACCTACATTGATAAAGACCTTCATGAAATTCTTCATAAGAGAATGGTGGAAGGTCCTTGGGGTGAAGGCGGAAATGTTTGGATGATCAAGAAAGAAATCGCAGAAGAACTTGGAGTTTAATTATGTTAGCAGCAAGTATTCATGAACATGCTGGACTTGGTAATCAAATCTGGAGAGCAGTTGTTTGTAGAGTTTTTGCAGATCGTCTCGGTTATGATTATGGAATCAGTTATCCAGGTTGGAGAGGAAAATTTCTTGATTTTGATTGGGGAAAAGAAGTAAATTTAAATGTTGAAGAAGACTTACACTTCCAACAATCACATGAGTTTCAACATTATTATAAGGAAGTGTGTGAACCTTTCCCCGAAGTCATGGGGGAGATTGGTCGAGCAGATAAAAATCTCTGGGAACTAAAGGATAATACCTACATCAATGGTAACTTCCAGAGAATGTCATACATTGAAGATTACCGAGATAAGATTTGTGATTGGTTGTCTTATGATGACAAGTATAAAGTAAGGGATTATTCATCAGATAATGTTTGTGTGATTCAGTTGAGGGGTGGAGACTATACTACAGGGCACTCAATGCTTCCTCCTGAGTATTATCGTTCTGCGATGACTCATATGCGTAAAAATAATCCAGACATTGAGTTTGTGATTGTGACTGATGATCTTAACACTGCAAGGAGAATGATTCCTGGTGTTCCTGTTGTTGGTTCTGCTGCTTCGGATGAAAAAGATCCCGATCAGAAATTCATCTCTTGGTATGAGTACACTGGTGGTCCTGTTTCAATTGATTATAGTATTCTCAATACAGCAAAGTATGCTATAATATCCTCATCTACATTTGCTTTTTGGCCCATTTGGACAAATAATGAACTGGAGAATGTGATTGCACCAATGTATTGGTTTGACTGGTCTAGGTCAACTGGTTGGTGGAGACCATACGACTCGATTGTAAATGACGAAAGATGGTTGTGGTTGGATAGGTTTGGTGACTTGTATCAGAGTTCCGCATGTATTGAGGGAAGGGATCGTGAAAGTAATTGATGTATTTCCATTTTTCAATGAACTTGATATTCTGGAAATTCGACTGAATGTGTTAGATCCATATGTGGATTATTTCATTCTGAGTGAAGCAACCAAGACTTTCTCTGGTCTTGATAAACCATTGTATTATCAAGAGAACAAAGAAAGGTTTGCTAAGTTCAAGGATAAAATTATTCACAACATTGTTGAGGATAATACAGATCCTCGTCTTCATCCTTATGAAAGGGATATCTTTCAGAAGAATAGTATCAAGCAACTTGTCATGGAGAAAGCATCAGATAATGATGCAATTATCTGGAGTGATGTAGATGAAGTTCCTAATCCAGAAGCAATCGAAGAAATCGATAGTTATTTTGAGAAGGATGTCATCTATCACTTTGCACAAGAGAACTGCATTGGATATCTAAATCTAGTAGAAACTACTGGTCATATTAAAGCAATGACTCCTGATTGGGGATTTGAGGATCGTGCTCGATGGTTAGGTACAAAACTTTTCAGTAAGTCAATTCTTGAAAGGTACACAATGTCCGAACTGCGAAGTAAGCAGGAACGGGAAACTAACTCTAGGATTTTCCCAGGTGGTTGGCACTGGAGTTATGTTGGGAGTGAAGGACTCTCAGTTGAAGATCGTATTATCAAGAAACTAGAGTGTGCTGCACACTTAGAATCAAACACTGATACAATTAGAATTGGCGTATCAAAAATTAAGGATAATAAAGATCCTTTGGGGAGAAATTATGCTGCATATCAAACAGTTCCTATTAATCACTCCTATCCAGAATACATTGTTAACAACAAAGAAAAGTACTCTTATTTAATTAAATAAAATGTCTCACAAAGAACAACAAGATTATTTTCAATCTGTAAAGGATAAATTTCCAGAATCATTCATTGGGAAAAAAGTTCTTGATATTGGATCTTATGATTTGAATGGAACTAATGAATATCTTTTTACCGAATGTGAATTCACTGGATTAGATATTGAGGAAGGTCCAGGTGTTGATATTGTATGCGAAGCACAGAAATATGATGCTCCAGATGAGTCTTATGATGTAATTATATCGAGTGAGTGTTTTGAGCATAATCCTTACTATAAGGAGACTATTCAAAATGCTATCCGTATGTTAAAATCTGGAGGATTCTTTTTGTTTGCCTGTGCTACTACTGGTAGACCTGTTCATGGTCTTGGATCTCAACAAGAAGAAATGTTGAGAACAGATCCTACCTGGACTGTTATGCCTAGTGCAAAGCATGAAAATTGGCAAACTGAGTATTATAAAAATCTTACTGAAGAAGACATTAGAGAAGTTATTAACATTGAAAAAACATTTTCTTCTCATGAATTCTCTGTGCATGAAGAGCACTGTGATCTTTATTTCTGGGGATTTAAAAAATGATTGAATTGCCTGATGTAACTCTATTTGCTTTTGATAATACCCCCAAAATAGAAGAAACTATTCAAGCACTTTATACCAGCATGAATGGTATAAAGTATGGTGCGATTAAAATGGTTACTTCCAAAGAACAAATAGAACAGTATCGATCTCAACTTGAACCAGATGGTATCATTCTGGAAGAACCAGTGATGGAAGTTAATAATTATAATGATTATAATTACTACTGGATCTACAAAGTTGGGGAACATATTGATACATCTCATTGTCTCTTAATTCAATCGGATGGTTTTGTTTTATTCCCAGAGAAATGGGATGATGCATGGTTGGAATATGATTACATTGGTGCTCCATGGCCTTTAGTAAAAGATTCTTATTTGGATCCATGGGGAAATCCACAACGTGTTGGTAATGGTGGTTTTTGTTTGATGAGTAAAAAACTTCTTGATGTGCCAAATAATGTAGAGGTTCCTTGGGAAATAAACAATAGTGATTTCTATAAGATGCCACCAGGAGTTGTAAATTACCATGGAGATGGTAATGTATGTGTTCATAATAAACACATCTATGTTGAACATGGGTGTAAGTTTGCACCAGTAGATGTTGCAGTGAGGTTCTCACAGGAGAATAGACTTAAAGAATGTGAAGGTATTACGCCATTTGGATTTCATTATCGGTTACCACCAGGAGTTGAACTATCATGATTGGTTCTAATTACATTGGCAGGAATGGGCGCTTTGCCAATCAAATGTTTCAGTATGCTGCTTTGATGGGTATTGCAGCAAAGCATGAGTATGACATCTGCATTCCTTCTGGTCCGAAGACTGAGGAGGAATTTACTGATGAAGAGAATCAGCACAAACTCTTTATGGCATTTGATTTAAGTGCCAGAGAAGGAGCAGGTTTTATGGAGTATAGACAAGAAAAGTCATTTACTTTTGATCAAGAACTATTTGATACTTGTCCTGATCACATTAGTCTGTATGGATTTTTTCAGACAGAAAAATACTTCAAGCATATTGAAGATGAGATTCGCAAAGAGTTTACCTTCAAAGAAAGTATTCGCAAAGCATGTGAAGAGTCATTCCCATTTGAAGATGCTATCTCTTTGCATGTTCGTCGCAGCGACTATGTTCAAAAACAAAGTTATCATCCCCTCTGTCCTCTAGAATATTATGAAGCAGCATTGGAGAAACTTCCTAAAGATGTACCAGTTATCATCTTTTCTGATGATCCTGAGTGGTGTATGAATCAAGATTTATTTCAACCAGATAGATTTAATGTATCCGAAACATATAATAACCTTATTGACATGTGTTTAATGACAATGTGTAGTTTTCATGTTATTGCTAACTCATCATTCTCTTGGTGGGGTGCATGGTTGGCAGATAGTGCAAAGGTGATTGCACCAAAGGTTTGGTTTGGTCCTCAAGCAAATCTTGATGATAGCGATCTTGTTCTTAAGTCTTGGGAGAGAATCTGATGCCAGAGTTTAGTATTGCTATTCCCACCCATGATCGTGGGAAGAATGGTCCGAAGTGGATGAGGCAATTGCTGACCACTTTGCAGAATCAAACCTTCCGTGATTTTGATATTGTTGTATCGGATCAGAGTAAGAATGATAACATTCTAAATGTTTGTAAAGAATACTCTGATGAGTTTGATTTTACCTATGTCAGATACGAAGGAACTGTTCCTTGCGAAAATATTAATATCGCCCTCAGCGAGTGTACGGGAAGAATTATCAAGATTATGTTCTCTGATGATGTTCTCGTTGATGACAGCGCCTTAGAGATTATTCAGAATGCGTATAATGATACTGGGTGTAAGTGGGCATTTAGTGGGTTCTGTGGCACTCGTGATGGAGAGAATACTTATGAGCATAAAATCCCAATGTGGACTGACTATATGCTGGAGGGTAGAAACCTCCTGAGCAGTCCATCTGTAGTCTCATTTTTGAATGAGTGCAAACTTGAATTTGATGAGAATCTCAAGTTGTTTCTTGACACAGACTTCTACCACAGGATGCGATGGGAACATGGTATGCCGCACATCATCAAAGATGTATTGGTTGCCAACCGAGATCATAATGAAAGGATCAGTAGTCATGCAACCTCACAGTATGACGGTATCTTTCAACACCCTGAAGGGGGTTGGCAAATTAATATTAGTGAGTTAAAATATCTACAGTCCAAGTATCCAGACTTCTGTAAGAATAGGAAATACCCAGATGAAAATTAATTTAGAAAAAGCAACATTTATTGTACCTATTCGCATTGAGTCTGATGATAGACTTAGAAATGTTATTACAATAGTAGCATTTTTGCTTGAAAACTTTAATACGAATATCATCATAAAAGAAGTTGATTCTTATTCTGTATTTCAGGAGAAAGCAGTTCCTATTTTAAAAGAAATACTTGAGGAAGATATTAATGTAAAACATATTTTTCATAAAGATGATAAACCTTTGTTCCATCGACAAAGAGTTTTGAATGAGATGATTATGGAATCAGATACTGAAATAGTCGTTAATTATGACTGTGATGTGTTGCTTCCAATTTATTCTTATTATCATGCTTATGAATTGATTTTGAATAAAACATATGATATTGTATATCCATATTCTGAAGGAATGTATCAATATCAAGTAAAGGCAGATGACGAAGTAGTTTCTGAATTTTTGCAGGATTATAATTTTTCTTGCTTGGATAAAAATTCAAATTTACATACTTCTGATTTTGGTTGGGTTCAATTTTTCAATCGTCAAGTTTATATTGAAGGTGGTATGGAAAATGAAAACTTTAAAGCATATGCACCAGAGGATAAGGAAAGATTTTACAGATATAATACTTTAGGGTATAATGTGGGAAGAGTAGATGGATATGTCTATCACTTAGAACATATAAGGGGGCAGAATTCCTGGTTTAATAATCCACATATGGATATTAATATGAGTGAATGGGATAAGATTCAGAAAATGAACAAAGAACAACTTTTAGATTATTACCAAAAGCAATTTTATTTGAAAAAATATGGACAAAAATAAATCTGCGTATAAACTTCAAGGTATTCCTCCCATTTATTATTTGAACTTGGATGGTCAGGAAGATCGAAGAGAATACATGGAATCTCAGATGAAATACTGGGAGATTGGAAACTATGAACGTATTTCTGCATACGATGGCAGGTTTGACGATCTTAGTGATATTATCAAGGGCAAGTATCCAGAAAACATGACTTCTGGTGAGATTGGTTGTACTACCTCTCACCTCAAGGCAATCAAGCATTGGATGGAAACATCTGATTCTCCATGTGCTATTTTTATGGAAGATGATGTTGACCTTCAAATTGTTAAGAATTGGGATTTTACTTGGAAAGATTTTTATGGATTAATTCCATATGACTATGATGTCATACAGTTAGCGATAATTTGCACTGGCCCACTTCATGTTACCTTACACAAAAGGTTTGTTAATGATTTTTCTACTGCTGCATATATGATCACTCGTCATCATGCGGAGAAACTACTTAGACATCATGTTCGTGGAGATAAGTATAAGTTGGATCAAGGTATTAAACCTCGTGCAGTTGCAGATGATTTGATTTATAATTCTGGAAATACTTTTTCTATCCCCTTATTCTTATATAAAATTTCTTTGGGTTCATCTATTCATCCAGAACATGTTGATTTGATTCACAGGCAAAATTATAATGGACTTCTGGAGCATTGGCAAAGAAAAGGTCCAGACATGGATATCAAAAGTCTTATGAATTATGATCCATATCTAGGAAGAATTACAGAAAATCCTCCAGGATAATAAGTATCGATATAATACACTTTATCGGGAAACCGTAACAAGAGGTGCTTGACACCTCTTTCTTTTTGCTATATAATTGTGTAACAGTTCTTTACAAAACTACAATGACCGTAACAACTAATGACCGTGGTCAAATGAATATGTGGGCGAAGGAACCCGAGATGGTTTACCAAGAGTATAACCGTAAAGGTCTCCTGACCCCCATGCAAATGACCGAGATGTATAATGGTCGTTGGGCAATGATGGGCATCATCTTTGGTGCTGTATCTTACCTCGCCACTGGCAAACTTTTCTTTGGAATTTTCTGATAGGAGAACAACTATGAAATTCGGATTCACCCCTGAGGCAGAGATCCTCAACGCACGTCTGGCAATGCTTGGTTTCGTTGCTGGTGTTGGTGCTTACTTTACCACTGGTCAATTGATTCCTGGATTATTCTGATGGAGGTAAAAATGCGTAAAGAACAGTATCAAGTCCCCCAAGTAGAATTTGTATTCCGTGAAGATGGAGAGTTTGTTGCTAAACCTTCCCTGGATCTCTTCACTGGTAAGCGTGTGGTTATTTTTAGTCTACCTGGTGCATTTACTCCTACTTGCAGTGCTTATCAACTCCCTGGATTTGAAGAGCAGTATGAAGAGTTTATTCAACTTGGTATCGATGATATTTACTGCATCTCTGTTAATGATGGTTTTGTGATGAATGCCTGGGCCAAAGAGCAGGGCATTGAAAAAGTAAAACTTATCCCCGATGGAAATGCTTTCTTCACTCGCTCAATGGGTTATCTGGTCAATAAATCCAATCTCGGTTTTGGTCAGCGTAGTTGGCGTTATGCTGCTGTGGTTGAGAATGGAGTCATTGAAAAGATGTTCGTTGAAGACGGTATGCGTGACAACGCAGACACCGACCCATACGAGGTATCAACACCCGAAGCAGTATTAGAATACGTTAAGTCAACTGTCAGGGAACCCGCATCTGTTTGATGCAATAGGTAACATTACTTAACTCTGTCCTATATACAGGGCAGAGTTTTTTATGTCATGCCAAGAAATCAACTTGATAAAGAAGAATTGAAGTGTTATGTCCTTAAGTTGAAGCATCAGGTTGATTCTGATGAAGGATATCCTGGAGAGAAAAAAATCGCTCATAAGTATCTCAACAAGGTGCTGGACAAAATTGAGGAGTATAGGGTATAATAAATATTAGGAAAAGAAAGAAAATAGTAAGTGGCACTTAAGAAACCATCGGAATTTTTTAAAGTAAATAAAATTTCTTCTATTAATGAAGAAGTGGAGGAAATTTCAAAAGATCTTCAAGATGATAATCTTGAGGAAAAAATTTCAGCGTCTTTTAGTAATATTGATGGTGTTTTTTCGGATATTCAAAGACAACTTCAAGAGTCTAGTGACAATAAAATAAAAGTAGTAAAGGATGAAATAGTAAAACTTTACAAGGTAGTAGATAATATTGTTGAAAATGATATCCCAAAATATAAAAAACACTTAAGTACTACTGAACTTCGTGTTGAGAGTAGAATTAAAAATTTAAAAGATGAACTTTGCGAGCATTTAGATTGTCAGGTAAAGAGCACTAGAAATAAGATAGAAGAATTATATAAAGAAACTCTTGATGAGGAACTTTTTAGTGCCAGAAAATTTGTTAAGGATATATATCGATCTGAAATTCAAATTGCAGTTGAGAAATATGTTTCCACTTACTCAGAAGATATTGTTTCGCTGAGGGAAGAACTGCTTAGTGAAATTAAAAAAAGACCAAAAACTTTAGTACATATAGAAACTAAGTTAGAAGAACTTTCTAAAAAATATAGAGTTTTATCTGAAAATCTAAACAACATTGAAACCAATGATCCTCTTTTAAATACAAATCCAATAACATTAGAGCAGTTAAAAACACATTATCAGATACTTGTTGGTAGACTTCAAGAGCAACTCGCCTCTCTTGGTGGTGGCGGTGAAGTTCGCCTTGAATTTCTAGATGATGTTGATAGGAATTCTGCAAAAGTTAATGGTAAGTTTTTAAAATATGATAGTTCAGTTGGTAAGTGGATTGGTGCAGACGCTAGTGGCGGTGTATCTGATATTGTCGATGACTTAACACCACAACTTGGTGGTGACTTAGACCTCAACGGTAGTGATATTACTGGTACAGGTAATATTAATATCACTGGTGATGCAAGAATTGCTGGTATCCTGACTGTTGGAACTGGATCTGTAACTATAAATGGCAATGATGATTCAATAACTATTGGTAATAATTTAACCATTACTTCTTCGGGAAACGCTGAATATTCTGGAGTTGTTACTGCAACCTCTTTTTCTGGTGATGGTTCAAATTTAACTGGAGTTATTACTAGTTTAAATGGTTATGCAACTGAAGCGTATGTAGATCTCGCAGTTGCTGGAGTTAACACATTCACTGGTGCTGCTACCAGTATCACTGCAACTCAGATAGTAAATTGGGACACTGCTTATAGTTGGGGAGATCACTCAATTGCTGGATACGTTACCTCTATTTCATTAGTAGGTTACGCAACAGAAGGATATGTCGATAATGCTGTCTCTGGTGTCTCTACCTTCTCTGGTGACTATGCAGATTTAACAAATAAACCCACGATTCCATCTGATACTGGAGACCTTACTAATAATGTTGGATTCATTACCGCTGGGTCTTTAGTTGGTTATGCAACAGAAACTTTTGTTAATAATGCAGTTGCTAATTTAGTTGATAGTGCTCCATCAACGTTGGATACTCTTAATGAATTAGCTTCTGCTTTGGGAGATGACCCAAATTTTGCAACAACTATTACTACTTCTTTAGGGAACAAAGCAAATTTATCTGGAGCATCTTTTAGTGGAGTTGTTACTGCAACTTCTTTTGTTGGCGATGGTTCAAATTTAACTGGACTTTCCACTTTCTCTGGTGACTATGCAGATTTAACAAATAAACCTACTATCCCCTCAGATACTGGAGACCTTACTAATAATGTTGGATTCATTACCGCTGGATCTTTAGTTGGTTATGCAACAGAAGGATATGTTGATAATGCTGTAGTTGGTTTTGTTACTTCGGGTATTGTAGTTGGTTATGCTACAGAGGGGTATGTTGATAACGCTGTCTCTGGTGTTTCTACCTTCTCTGGTGACTATAATGATTTGACAAATAAACCCAGTTTGGGTGATCTTTCTGATGTTAGTTCTTCTACTCCTTCTGCAGGGCAAGTTTTAAAGTGGTCTGGTTCTGAATGGCAACCTGCTGCAGATCTCACTGCTGCTGGTGGAAGTGGTATTGGATTGACAGATTTATCTGTAGTTGTAAATTCTGCTGGAATAAATTCTTTAAGTTATAGTAACATAACTGGTGTCTTTGAATTTACCCCCACATCACTAGTAGGATATGCCACCGAAGGTTATGTTGATAATGCTGTAGTTGGTTTTGTTACTTCTGGAATCGTAGATGGGTATGCAACAGAAGTTTATGTTAATAATGCTCTAGTTGGTTATGCAACAGAAGGATATGTTGATAATGCTGTAGTTGGTTTTGTTACTTCTGGAATCGTAGTAGGATATGCAACAGAAGGATATGTTGATAATGCTGTAGTTGGTTTTGTTACTTCTGGAATCGTAGTAGGATATGCAACAGAAGGATATGTTGATAATGCTGTTTCTGGTGTCTCTACCTTCTCTGGTGACTATGCAGATTTAACAAATAAACCTACGATTCCATCTGATACTGGTGATTTAACTAATAGTGTTGGATTCATTACCGCTGGGTCTTTAGTTGGTTATGCTACGGAGGGGTATGTTGATAATGCTGTAGTTGGTTTTGTTACTTCGGGTATTGTAGTTGGTTATGCAACAGAAGGATATGTTGATAATGCAGTAGTTGGTTTTGTTACTTCTGGAATCGTAGATGGGTATGCAACTGAAGTTTATGTTAATAATGCTCTAGTTGGTTATGCGACAGAAACTTTTGTTAATAATGCAGTTGCTAATTTAGTTGACAGTGCTCCAGCGACTTTGGATACTCTTAATGAGTTAGCTGCTGCTTTAGGTGATGACCCAAATTTTGCAACAACTATTACTACTTCTTTAGGAAACAAAGCAAACTTATCTGGAGCATCCTTTACTGGAATTACCACTATTAGTCAACTAAACGTTACTGGTATTTCTACACTAGGAGTTACCACTGTAACTGATTTAACAGCACAACAGATAAATGTTTCTGGGATTGTTACTGCGAATCGATTTGAAAGTTCTTCTACTGGAACTCCAACTATTGATTCCCCCAATAATATAAACATTAATGCTGTTAATGTTGCAATTAGTACAGATTTAACTGTTGGTAGGAATCTTTATACAAGTGACTTTAATGCTACAGGTAATGCTGAGGTATCTGGAATTGTCACTGCGACTACTTTTGCTGGAAGTCTTACTGGTAATTCTACTACAGCAACTTCTTTACAGACAGCAAGAACTTTTGAAATAACTGGAGATGTTGTTGGACATGCAGTATCTTTTGATGGTACTGGAAATGTTTCTATTGCAGCAACTATTCAACCAGATAGTGTTACATTGGGTCAAGATACTACTGGTATTTATGTTGCTTCTATTTCTGGTACTTCTGGGGAAATAGAAGTATCTGGTTCTGGAAATGAACAGTCATCAGTTACGATTGGTCTGCCCGATTATGTTACAGTAACGGGAATTAACGCTTCTGGTATTGTTACTGCTGGTACATTCGCTGGCAATCTGACTGGAACTGCATCCACTGCAACTCTTGCTCTTGGATTCAGCACCACTGCTTCTATCAACACCAGTGGAATCATCACTGCTTCCACATTCAGTGGTGGATTCATTGGTAACGTTCAGGGAACTGCAAGCATTGCTCAGGTTGCTCTGGCACTCACAACAACCGCAGATGCAACCATAAATTCACTGGTTGTAAGTGGTGTTTCTACCTTCCAGAGCAATGTTTCCCTCGGTGACAACGACAAGATTCTCCTTGGAGATACTGATGAATTTGAAATTTATAACGATTCAAGTGGAAATACAATTTTCAAAAATTCTGCTTCAAACACTGGTGGTGATATCTACATCAGATCTGATGAGATTCTGATTCAAAAATATGATGGTTCACAAACTATCGCTCAGTTTACTGAGGGTGCAGGTGTTGAACTGAATTGGGTAGGTATTACAAAGTTTGCAACATCAAATACTGGTGCCAGTGTATTTGGTGACCTATCTGTACTAGGAGTTACCAGTACAACAGATCTGACGGCACAACAGATAAATGTATCTGGTATTTCTACACTAGGAGTTACCAGTACAACAGATCTGACGGCACAACAACTAAGTGTTACTGGTATTTCTACATTTGGAAATCATGTTGAAGTAGATGGTCTTTTAAATGCTACTAACACTATTACTGCACCTAGTTTAATTGTCAATGGTGGAAATATCAATGCTATAAATGGAAATATATATTTCTCGACTACAAATAAAGAATTAGGTTGGGCAACTGGTAGTGGTATTATAAGAACTGTTAGTGCTGGAAGTTCTCTTTCTATTAGAGGTGGAAATCCTGGTGAAAATATGGGAGTCTTTACTGAAGGTTCTTCAGTAGATTTATACTATGATGGAGTTAAAAAATTCGAAACCACTAATACTGGTATTAAGGTTAGTGGAATTACTTCAACAACAAACTTAAATGTCTCTGGTATTTCTACACTAGGAGTTACCACTGTAACTGACCTAACAGCACAACAGATAAATGTCACTGGTGTTTCTACATTTAGTGATAGTGTAAACATAATAAGTTCTAATGTTTATTTCACCGAAGGTTTTAATATTTTAACTCCTCTTGGTCACACAATGGTGAACCTTGGTTCATCTAGCGTTGGCATCTTTAATAGGGACTTTAGAGTTTCCAATAAAGATTTTTACGTAGAAAATTTATTTAATAATGATAGACCTTTCTTTGTTGATAATACTGGTTCATCTGATCCAAGTAAGGTAGGAATTAATAGTTCAACACCAAGATCAGAACTTGATGTTCGTGGAAATCTGATTGTCTCTGGTATTTCTACACTAGGAGTTACCACTGTAACTGACCTAACAGCACAACAGATAAATGTCACTGGTGTATCAACAATATCGGTCAACAGCACTTCCGATGCATTAAGAATCACTCAAACAGGAACTGGTAATGCTTTAATTGTTGAAGATTCTACTAACCCAGATTCGAGTCCTTTTGTTGTAAATTGGGACGGAAGAATTGGAATAGGAACCACAGATCCTGGTGGTTCAAGATATTCTACGGCTTACACTAGTTTAGTAGTAAGTGGTCCTGATAGTTCTGTAAGACAAGGAATTACAATTGATG
>Ga0213866_10000251_pt1 | contig 44387 bp, 43 predicted proteins | sample PICome_11_FD_160079 | JGI IMG/M metagenome (GOLD analysis project Ga0213866, IMG submission 160079) | Coastal seawater microbial communities near Pivers Island, North Carolina, United States - PICO284 | ecosystem: Environmental > Aquatic > Marine > Coastal | place: USA: North Carolina...
TGTGCAAAGCAGCAGAACCGATACCGGAGCAGGTGGAACAGGTCTAGGTCTTTCGATTGCTGCCGGTATAGTTAAAATGCATGAGGGAGTGATACAGGCCAATAATAATGAATCAGGAGGCGCAGTGTTCACTGTTACCATCCCTCGTGAATCAAGGAAGAAGGTTGCTTAATCAGGTGAAGTACTCTTTAAGAAATTAATAAAGTTGCCATAGAGAGTAAACTACTGTATGTATTTGCTTAATGTTTCGTGATAAAAATAGTGAGGAAATAAATGGGAAATAAACAAGGCAAAGAGTTAATAAGTCAAGATCCTGATACTTCGGTAAAATCAACGACGTCAGTGTCATCGCATTCTGCACTTAAAGGTTCTCCTAATTCGAAGGTTTCATTAGGCTTGAGAAGTAATAACAGTGATTCTAAAGTAAGCTTCGGCGCTAGGACAGAAGAAGAATTACCCGGCCATCTTTCTGATATTGCGAAATCTAGATGGGTAGAAGTGGGCAAACAAAATCTTGGAAGGACCGGTGGCCTTGCAGAAAAACGTGAGGTTAGTACTTACACAGATGCTGAGAAAGCAAGAAAAATTAGTTCTATTAAACGTTTTAATAAAAATCATTCACGTAGGGAAGGGGAGAACCGAGCGATGAATGAAATATTATCAAATGATATAAATGGATTTGTTAATTATGAGTTTAATGCCAATGATAATAAAAATAATGACACGTTGGTTATTGGAAGAAAAATTTTAGAAGCTTTATCAGAAAAGAAATATCCTGAAGTAGTTGAAGATATTGATAGTGATGGAAAGCCATATATGAAGTATAACCCTTCTAATTACTTAAGTTTTCCTCGTTATTTAAGAGGTAAAAATGGTGCATGGTCGGGCATCGCGCAACATTTAGAAAGTAATGATAAAAAATCTGAAGTAGATTATGTTGGAATGTCTCTTGATGAGTCGTCTAACCAGAAGTATAACGTGGATGGAAGTGAGGTATATTACGACCATAAGGCAATTAAAGGCTTCTTTGAAGAGCTTGGTAAGCATGTTCTTAGCAAAGATGATAGTGTGTCTAAAAGGACACGAAGACAAATTGTAGAACAAGATGGCGAAAATTCGTATGCCGAGCAATACCGTAATTATGTCTATGAATCGGCTTACAAACAATCTAAACAAGAGCACTCTTCTTCATGTGCTATAATTTAGAGTTGTAATATGATTTTTCTTTTAAACTATTAATAATGATTCTATAACTTTTATTAGGTTATAAAGTTATAGGTATATGTAGTGCGAAAGAATCTTATGGGCTGGGTTGCAGCTTTTTCATTATTTTCATTAGTTCCATTTGAAAGTCATGCGCTTTTTGGTTTTGGTAAAGCTCAGAAAGCTGGAGTGCCGATAATCGAAGCGGCTGAGCTTGGCAATGCCGATTATGTGAAAAGTCTTATAGAACAAGGTGTTGATATTAATGCGGTAGATAAACAGGGGCGTACGTCACTAATGAGAGCCGCAGCAGCAGGGAATGACCAGATGATCGCCGTGCTTATAACTAAAGGTGCTGATATCAATATTTTTGACCGTAAGGGTAACACGGCCTTACATTATGCCGCGCAAAATGACCATGCAGGTAGCGTAAGGATGCTATTGTCAAATGGAGCTATAAAGAATGCGCAAAATAAAAAAGGCCAAACCCCACTGGCTTTGGCGGTACAAAATAGTAGCGTCTATGCAATAAGAGTCCTTGACCCTGGGGCTTTATCAGTTGTTCAAACAAATGCAGGATTTACCGTTGCAGCAGCATCTGCTGCAAGTGGTGGCTTTTCAACAACCACAGTTGTAGCAACAACTGCCGGAGTTGCAGCAGCAGGTGCTGGAGTTGCCGCAGCAGCCGGAGGCGGAGGTGGAAGCAGTGACGAGGTTTCATCAGGTGGTGGTACGCCGACTCCAGACCCTGGTGATGACCCTGATTCAAATGATAATAACCCGCCACCACAACCACCACCTGTTCAACAAAATCCTTTTGAGCTTGAGCGTAATAGGCAGGGGGGGCTTAAAATTATAAAGGCCGAAATGGCGTATAGTAGAAGCTATACAGGTAACAATGTAGTTGTAGCAGTCGTTGATACAGGGGTTGACCTTGACCATATTGACCTAAAAAATAATATAGTTGATGGGGCAGGGAGAAACTTTTTTGCTAATGGCAGTCAAGGTGGTGATGGAGATGAGGAGGGGCCTCCTTTGTTCCCCGGGCAACCAGTTGCAGGAAGTTTCTGGCATGGAACGCATGTTGCCGGAATAGTTGCGGCGGAAAGAAATGGGATAGGAATACATGGAGTTGCATATAATTCAAAAATATTGCCTGTAAATGTTTACACAATTGCAAATGAAGGAACAGGTAACCCAACTTTTTATGATAGTGATATAGCTGCGGGGATAGATTATTCTGTAGCAGAGGGAGCTAGGGTAATCAATATAAGCCTTGGTGGTGATAGCCCATCGTCTGCTATAAAATCTTCTATTCAAAATGCAGTTAATTTTAGCGCTTCAGATGCAAGTGGAGAAAAGAGTATAGTTGTTGTTGCTGCATCTGGGAATTTGTTTGAAGATGACGCCGTAACTCAAGCCGATAATCCTGTATATCCTGCCAGATTTGCTGGAGATATTTCTATTAACCCTGCAAATGTTGGTGATGTGGGTAGTGATGGGGCTTTGCTTTCAGTGGGGGCGGTTGATAATAATGGAAATTTTGTGGCATTTAGTCATAAATGTGGTGACGCAATGAATTGGTGTTTGGTTGCACCTGGTGTTTCAATTGAGTCTTATCTTCCTGACGACCTTATCATTCCAGTTAGTGGAACATCTATGGCAACGCCGCATGTATCTGGTGCTGCTGCTGTCTTGATGGATATGGATCCGCATTTAACAGGACGGGAAGTGGCAGAGTTGCTTCTTACAACCGCTACTCCATTGGGAAGTGATGAAATTTCTCCTATATACGGGCATGGGTTGTTGAATCTGGATGAGGCTACTAAGCCGCAAGGGGCTTTAAATATTCCACTTGGTAATAATGTAAATGGTCCTTTGGCCAGTTTAGATGCAACATCCATAACTACAAGCTCAGCTTTTGGTGATGCTTTCAGTTCTACGAACCTGTCATTTACTATGCTTGACGGTTATAAAAGAGCATATGATGTAAACTTTAGTGATTTTAATTATGAAAGTAATAGTTTTACTAATTTTGAAAATAAATTCAGGGATTTTGGTGAGGACATTACAAAAAATAGAGAGCAAATCGCCCAGAATATAAGCTTCTCAGCGGTTAATTTAACTAATGATGATCCTAATGTAGAAGAGCATGAAAAAGAAGAGTTCGTAAGGCTTTCATTCTCGGCAAGTAGCGAGCATGGGGGATTTGATTATAACTACAATGTACCTATGAATCAGGCTTTTAGATTGTCGGCTTTGGAGGATGTTTCAATGTCGGTTGATAATGTAGGTACTAACTCGGTACTTGGGTTGGTCTCGTATGGTTCAAGCTATAATAACCATTATGTGCTGGATAAAAATAGCTCGTTTAGTTTTGGTAGCTTTCAAGGAGAGCAGGATTATGGTGACGTTACTGGGGTAGTTAGTCAGTATAGCCGATATAATGATTCTTATAAGGTGGCACTGCAACTTGGAATGATGAATGAAGAGGGTAGTTTTTTAGGTAGTAATGTAGATGGCGCTTTTGCATTGGGGGAGAATACGCCAACATGGTTCTATAATTTTGCAGGAGCTTATAATTTATCTAATTCGGTAAAATTATTTGGCTCGGCAAATTACGGTATCTCTTTTCCTGAGGTTACGGCAGATTCTTTAATAGCTGACATATCGCAAATTGAAACTTATTCATTTAGTGGTGGAATAAGCAGAAGTTCGGTATTTGATGAGCGTGATAAATTGGAGTTTATTGTATCCCAGCCTATAAGGGTCGTCGGTGGAAGTGCAAATGTAGTATTGCCTATGTCTAGGGACATTAGTGGTAATATAACATCACAAGCATATGATTTGAGCTTGTCACCATCTGGAAGGCAAATGGATTATGGCGCTTTTTATTCGTTAGCATTTAATGAAAATTCTCGCCTTAGTGCTGGTGCCGTATATATTACACAGGCTGGTCATAATAAATTTGCGGAAGATGAGATGTTGTTTATGGCAAAATATGGCTTTGAGTTTTAAGCTATAGTTTTGTTGTTTGATTTATGTCCGATTAGCATTTCACGTTTTTTTCCAAAGCCTTTTTGCTTTTCGACGTGGAAGCTATTTTCTTGCAATGCTCGTCTTACAAAGCCCGCACAGGTAAAAGTTGCAAATGTACCTTCTGGTTTGGTTATTTCAGACATAGACTTGAACAACTCTTCGCACCACATGTCAGGGTTTTTCGATGGGGCAAAGCCATCTAAGAACCATGCATCTGCATTGGTACCTATTTTTGGTAATGCAGTTTTGATATCCTCAAAGAAGATTTTGATGTTGCAGTTCTTAAGCTTGATGTCAGGTGATGGATATTGGCTACAAAACTCTTCTAAGGTTTCGTCAAATTGAGAGTAAGTTGAGATAGCTTTTATGATATCATCTTTGGCAAGGGGGTATTTCTCTATTGATATGTAGTTAAGTGTGGCAGGAAGATTAAGTGACTGCCAAAGATTGTAAACTGCAAAAAAATTCAGGCCGGTGCCAAAGCCGGTTTCTATTATGGTAAAGTCTGAACATAAATTTTTCCAGCGTTGTGGCAGATTGTTACCTTCAATGAAAACATAATCAGATTCAGCCAATCCGTCTTCTTTAGAGAAATATATATCGTCAAATTCTAATGATACGGGATTTGAGTCTTTCCATTTAATATTGTGCATATTATTCTTCAAATACTTCTTGCTCTTTTTATACTTTCGACACTATTTACAAATGAATCAGCGGTTCTTTTTCCTAGTCTATCGCTATGAGATGCTTGTTTTTTTGATTGTTCTGGGCTTTCATCAAAAAGTGACATGATCTCATCGCTGAATTCTTCGGTAACTGTTCCTATTGCACTATGAACTCGCGTGTGTGGCGTTCCTGTAGTGGAGCGCATAGTTTGTTTTATTCTTTTGAATGTTTCAACTGACTCGGAAAGAAATTTTATTGTTGTATTGGTATCGTGACCTATTGATTTTGAAATCGATTGTACAAAAGATGGATTTTTTTCAGCAAATCCATCTAAGTCATTCATGAAGTCATTTAAGTTGTGTTTTTTACGCATGATTTTCTTTGCAATATTTAGAGAAAAGTCCATACGCTTTTTTGCCCATATTTCGGCGATTATATCGTTGTTTAAAAATGCATCAGCTATTAATGAGTCTTCTTTACTTACGTTATCTATATTGCTAAGCGGCTCCAAGTAAGGAGGTTCTTGTGGGTTTAACGGTTCGGTTATATCATTTGCAGCTGCATTTAAAATAGGTTTAAGGGTGTTTTCCCTCATTTGACTTTCCTTTCGTATCTTATTATTGAAACTAACTTAGCTAAGTTAGTTTGTTTGTGCAAATGGTAATTGTTAATTACAGTCAGTTAGTTAAGGAGTTTTATTTTGATGGTTATCAAAATTTTGCGCCGGAGGCCTTTATTAATTCTTTTGTGTAATCTTGTTTAGGTGTTTTGAATATTTCATCAGTGGTGCCTGATTCAACAATGTCACCCGATTTCATTACTAAAACTCTATGCGCTACAGCCTTTACAACTCTAAGGTCGTGACTAATGAATATATATGATACTTTCTTTTCTTTTTGTAAATTTCTAAGTAACTCTACTATCTGAGCCTGTACTGAAAGGTCTAATGCAGAAGTTGGTTCGTCTAAAATTATCAGTTTTGGGTTCAATGCCATGGCACGTGCAATGGCAATACGTTGGCGTTGACCGCCGCTGAATTCATGCGGATAGCGAGTGCGCATGTCAGCCTCTAGCCCTACATCTACCAATGATTTTTGTATAATGGTATTTCGTTCTTCTTTTGAGTCGCCTATCTGGTGCGCTTTTAGACCCTCTTCGATTATCTGTGAAATTGACATGCGTGGGTTCAGGCTGGCAAATGGGTCTTGAAAAACTATCTGCATTTCACTTCTAAGTGGACGCATGCTTTCGCCATTTATCTCATCAATTCTCTTACCGTTGAAAGTTATTGCCCCACTACTTGATATAAGTCTGAGTATGGCCATAGCAAGTGTTGATTTGCCTGAACCGCTTTCACCTACTATACCTAATGTCTCACCTTGCTTTAACGTAAGGGATGCATCTTTTACGGCGTGTACAAAACTTAAAGGTTTGCCAAAAAAATCACGTTTTATTGGAAAGGAAACTTTTACATTACTGGTTTTGATAATATTTTTAGCGTTCTTTGCGATTTCTTTCACTTTGCCTTTGGGCTCGGATGAAAGAAGGTGTTTGGTATATTCATGCTTAGGCTTGGAAAATATTTCTTTTGTGTTACCGGTCTCTACAATTTCGCCGTCATGCATAACGCAAACCCTGTCGGATATTCTTTTTACAATCGTAAGGTCGTGAGTAATCATCAAAATTGCCATGCCAAGTTTTTTTTGCAGGTCTTTTAATAGCTTTAAGATTTGCGCTTGAACGGTAACATCTAGAGCGGTAGTTGGTTCATCTGCTATCAGTAATTCTGGTTCGCATGCAAGAGCCATTGCTATCATAACCCTTTGCCTTTGACCGCCAGACAGTTCGTGAGGGTATATGTTAAGTCTGTTCTTTAATGACTCCAATTCAACCAAGTCCATAAGTTCATCGCAGCGTTCTTTTATTTTTTCCGGAGCTACTTTGTTATGTATAAATAGAATTTCGGAAATCTGCTTTTCTATGGTATGCAATGGGTTAAGGGAGGTCATGGGCTCTTGGAATATCATAGAGATGCGGCTGCCACGTATGTTTCTAAGCTCTTTATCAGGTAATCCCATAACATCTTTGCCTGAAAATTTTATCTTGCCCGAAGGGTGGTAAGCGGTTGGGTAAGGTAGAAGCTGCATTATAGACAGAGCGGTAATTGATTTTCCAGAGCCGCTTTGCCCAACTATGGCAAGCAATTCTCCTTCGTTCAAATCAAATGAGACGTTTCTTACCGCAGAAATATCTCCTCCCTTTTTCTTGAAAGAAATGTCAAGGTCTTCTACTGATAATAAAGGTAAGTCACTTTTATTAATCTTATTCATTGCTAAAAATTCATTTGATTGTTAAAATAGTTTAGTTAGTGTAATTAATAGTAACAATTGGTATGTTAAAATTATATTAGAAATAAATCTACAATAATATTAAGAACCACTGTTGAGAATAATTAAAATAGTATATTATATTATGCCGGATATTTATAAAAATAAGAAAACTAAAAAAACACTTTTGCTTTCGGCAAGTCTTATCTTGGTAACAAGTTTAACGGCATGCTCTTCAGCAAGTAAGATAACGGATTCACTTTTATATTATCCAAGGAAAATATCAAATAAGACCACGAAGATCTGGGATAGGCATATTAGGGGAATACCGCCTAATTGGCAAAAGCATTTAGACCTTGGGCAGCCTCGTAGACCCGCGCTAAACCCTGGTGGAGCTGGTTTTGTTGATGATAGTAAGTATGTTACACCTCCTCAGGCTGAGCAGACTACTTCAGGCTATGTGCCGTATAACTCTTCAATGCCGCCAGCGGCTCCTCAGTATGGCTATGATGCTCCTGCGCGTATGTATAATACTCCGAAACCTTATGTGCCTGCTACTCCGGCTTATGTGCCGCCACCTTCTTTTGCTCCGGTTGGTACACCTGAATATACGCCGTTACTTCCTTCTCCGGTTCAAAGCGGTGGGGCTGCTGCTATGCCTCCAGCGCAACCAGATTCGGGAGTTCCTGTATATCAACAAGGACAAGCTCCAATGGCTCCTCAGCCAGTTCCGATGCCAGCGATGCAGGATATGAATCCACAATATGCACCTATTCCGCTTTCTCCTCCTAGTTCTTCAAAAGAGGAAAGAGTATACCAAGGTGATTTGCCAGTCCTAAGAAAAGGAGAAGCTCCACCAGAGCCTATACCGCCTTGGGAAAAAAGCAAAGATTACATGGGAATAGATGATTCTGGGGCGAATGCCCAGCCATATCCTCCAGCTACTAATCAAGGAGAGCCTTCACCAGCGTATGTAGGTTCGCCTTATGGTGGCGAGCAATTCGATGATACTGATGTTGGTGGCATAGCTGACCCTTATGAGCCGGGCGGTTTTGATAAAGGTTTTAAACCTCCTTCATATGAAGATTTGGAAAAGATGGGAGGTGACCCATTTGCACCTGTTCAGCAAAAATATATCAGGGTATTTGAACCAATGGTCGCTGAATATTCAGTTGATGAAAGCGGTGAAGCCAAGTTAAAACAGAGAAAAAAGAGCTTTATTCCCGTTCCTGTTAAAAAAAAAATCCCAAGCCGCACTAAAAGAGTAACTAAGAGCATGTTCCCTCTGGAGCAATATGCTCCGAAAAGCAACTTGGCAATTAATAATTTTTTTGAACAAAACGATGACAAAAAGTCTGTTAAGTTCGTCAATAAAGATAAAGTAAATGCCAGAATCGATGAGCTTATAATTAAGCTAGGCGAAGAAGGTGCTGCAAGTGCTATAGAAGAAGAGCAAAAAGTGGTGCAACCAAAAGCAAAGTTTGAATTGCCTAAGGTTGTGCAGTCGAATCTTGATGAAATAAAGCCAGTAGCAAAGGTTGGGGAGGCTAATACTTCTGAATTATTTGTATCTAACCGTCCGAGTGAGTTGCAGAAGCTGGGTAATATAAAAAATAGTGCTGTAGAAACGGATAATAATGTTGTAGCAGCGTTGCCAAAGGAAAATAATAATTTACCTATAGTAAAGTCTGAGCCTGCTATAGCTCCAAAAAGTCAGGAGCAAGTTGCGTATAAACCTGATTCTAAGCTGGAGCTGCAGCCTATTTCAAAAGAAAATTTGCAGCCTGCTTATATGAATCCTGTTACGATAGCCAAGCCTGTATCGGACAAAGAATGGCCTGAAAAAGTTGCTTATAAGCCTGATTCTAAGTTGGAATTAGAGCCTATTAGGAAAGAAAATTTGCAGCCTTCAGCTTTGCAGCCTTCAGCTTTGCAGCCTATTGTATTAGCGAAGCCTGTTGTTAAGGAATTTGAAGATAAGAATCAGCCAATAGATATTATGCCTGTAAATAAAGTTTCTTCTCAACAAGTTGAAACACCTTTACTTGAATTGCCTGAAATTGCTGATGTAAAAGAGATGCAGCCACAAATCCAAGAGTATGCTGCAAAAACAGAACCGAACATTGAGTTGCCATCAGAAAATGTTGATCAAGGTAATATATTTAATGAAAAACCGCAAATCGTTGTTGTAACTCCTGCAAAAAACGAATATGTTGCTCAACCTGTTGTTAATATAAGGAAACAATTTAGGGAATATAAAAAAGGAAGCTCATATTCCGGTTATAGGTTATTGCGTAGTTCAAGGTATTCTGACAGGAGGCAATCTTTAAATTAATTTCCTGAAATTTGTAATTTAGGATGCTGTTCAAATGAGTGACGAATTTTATCGTATTTCACGTTTACCACCATATGTTTTTGCGGAAGTAAATAAAATAAAAGCAAAGGCTCGTTCTGAGGGAAAGGATGTTATTGACCTTGGAATGGGGAATCCTGATTCGCCTACCCCAAAACATATCACAGATAAATTAATAGAGACCGTAAATAATCCTAGGGCGCATGGATATTCTATGTCTAAAGGAATTCCGGGTCTTAGGAAGGCATTAGCAGGTTATTATAAAAAAAGGTTCGGTGTTAAAATAGACCCTGAAAGTGAGGCCGTTGTAACACTTGGCTCGAAAGAAGGGCTTGCAAGCTTGGCAACTGCAATTACTAAGCCCGGCGATGTAGTTATGGTTCCAAATCCAAGCTATCCTATTCACACTTATGGTTTTATAATTGCTGGAGCGAGCGTTTGGTCTTTGCCTAATTTTGTAAATGAAGAAGGTTTGATTGACCAGATAAAAGACGCCGTACAACATTGTTCGCCAAAGCCAGTTGCATTAGTTTTGAATTTCCCTGGCAACCCTACATCCGAGGTGGTAAGTCTGGATTTTTATAAAGAAGTTGTAGATTATTGTAAGGAACAGGAAATTTATATAATCTCAGACCTTGCTTATGCTGAAATATATTTTGATGAAGATAACCCGCCACCTTCAATACTTCAGGTTGAAGGGGCAAAAGATATTGCTATAGAATTTACTTCAGTAAGTAAAACATACTCAATGGCCGGTTGGAGAGTAGGCTTTGCTGCCGGAAATAAAAAACTTATTAGTGCGCTAACACATATTAAATCATATGTAGATTACGGCTCGTTTACGCCGATACAAGTTGCTGCTGCTGCTGCCCTAAACGGCCCTCAGGATTGTGTTGCACAAATTAGAAAGGTTTATAAAGAAAGAAGGGATGAACTAGCGAAGGGACTCAAAGCTGCGGGATGGGATGTGCCTGTACCTACTGCCTCAATGTTCATATGGGCGCCAATACCAGATGAATATAAAGATGTTGGTTCTTTAGAATTTTCAAAGCAGCTATTGCAACATGCTGATGTTGCAGTTGCACCGGGGATAGGATTCGGCAAGTATGGCGAAGGCTATGTTAGGATAGCTTTAGTAGAGAATAAACAAAGAATTCGTCAGGCTTGTAAAAATATCAAAAAGTTCTTAAAGCCTCAAGAGAACAAAAAAGCAGATTTATCAAAAAAAACTGAAACCATTGGTTGATTTTATAATATTTTTAATTATCTTTTAATGGTTAGTTTGTTGACTTTAAACAAGGTATTTAAAAGATGAAAGCTCTGATTGTTGATGATTCTAAGACTATGTGTGAAATGGTTAGTATCACCTTAAAAGACAAGGGGTTTGATACCGTTGTTGCATATGATGGTGAGCAAGCTGTTGAAGCTACTGAAAAAGAAAAGTTCAATCTTATTGTTACTGACATAAATATGCCAAATATGGATGGCATTGAACTTATACGTTATCTTAGAAATGAGGGAGGCTGTAAGGATATACCGATTCTTGTTCTTACAACTGAAGCAGGTGATAATGCTAAGCAAATGGGGCGTGAAGCAGGTGCATCGGGTTGGATAACCAAGCCGTTCAAGCCTATGGTATTAGTATCTGCGGTTACAAAAGTTTGTAATTTGGCGTAATATTTAAAGCTATATAACTCTGGTGCGCGATGGGTCACTTTCATCCCTATCTCTTTGTTGAGCAAGTCGTTCTGCAAATGATAGCTGTTGATGGCCTCTGTTTAACTGCATAATTGGAAAAGGGTTATTATATTCTTCAATATACGGGTTTTCAACATCCTGATTAATTCCCATGCTAGGGTTGTTGTTTAAAGTGATTCTGTTAGGTTCAAGATTGACACCTGCAAATGGTTCTGGGTTTTCATCTGTTTTGTAGCGCTCTGTAAGCTTGGAAACCATTTCTTGGCGAAGCTCTGTATCTGCCGCCTCTCCAAAATCACTTAAGCGGCCATTTGAAGTGTCTTGGTACATGTTTACAAGAAATCTTAATGGGTCTTCTCTTTCTAAACGTTCATCACCATTTAACTTTCGTGTTAATTCTTGAGTGTTTACATCATCACCTAACCATTCAATTGTTTCAGAGATTATATCTTTTTGGTACTGAGTAAGATTTTTGTTTCTGGCATAGCATTTCTCTTTTTTTATTGATACTAAAACATAACTATTGTGATGGTGAAAGAAAAGAAATTTTTGCAATTTTATTAATATTTTAATTGTATTTGGCCGATATTTGTATCTTTAGTAAACTAATAGTGATTTTTTACTTAAAAATCTTGCCTAACTCATTGGCTAAAGTATAACTTCAAAAGAGATTATTTATAAAAAGGTTTTATATGACTTTAGCTAGAAAGGTAGAGCAGATCAAAGATTCAATATCGGGGAAAGCGCCGAAGGTCTCTTTTGAATTTTTCCCGCCACGCACAGAAAAGGGAATTGATAATTTAAAAGATAACATTGCCAAGCTTGAAGAGCTGTCGCCAGCTTATGTATCGGTAACTTATGGAGCGGGTGGAACAACGCAAGAAAAGACCTTTGAAATAGTGAAATATATAAAGGAAAATACATCATTAGAGCCAGCTGCGCATCTAACATGTGTTAATGCAACTTGTGAAGAAATAAATAATGTTGCAAAAAGCTACCTTGATATAGGTGTTAATAAGATAGTTGCATTGCGTGGTGATGTTCCTGGAGGGGAGGGAGATTATGAGCCTTATCCGGGTGGATATGCATATGCAGATAATCTGGTTGAAGGGTTAATTGGTCTTGGTGGTTTTGATATAAGTGTTGCAGCTTATCCTGAGGTGCACCCACAAGCGCCAAATGCGGATTTTGACCTTCATCACCTAAAGAAAAAGATAGATAATGGTGCAAAAAGAGCTATTACACAATATTGCTTTGATACCGATGATGTAGTTAATTTCATTGAACGTGCCAGAGCCATAGGAATTGATGCTCCTATAGTTCCAGGAATTGTTCTGATGAATGGGTTTGAGCAATTAATATCCTTTAGTAAACGTTGTGGTGCATCAATACCAAGTTGGATGCATGATATTTTTGCAGGTGCCGATCAGTCACCTGAGGCTTGCGATATGGCATCAGTTGCAGTTGCAGCAGAGCAGTGCAGGTTGCTTATGCAAGAAGGTGTGGATGAGTTTCATTTTTATACTTTAAACAGAGCCGAGCCAACAATGGCGGTTTGCAGATTGCTTGGGGTTAAAGCAAAGTGACCGGAAATGATCTAATCAATCCTGATACTATAAAAATATTTAATGCATTGGATAATAAAGCGCGCTTCGTAGGTGGCTGTGTGAGGGACTTTGTTATTGGTAAGGAAATTAATGATATTGATATAGCTACCGAGCTTGCACCGCAAGACACTATAATTAAACTTAAAGAAGTGGGAATAAAAACCATACCAACGGGTATAAAGCATGGAACGGTCACCGCTATTTTAAATGGTAAACCATATGAGATAACTACATTGCGAAAAGATGTAAGTTGTGACGGCCGGCATGCTCAGGTTGAATTTACCGATAGTTGGGAAGAAGATGCTGCAAGGCGTGATTTTACCATAAATGCAATGTCTATGGGCATTCAGGGCAAGTTATATGATTATTTTAATGGGCAAGATGATATAAAGAACGGAATTGTCCGTTTTGTAGGAGAGGCTGATAAAAGAGTTTCTGAGGATGTCTTAAGGATATTAAGGTTCTTCAGGTTTTATGCTTATTACGGAACTGGTAAATTGGATGAAAGTTCTTTAAAAGCTTGCTCGAAGATGGCAAATAAGATTCCTGAATTATCTGGTGAGCGTATACAAACGGAAATGATGAAGCTGTTAGGGGCAAAAGAGCCTTACATGATAATAAATGTAATGAATGAAAATAAGATAAATGAATTTTTGTTTGAAAATAAGCTTAACATTGAAGGGTTAGAGGTGATACAAAAGGTTAGTTCTGAACCTTTGATGCGTTTGGCTTGTTTACTATCTTGGTTTTCAATTGAGGAATTAAAAAAACAGGCAAATAGGTGGAAGTTATCCAATAAGGATAAGAATTTTTTATTATCGGTTATTCTTCCAAAGGAAAATATATCTAATAATGATAATATTTTGCTGCAACGAAGGAATATTAGGTTCCTTGGTAAAGATATATATAAAAGTGTAATCCTGATAGAATTTGCTACCGGCCAATTAAATGAAAATTTAATGAAGGAGTTTATACAGGTGGCAGATAGTTGGGATGTTCCGTCTTTTCCAGTTAATGGTAATGACATAAAGAATATTGGAATTCATGACGGAAAGCAAATAGGGAAAGTATTAGAAGAGGCGGAAAACTGGTGGGAAGAAAAAGAGTATAAGCCAGAAAGAGGTGAGATATTGGATTATATATCTAAAAATCTCCGCTAATTATTCTTGTGAAATCAGGCACTTTTGTTTTCTTTCCTTCGTACTTGGTTTCGTTAATAGCTTCAAATAATGCATTTAATGTTTCATCAACTTTTTCAAGGGTTATCTTTTTCGACTCCCTTTCTTCAAGTGCTTTGGTCATTTCAGCAAAAATCTTATTCAATGCTAAATCCACCTCTTCCTTAGGGGCGGTTTTTGTTTCGGACTCTTCTTTACTTAAAACAACCATTTTATAACCTCAACATTCAAGTTTTAAAATTGCCTCCTTCATATAATGAAGGAGGCAAAGTGGTTTTATTTAAAACTCCTCCCAATCATCATCATATTTATTGGGTGCAGGAGATGCTTTTGTTTCAGCTTTTTTGGCAGGAGCTGCCGCTGGTTTATTCGCTGCTGCTTTTGGCTTTGATGCCGCAGAAGTTGCTTTTGGTTTTGATGTATTAGCTGCTGCACTTGCAATTGGGGCGACACTAGCTGCAGCGCTTTGGGCAGTTGCCGCGCCACCAGCAGTTGCTGCTGCAGCAACTGCATCGGACTCATCTATTTGGAAGAATGTTATCAACTCTTCTAAGCCATAGGCCTGATCTACTAAAGACTGAGCCGCTGCGGTGTTTTCTTCTACCAATGCAGCGTTTTGTTGTGTCATCTCATCCATCTGTGCAACGGCAGAGTTAATTTCTTCAATTCCTGTTGCCTGTTGCGAACTGGCAGCTGCAATTTCAGAGATTATATTTGCTACTTCAGATACTGAACCAACAATCTCTTTTAGAGTCTCACCAGCCTGATTTACAAGTTCTGAACCGTTTTTAACCTGATCGGAGCTTTCGTTTATCAGAGTTTTAATGTCTTTGGAAGCTGCTGCTGAACGACCTGCAAGAGAGCGTACTTCAGATGCTACTACCGCGAACCCTTTACCAGCATCTCCTGCACGCGCTGCTTCGACCGCTGCGTTTAACGCTAATAGGTTGGTTTGGAACGCAATGTCATCAATTACGTTTATTATGTCAGATATTTTTTGCGATGAATCGGTGATGCCCCCCATTGCAGTAACGGCCTCATCTACAACATTACCTCCTTTTGTAGCAACGTCCTTAGCACTGCCTGCAAGTGTGTTGGCACTATTTGCATTTTCAGTGTTCTGTCTTACAGCGCCGGTTATTTGTTCCATTGAGGCAGCTGTTTCCTCTAAAGTTGAAGCTTGTTGTTCAGTACGTTCGGACAAGTCTTTGCTTCCTGCTGAGATCTCGCTTGAGGCCGAGTTTACTGAGCCTGCGGAAACTTTGATTCTGCCAACTGTTCCACGTAACTGTTCGATTGTTCCATTTACGGATTCTTTAATGTCGTTAAATAACCCTTGGTAATCCCCTTCGATTTTTTGAGTTAATGAACCTTTGGATAATGCTTGAAGTACTTCAACGGTTTCAGTAAGACCGTTGTACGATACTTCACCAATTTCGTTTATACCCTCAGATAGGTTCAGTAAGAAACCTTCTTTTCCTTCGGTATCAAGTCGTTTAGTGAAATCACCTTGAGTAGTAGCACTAACAACTTTCTTTATCTCTTCTTCAACGGCAAGTTCAGCAGTTATGTCTGCCCACTCTACTACGGTTCCCAGACGTTCGCCTTTCGAACCTTTAACCGGGTTGGCTGTTAAAGAAAATGTCCTTCCACCAACTACTATCTTTGTTCTGTATGTTGAATTTAATTTCTCAAGCATAGATTTTTGATGCTCTGGGTTTTTATGGAAAATGTCAACGTTGGAACCTACTACTTTATCTACATCAAATTTAGGAAGGTCTTTCCTTAGGTCGCTTTCAGCGTTGCTTAGCATGCCTTTTACTGCGTCATTCATGTATATAATGTCGTTATTCTCATCTGCTAACATTACGTTATTGCTTACGCAATCAAGAGATGTCTGAATGCGAGTTGAACGCATTTTCTCTTCTTTTAAGTATGTAACGTCAACTGCGAATTTAACAACTTTAAAAGTATTTCCTTCTTTATCTTGTACAGGGTTGTAACTTGCTTGAATCCATATTTCTTTACCACCTTTGCCGTAACGAACATATTGGTCGGCACAGAATTCACCTTTACCTAGTCTTTCCCAAAACTCTTTATATTCAGAAGATTTTGCATATTCAGGGTCAACAAACAATGAATGATGTTTGCCTTTTATTTCATCAAGCTCATAGCCCATTGCACCGCAGAAATTTTCATTTGCAGTTATAATGTATCCCTTCGGATCAAATTCAATGCTGGCTTGTGAGCGATTTAGAGCATCGATTTGCCCTTGGCTGTTCAGAAGCCTCTCTTCGTCAGCCCTTTTTTGTGTGACATCCTGCCATTCTACTACGGTACCAGTTCTTTTTCCTGCTGTTATTATTGGATTTGCAGTAAGGTCAAATATACGTCCGCCCACATTTATTGATGTATCGTAAGTGCTTTTTAAATTATCAAGCATTCCTCTTTGATGTGCAGGGTTCTTATGGAATGTGTCAATGTTAACACCTATAAGATTTTTAGCGTCAAATGAAGGAAGATCTTTTTTAATATCACTTTCAACTTCGGTAAGCATAGATTGTAGTTCAGGGTTTAGATATACGATATTGTAATTTTCATCAGCTATCATTACTTGTGATGATACGCTTGCTAGTGCCTGTTCGTTTCTTTCTTGAATTGAACTGGCGTTTGATACCGACTTATATGTAAAGAATGATATTGCAACAATAAGGATTAAACATACCCATGCAGACCAAACTTGGAAGTCCCATGCGGCCTCTGAGCTTAGGGAGTCAAGAAGTACCTTATGCTCAGCTTCCAGGAAAAGAAATATGATAAAAAGAAAAGCTATCAGTATTTGCTTTGTTATTGGCGTATCTTTTAGTTTGTTCATTAGTCCATCCTCTTTTTTGCATAAAAGTTAATTTTATTGTTCCTAGTCGTCACTTTCGTTTGATGCTTCAGCTTGTTTTGCAAGTTCTGCTGCACTTGACAGTGTCTCTGAGTCAAACAATGTCTCTATATTAAGGGCGACTACCATTTTTTCATCAGACTGTATTAGGCCTTCAATAAAGCTTTCATCTATATTAGAATCTATCTTCGGAGCAGCTTTTATCTGATCTTCAGATACGGTTAATATGTCAGAAACGGCATCTACTAATGCACCTATAAGCCTTTCTTGCACAGCTATTATTATAACTACATTCTTTTCATTAGGCTCGGTAGTGCCCATTTCAAAGCGATGCCTTAGATCGAAAATGGGAATTACCACTCCTCTTAGGTTGATTACGCCTTTCATGAAAGGAGGGGAGTTGGGTAGCTGGGTTGGATTGCTCCAGCCTTTTATCTCACGTATGGTCATAAGAGAAATGCCATATTCTTCTTCGCCGACTTTAAATGTAAGAAATTGTTTAGAGTCTTGGTTTTCCAGATTCTCATTGGTGGCATTAGCCTGTGGCTCGACTTCGTTCTTCATTATACATTCCTTTAGTTATACCTTAACCTTTAAAAGAAGCGTTTAGTTTTTTGTATATTACTGAACTTCAAGTTTATATTGCTCAACTTATAATTTAAATACAAGAACAATTTTATATTATTAGTAAAAAAATATGTATATGTAGTAAAAAAGTTGATTTAACCCTAAAAAAATTACTTTTTTCAGGGTTTTTTAGCATATGCACAAAATAAACTAAAAAATATGAAGTAAATGCTTGCTTTTTAGGAATTTAGGAGATATCAAAAATGTTAGGTGTTTTTTTTGCCTATTGGATTAAACAATAAAAAAGGATTTTAAAGCAATGAATAAAGAGCAATTAACTGCAGCAATAGCTAGCAAAACTGGTAGCACTAAAAAAGAAGCTCAGGACTTTTTAGATGCGTATATCGATGTTCTTACTGATGCCTTGGCAGACAATGATAATGATGATAGCGGTATCCAGTTAGCTGGTTTCGGTAGCCTTACTGTAAAGGATCGTAAAGCTACAACCGGTAGAAACCCAAGAACTGGTGAAGTTATTCAAATTCCTGCGAAGAAAGTTGTTAAATTTTCTCCAGCTAAAAAACTTAAAGATGCTGTTAACGGCTAATTTAAGTTCTTTATAGAATTAAAAGGGCTCTGATGATTTTCAGAGCCTTTTTTTTGTTCGTTGTAAGTTTCTTAGCTTTGAGGGGGTGCAACTTTGACTTGTATATTATTGCTACTTTGGTGCTAAGATGCTTTGTGTCTAGTGCGTATGTAGTTTTGTTAGCGGTTGGTGGTAGCCAGTGTAATTAACTGAAGTTTATTCAGGTGATAAATTTTTAATATAATACTAGCTTTCTTCTTCTTCGGGTGTGTAGTCAAGTACGCTCAAATTGCTTGAGTGGTCGCAATTATATAGTATTTGCATTTTTTGCTGAACTTCAGGAGGGGATTCGCCCTTGCCATGCTCTAAGATTATTCCATAATCCTCTGCTTCAAAATTGCCGCGCTTTATTGCTTCTTGCAAATCGGGCATTTTATCTTGTCTGGTAGCTAGGTACAAAAATCCCTGATTGTCGGATTCATCCTTATAGACAATATAGTTTACGCAATATAATTTTTGCTTTACCAGGCTAGTTGGAATTGTTCTCATTTGTTAATGAATTAATTAATAGTGGAAAAATTTTCACTAATTATAACAGTGTTTTATGTAGCTTTCAACTAAAAGATGTTTCAAAAGGGTATTTTATCTTTCTAATCCGTTGTTTTTATCGTTTTGTCGATCTGCAAATGTTACTTGGTTCTTTAGGGCGTCTTTAAGGCTTTGATTTGTATTGCTACGAAGGTTTTCAACTGCCGTAATTCTTTCTTGTTCAATGTTTTTAGACTCTACAGTTGCTTGTTCTACTTTGCCTATTATCATACGTTATTCTCCTGTGCCCACTAACAAGGGCGGTAATTGTTAATAGTATTATACATAAAATTAGTTAAAAAGTCATCAAAAATAGTTTCTTTGTTAACAAGTTAATGTTTTATATTAATAATATATTACCTGTACTTGTTATCGTAGTTGAGAAATATTGAAGAAATATTACAATTTTAAATTAACTGTTGTAATAATATGATTTTTTGGTATTTTCCGTTACAAAATACTAATTATAGATTGTTAGATGCCTGATACTATAGCTATAGCTACTGACCATGCTGGTTTTGAACTTAAAGAGGTTTTAAAAAAAGAATTGGAACTTCAGGGCTTTGGAGTAATTAATCTTGGCACTGATAGCAAAGATTCCGTTGATTATCCTGATTATGGGTATAAATTAGCTGAAGCTGTTGCAGGTGGTGAGGCTAAGTTTGGTATCGCTATCTGTGGAAGTGGCGTTGGAATTAGTATAGCGGTGAACAGAAATAAGAATATTAGAGCAGCACTTTGCCATAATGAAGAAATGGCGGCATTGTCTAGGCAGCATAACGATGCGAATGTTTTGGTGCTTGGTGCAAGATTTGTAAGTGACGAAGTGGCAAAAAAATGTTTGAAAACATTTTTGAAAACAGAATTTGAAGGTGGCAGGCACCAGAAAAGAGTAGAGAAGTTGGCGGACTGCTAACATATAGTTACTGTCTCTTGAACTTGTTTGAAGGGCTTGGCTTTTAAGAAATAGATGCTGAAATAAATTAAGCATGGCACTTAAACTTTCAGATAAGTAATTATTTAGTTTGTTGTCCACAGAATTATTAGTTAACTGCTTAAAAAAGGAAATTATTTAATGTCAAATTTAGCGGAAAAAATTATGCAAAATAAAAATGAGACTTTTTTTGAAGGACATTTAAAAGATACTGACCAAGAGATATTCAAGGCCATTGAAGGTGAGCTTGGACGTCAGCAAAACCAGATAGAGCTTATTGCTTCTGAAAATATTACCAGCCGTTCGGTAATTGAAGCTCAAGGCTCGATTTTCACTAATAAATACGCAGAAGGCTACCCGAAAAAACGTTATTATGGTGGATGTGAATATGCTGATGATGTTGAACAAATCGCTATAGACAGAGCATGTGAGCTTTTTGGTTGTACTTACGCAAACATTCAGCCTAACTCAGGTTCTCAGGCTAACCAAGGTGTGTTCTTAGCTTTATTGAAGCCGGGAGACACTATTTTAGGCTTGTCACTTGCATCTGGTGGTCACCTAACTCATGGTGCTGCTCCTAATATGTCTGGGAAATGGTTTAATTCAGTTCAATATGGCGTGCGTGAAGAAGATGCGTTAATTGATTATGATGAAGTTGAAAAATTGGCTAAAGAGAATAAGCCAAAGTTAATCGTTGCTGGATGTTCAGCTTACCCTAGAGTTATCGACTGGGAGCGTTTCCGCAAAATTGCTGATGAAGTTGGTGCTTATTTAATGGTTGATATGGCTCACGTTGCAGGTTTGGTTGCGGCGGGAACTTACCCAAGTCCAATTCCTCATGCACATGTGGTAACTACAACTACTCACAAAACATTAAGAGGCCCTCGTGGTGGTCTTATTTTGTCAAGCTTCCCTGAAACTGTTGTGCGTCAAACAAAATCAGGTAAGGACATAATTTTAGGAAATGCAATTAATTCAGCAATCTTCCCTGGTCTGCAAGGTGGCCCACTAGTTCACGTTATGGCTGCAAAAGCTGTTGCATTAAAAGAGTGCATGACTGACGACTTTAAAGCTTATGGTCAGGCAGTAATTGATAATGCCCGTGCATTGGCGGAAGTTTTGGTTGACCGTGGTGCTGACATAGTAAGTGGCGGAACTGATAGCCACGTTGTTTTGGTTGACCTTCGTCCTAAGGGCGTTACTGGTAAAGAGACTGAAGAATCATTGGAGCGTGCAGGTTTAACTTGTAATAAGAACGCTATTCCGTTTGATCCGGCTCCTCCATTTGTAACTTCAGGTGTGCGTCTTGGTACTCCTGCGGGAACTACTCGTGGATTCGGTATTGAGGAGTTCAAGCTAATCGGTAACCTAATTGGTGATGTATTAGATGGCCTAGGTCAAAACAAGGAAGATAATTCTGAAACTGAAATAAAGGTTAAAAAGCAAGTTGAAGAGCTTTGTGCTAAGTTCCCTATATATTCGGAAATAGGATAATTTCCTATTTTAAAGTGAGGTAAATATGCGTTGTCCATTTTGTGGTAATGAAGATACTCAAGTAAAAGATTCTCGCCCTTCTGAAGAAGGGGTTTCTATTCGTAGGCGTAGATATTGTACGGAGTGTGATTCTCGTTTTACTACTTTTGAAAGAGTTCAGTTAAAAGAACTTGTGGTGGTGAAAAAAGATGGAAAACGCAGACCTTTCGACCGTGATAAGCTGGTTGGCTCTTTGAGGGTTGCGGTAAGGAAAAGACATGTCACAGAAGAACAGGTGGAAATGGCGGTTAATAATATTGTCCGTAAACTTGAAAAAACTGTCGAAAGTGAAGTTGATAGTGACCAGATTGGTGAGGCGGTTATGGATGTGCTTGCGGATCTTGACCCTGTTGCTTACATCAGGTTTGCCTCTGTTTATAAAGATTTTACAGACGTTAATGACTTTCAGGAATTTGCTGGAACAATCGGAAGTATCGCAAAAGAGGATAAATAATCATGCCTTCACCAGATAACCTAAATGGTGATGTGAAAACTGATTATGATGAAAACTTCTTAAATAGCTTATTTCAAAACGATCTAATTTTAGATATATCACTTTCTAAAGAAGGGGCTTGGGATAGGTTTGGTGAGTATATTGCCAATATAAAAAAAGATACTTTGAACGCACCTTGCGATGATGAATATAACTTTTTCGATAGGGTTGATGAGTTTTATCAAAGGCTACATATTTTTAATGATGACCTTTATAAAATAGAAGAAAAGCTTATAAAGGCGGATCATGATATTCCCGATAGTTTTGTTTATAAGGTTAGTAATGCTAGAGAAGAAGATGCAACGGATGAGCAGGAACGCAAAGAATCATTGAAAAGAAAAAGAGAGGATGAAGTACAATATGGCAAAGTACCTGATGATGTGAAGTTCACAAAATATGCAAAAAAGTCTGATGGCTATAGTTCTAATCCAAATATAATACAAAGAAGTATTTCCTTTCCTTGAGATAATATCATGGTCAATGAGCATAAAAAATTCATGAAAATTGCTTTAAACCTCTCGAAAAGAGGGGTAGGGGTGACGGCATCGAATCCTTCTGTAGGGTGTGTTTTAGTAAAAGATAATCAGATTATTTCCACAGGAATTACTGCAATAGGTGGTAGACCACATGCAGAGGTGGTTGCTTTGACAAAAGCTGGAAATAAAGCACAAGGGGCGACGGCTTATGTAACTTTAGAGCCATGCAGTCATTATGGTAAAACTCCGCCATGTGCTGATGCGTTGATTGAGGCTGGTGTTGATAGAGTTGTTATTGCAACTAAAGATACGTGTGCAAAAGTAGCTGGAGGAGGGGTTAAGAAGCTTGAAGATGCGGGTGTACAGGTAGTTATGGGAGTATGCGAGGAAGAGGCAAGGCAAGTAAATGAAGGGTTTTTCAGTGTGCATGAAAAGGAGCGGCCATATGTGACCTTAAAACTTGCGACTAGTTCAAATGGGAAAATAGCTGATAAGGAAGGAAATAGTAAATGGATTACAGGCGAAGATACTCGCAAGCTAGCACATTATATAAGGGCAAAAAATGATGCGATAATGGTGGGAGTGGGGACTGTAATCGCTGATGACCCGATGCTTAATTGCCGTCTAAATGGTATGGAAGAGCAAAGTCCTATCAGGGTTGTATTGGATAATAATTTTCGAATACCAGTAAATAGTAAGTTAGTAAAAACTGCAAACGAAATACCTACATATGTAATATGTTCTGCAGATGCGGATTCTTCCAAGTTAGAAAGTTCGGGAATCGAAATATTAAAATGTAATGGCGAAGTGAATGTGCCAGAGGTTTTGCAAATGCTGGCAAAGCAAGGTATAACAAGGCTTATGGTTGAAGGTGGTAGTAAGGTTGCAGCCTCGTTTGTAAAAGAAAATCTTGTAGATGAGTTAGTCTGGATGAAAGCTAAAAAGATGCTGGATGATGATGGAATTAGTGCCATAGGTGGTATGGAAATTAGTGACGTTGTAAAGAGTGGATTTGAGAAATCTTCTGAGAATAATATAGGTGATGATATAATCTTTTCCTATAAACCTTTAAAACCAACAAGTTAATTAAAAATTAAGCTTTCTTTGTTAAAGTTGTGCTACGAAATGTTTTTGTTTAATATTTAGTGCGACGAATATGGATTTACTTAATTCAAATAAAAGCTCTATCAGTAAGGACTTAAAGTCCCTTGAAAAGGACGCCTTTAGTGAGTGTTCTCAAAGGATTGAAGAGCAAAAATCCAGCATAGAAGAAAAGCAAAAAGACTTGCAAGATATATTGGCAAGTGTGCGTCAAAAACATAGTCAGATAAAACAAGAGCAAAAAAGAATAGCTGAAGAAAAAAGGCGTGAAATCGATGAGATGATAAGTAGCGCTAAAGAAGAGCAAGTTGCCCTGCAAAACGAACAGGAAAGGAACTTAGCTGAAAAAAGATATAAGCTTAGCGTTTTAAAAGAGCAAGCTGAAGAGCGTTTAAAGACTTTTCCCGCAGAAAAACAAAAGATAATGAGAGAGCGTCTTGAAGAGCTAATGAACCTTGCTTGGGATAAGCAGTATGAGTTAGAAGAGCGTCAGGTAAAGTTAACGCAAAAGGAAAAAGAAGACCTTTCGAACATTGCAAGAGATGTGCAGGAAAAGCAGGCTAAGTTTGAAAGTGAACAAGTAAAGAAAATGCGTGAGGAGCTTAATGAACTTTTAAGTCAGGCTCAACACAAAGAGGAAGAGATACAAAAGGAATTTAAGCAACTGGCAAAAAATGAAAAAGAGGAACTTGATGGTCTTGTAAGTGATGCAAAAAACAAAAAGAAACTTATGGAAAGTAAGTTCAAACAAAAGCTAAATGATAATAAAAAATATATTAAGGAACAAATGAAGGTTAGTCAGCTATATATTAAACAAGGAAATATGGCTGAAGTTAAAAAAATACAAGATGAAATGAGGAAAGTAATAAAACGTAACAAAGATGAGATGGAAAAGGAGCATGTAAGCATAAAGGAATTCTCAAAAATAGAACTAATGGAATTTGAAAAAAGTTCTACTGAAAGTCAGAAAAGCATAATGAGGAAACAAAAGGAATTAATAAACCACGCCAAAGATATGATGAATAGACAGGCCGAACAAAAATTTAAATCTATGCAAGAGGAGTTAGTTAGCCAAACTCAGGATAATATATATAAGTTAAAACAAAAAATGCTTGAACGACACAATGAAATGAAAGTGGAGCACTTTGAGATTGTAAAGCATGTTGCTCAACATATAGAAGAAAGAAATACAGATAATAGGAAAAGAAGGCAAAAGGCGCAAAAAGAAATAATTGTAAATACTAAAAAAGGTATTATGCAATTAGAAGAAAGAGCGCAGATAAATCAGAAAACTATGTTAAAAGACCAAAAAAATATGGTTGATACTGCCAAGCGTGACCTTATGGATCTTGATCTTGAAACTTTAGAAGTAAGGAAGAACATAGATAAAGAAAATTATGAAATGCTAAAAGAAAGTGAAGATATGGCTCACAAAACTGCCATAAAAATTGCTGATGAAAATAGAAAAAATGAGTGGGAGAATACTCAGGTTTAGCGCCAACAAGAAAAATATGAAATAGGAAAAGAGTCATATGAAAATATGTTAAAAATTGAGCAGGATAAAAGAATAGCAAGCATGCAGGCCAGAATGGAGATGGTCGAAATGGGTAAACAAATTCAAGAGAAAAAAAGCGAATTAATGCAGGAGAGGCGTGATCTTACTTCATCTAACCAGCAAGGTGTTATTGAGCTCAAGCGTGAAGCTGAATTGAAAATAGAAATGCTGCAAAAGCAACATGAGAAAACAATCAGAAGAGAGCAAGATGAACTTGAGAGGGTAATAAGAGATGTGGAGGTAAGAAAACTACAAATAAATGATGAAAAAGAAGAAATAGATGAGTTTGTCAAAACTGCGGAGCAAGACAAAAAACGTATTGAAAAAGGTGGTATGAATGATAAAGAGTTAAAAGAGCATCAGGAATTGATAAAACTAATAACAATGGCTAGAGAAAAGCATAAAGAGATCAGTGAGGAGCAAGAAGGAATAGTCGAAAAGGCAAGAATGGAAATGGAGATAAAAATAGAAGAAAGCGAAAGAATGCTGGAGGAAGAAGAAGAAAAAATAATCCAGCATCATCATAGGTCTATACAAGAGCTTGAAATTAAGACTGAAGAACGCAAAAAAGAGTTGATGCAGGAACAAAAAGAAATACTAAAACAGCATGACGATGAGATGAAGGACATAGTTAATAATGCCGAAAGCGTTCAACAGGAAATAAAAAGTAAGCATGATGATGCCTTTAAAGAAACGCAGAAAAAGTTGATAGAACTTGAAGTGGAAAGTAAAAAGGATAGTGATGAGATGTAAAAAAAAGTGAGTTCTTATGCAGAACCCACTTTTTTTAGGATTTTTAAATGTAAGTTATCTTACTTGAGAAATAGTTGTAACAACTCCATTTCCAATTTGTGTAACACGGCTGTTATTAAAGTCACCAATCTGTGTTTTGTTGATAACATTATTATTACCGTATTGAGCATCAACAGACCTGTTAAAGTTACCGTCCTGCTCAAGATTGTTACGGTTGGAATTTCCAAATTGAATCTGTACGGCAATATTAGCATTGCCACTTGAAACTATTTCGGCCACATTGAACTCGCCTCTTTGGTATTGCCCGGCTCTATTAAAATTGCCGATCTGGTTAAGAGATACATCGTTGTTATTGCCAATTTGAACCTGTCCTGGAATGTCTTGCTGAACATTCGGAAGGTTTCCATTAGCAAGTGCTTGGTTTCCATTTCCAATTTGTTGTGCAGAGCTAGTGTTAAAATCACCTTCTTGCTCAACAAGTATGAAATTGTTATTTCCAATCTGATCAACTGAAGCAAGATTTGAGTCAGCTATAGCTAGGTTACATGTAAAAATAAAAAAAGCTAATGCTTTTATAAAGCTCTTAATCATAATGTTATTCCAAATAATGTAACGAATGTAAGAATCTTGTAAGGTGGAGTATAGCCCCACCTTACAAATACTATAAGGGTGCGCCAGCGCCTGGGTTTTGAACAACATTTGAGATGTTATTACTACCAGTTTGGTTTCCATTATATGTAGAACCAAAGCCGTTTTGTAGTGCATCTGAGAAGTTTGTAAAACCGTCCTGAGTTAGATTCACAGTATGCAAGTCACCATTTTGTATAGTGTTTGAGAAGTTAAAGTCTCCACCTAGCTGGCTTACATTGTTGGTATTATCATTTCCATTAGACTCAGCAAGTATATCATTTTTTAAACCTTCTTGAGACAAATTAGCCGTGTTACCACTGCCGTGCTGCTCAAGGTCTGAATTGTTTAATGTACCGTCTTGGCTTACCGTTGCAGTGTTGCCGTTGCCTGTATCCTGAGTAATTATAGAGAAGTTCTCTCCTCCAACCTGAGTGACGTTCACAGTGTTTGAGTCAGTCAATTGTGTAACGTCATTCTCGTTTTGAATACCAGACTGAGATGCGTTTGCAGTGTTGTTGTTACCGCTTTGAAAATTCGTTGTATCGTTTGCTGTTATAGATTGATCTACAGTAGCACTGTTACCGTTACCTATTTGCTCAACAAAATAAGTATTTAGGTCACCAGCTTGTGATGAGTCGTTAGAATTATTGTTACCAAGTTGGTTAATAAGACTATCATTTTGACTGCCAGACTGATCTGTAATGTTTGTATTGTCATTACCCTGCTGATCAAGTGTAGTTGTGTTGCTGTCTGCTAATGCAGTACTAGCTAGAAGCATTGTTGCTCCAGCAGCTGTGATAAATGTTTTTCTTAAATTCATTTTATTTATCCTAATTTGTTATTTTTATAACTGTACGCTGCCCGCTAATGCGGGCAGCGTACATAAAACATAGTTTTATTACTGAGTTACAGTAGAGCTGTTACCAGAACCAACTTGAGAACCAGTAAAGATGTTGTTGTTACCAGTTTGAGTAACGTAAGAAACGTTCAAGCTACCGTCTTGAGTTAAAGTAACTTGGTTAAAGTCACCAGTTTGAAGTGCGCTTGAGAAGTTGTCGTTACCGTTATATTGGCTAATCATAATAGAGTTATCATTACCAATTGAGCTACCGATACTTTCATGACCATTACCGATTTGAGAAACATCGTAGCTGTTGTTGTTACCAGTTTGATCAAGTAAATCAGACTCGTTGTCGCTTCCATTTTGAGAAACGTTGGCTAAGTTGTCGTTACCGTCTTGGTCAATATCAGATTCGTTATTATTTCCACCGAACTGATCAACAATAACTGTGTTGAAGTCACCGTCTGAACGTGTATCACTGCTGTGGTCATTACCATCTTGGTTGATGTCAAATGAATTGTTATTGTTTGTGTAAGTTGATGAATAGATATCGTTGAAGTTACCATTTCCAACCTGAACTACATCAACTGTGATGTTGTGACCATCAGAGTGAGCGTCATTGTAGTTTTCATCACCAATTTGTTCAACATAAGTCTCATTGTCATCACCGTGCTGGTCAATAAAGTTTGTGTTTTCGTTACCTTGCTGGTCAACATTTGAATAGTTACCAGAACCGTTTACAGTTGGAGCGCCATATTGGAATCCTTGGTCAATAGTAGATTCGTTTCCATCACCTAATTGATTCACATAAGCTTCGTTTAAGTCACCAACTTGGAAAACGATGCTTGAGTTGTCACTGCCTTCTTGGTAAGTAGTTTGAATATTATCGTTACCGTCTTGCGCGTAAGAACCAGTTGAGAAGAAGTTGTTATCACCAATCTGGTCAAGAGTTGAACTGTTTCTGTCACCAGTTTGGTTAATTGCATCAGCTGTGTTACCAGTACCAACCTGGTTAGCCAAAGATACGTTATCAACACCGTTTTGATTTAGAACAACAGTGTTTGAGTTTGCTAAAGCAGACGTAGATATAAGAGCTGCTGTTGCAGTAGCTGCTAAAAAAAGATTTTTAGACATAGTAAAATTACCTTTTATTAAAATTATATTAGTTAATGAAAATTAATATTCAGGTGAATACAAAACAGAAAATAAATTAACAAACAAGAGAAAAAGTTAATTTTTGTTAACCCTTGATTTGATGTTGTTATAAATCAGTGGGTTGTGATTAGAGTTTTATGGAGAACTTGTTTTTTTATGTATCTTATAATATACAAAATTTATATTTGTATATGAAGTTATTAACTAAATATTTTCTAATAAATTAACTTTTTGGTGGATGGTTTTTGTAATCAACTACAACTCTGTAGTGAGGATCGTCCTGCTCATCCAATTCAACAAGATGCCCTGCTTTGTATAATAGGTCTTTACAGTCAGCGCTTAGATGTAGTAGGTGGAGGTTGGTTCCTGTCTTTATATAACGGTCAGCAAGGGCATCGATGGCCTCTAATGCTGAGTGATCCCAGACCCTTGAGTATTGGAAATCTATATAAACGTCTTTGGGGTCATCCTTTGGAGAAAATAATTCTTTAAAACGGCTTATTGATGCAAAAAATAACTGTCCGTGAAGTACATATGTTTTCTTCTCTTTGCATTCTGACCTTACCTCAACATATATTGAGCTTGCAGACTCCCATGCAAAAACCAAAGCTGAAACAATAACGCCGACAATAACCGCAATTGCAAGGTCGCTATATACTGTTACAGCCGATACAAGGAATATAATAAATGCGTCAGTTTTAGGTATCTTGTTAATAATGCGAAGTGAAGACCATTCAAAAGTGCCAATTACTACCATGAACATTACACCAATTAGTGCCGCAACAGGTATTAATTCAATCCATTTCGATGCAAACAAGATAAATGATAGTAAAAATAAAGCTGCAGCAATACCTGCGAGTCTACCACGTCCACCTGATTTAATATTTATCATACTTTGGCCTATCATTGCACAACCACCCATACCACCAAAAAAGCCGGTAACGATATTTGCAGCACCTTGAGCCATGCATTCACGGCTATTACGGCCTCTTGTTTCGGTCATTTCATCAATAAGCGTAAGGGTCAATAATGATTCTATCAGACCAATAGCAGCAAGAATTATTGAGTAAGGTAAAATTATGTATAATGTTTCCAAGTTCAGTGGAACTTGAGGAATTGAAAGCTGAGGAAGTCCGCCTGATATAGTTGCAAGATCTCCTACGGTTTTTGTGTCAAGACCTGCAAAAATAACTATGGCTGTAGCGGCCAATATACCTGCAAGCGGTGCAGGGAATTTGTTAGTATATTTAGGTAGTATATAGATAACTGCCATAGTAACTGCGACAATGGCTAACATAAGGCCAAGCGCTGGTGCTGCCATCCATGCAGTTTCGCCTGTTGGTGTGGTATCTTTGAATTGACCCAGTTGGGCTAAAAATATAACAATTGCTAACCCGTTTACAAAGCCCAGCATAACAGGGTGAGGAACCATGCGAATGAACTTCCCAAGCCTGAACACTCCGGCAACAAATTGTATAATTCCCATTAACACAACAGTTGCAAATAAATATTGAACGCCGTGTTGTGCAACCAGACTTACCATAACAACTGCCAGTGCGCCAGTTGCACCAGATATCATGCCCGGTCTTCCGCCAAACACTGATGTTATAAGGCCAACCAAAAATGCTGCGTATAATCCCACAAGTGGTTCAACACCTGCTATGAACGCAAAAGCTACGGCCTCTGGTACTAATGCAAGAGCAACGGTTAATCCAGATAAGATTTCGGTTTTAGGGTTCTTTAACAAATTGGTAAGCACAAGCATTTTTCCAGTTAAATATAAAGCGTGCGGAGCATATATTAATATATTAGGAATGCAAGAAAAATGTTACAAATGCATGGTTTGTTTTACATTGGTACATAAATTATGATTTACTAGTTACGAAAATAGTAGATTAAGCTATTAGACTATATAAATAATCTATATTTGTGTCATAATGTAACATTATTGTAGTAATTGTTGTATATTATCAAGTTATGAGAAATCAATTTATAACAAATAATAATAAGAACTTTTACGAAAAACCACTTCTTGATAAGGAGGAGTTTGATAGTTTGGCGAATTATTATTATCAAAAACAAAACCCAATATACAATATAGAGCTGCATAGTATTGGTTTGGGGGCTTATGATGTTCCTCAAATTAAAACAGGCCCAAAAGATTATTTTAGTGTAGTGCTATGCTTCGTTTTATGGAGCGTATTACTTGTAAAAATGTCTAAAAGGTATCTTAAGGGCAATAAAGTTGAGCAAATTACCCAATAATTAAAATTATTCCTTGATTAATTGTATGCGGGGTTGTCTTATTGTGAGCTAACCAAAACTTTTATTTGCTATTTATGCTTAATGATTTTGAGTATATTCTATATATGGAGGGGCCTCATATCCACATATGGAATGGGATAACCTCAACACCCAATGTCCTGTATTTAGTATTTTTGCTAATGTTCAATAACTTTTTATCTGGCTATGCTCAGGAAATAAATAATTCTGAGATAGTAAAATCTAAAGCTCTCAAAAATTTAGGATATTATTTTTTGCTGATACTATCAAGATTGATATCTTGGATAGCATATATTTACATAGCAAATATATTGTTGAAAATATTTTATATAGCGACACATATGGCCATCCGTTCTACACAAATATTTTGATGTATTAGATAATGAAGAAATTTAATTTAAAACTTTATTTTTTTGATACCCCTGCAAGGAAGACCCGTAAGAAATTTTCTTTTGCCGACTTGTTATACTTAATCGGGATGGTTATATTTGTTACGATAGGGGTGTCGTTCGTAATATTATTCGCCAAATTCATAGGAAGCCTATTGCCAAAAAATGATTATTTAGAATTTGGACGCTATCTGACTTTCCATTACGTTTTCTTTACGTCTATTGGGCTTATAATGATAAGGTTTGCACAGTTATGTGGTAAAAAGAATAAAAAAGAATATATAGTAGATATGTTCCTGAACAAAGCCTCGTTTATGATGGGAGTAACGTTATTTGCAATTTCTATAATAGCAGCCTTCTTTCATGTTACGGTGAGCGTAATAACTATTTTCCATAGCTTCTCTTATATTATCATGCTTTTGGAATATTCTTAAGTTAAAAATAAACTTGTAAAAAAGTTAATATTATATATATAAGATGCTTGTTAAAAAGGAGCTTTTTTATGATTGAGGGATTGATGAACCAAGAAAAGATAGTTGAGTATGCATTGCTTTACGGCGTGAAATTTTTAATGGCTATATTCATACTTATTTTAGGTTTGACGATAGTTAAATATGTTACTAAAGCCGCCAAAGCCGTCATGATAAAAGTGAAGATGGATCAGGTCTTGATATCGTTCTTCAGCAAAATCATAAAATCCCTTCTTATTGCTTTTGTAGTAATTGCATCGGTTGAACAGCTGGGTGTGGATACTACATCACTTGCAGCTATGATAGCAGCAGCCGGTTTGGCAATAGGTCTTGCCTTGCAGGGGTCTTTATCTAATTTTGCTGCTGGAGTTATGATAATTGCTACAAGACCGTTCAAGATAGGTGACTATATTGAAGTTGCTGGCGTGGGAGGTTCTGTTAAGGATCTGAGCATTTATAATACGATACTTACAACGCCTGATAATAAAATAATTACAGTACCTAATAGTAAGATAACATCCGATAATATAATTAATTTTTCTGCCCAAGATACAAGAAGGGTGGACATGGTATTCGGTATTGGATATTCAGATGATATTGCCAAGGCAAAGGATATCATAAATAAGATAATATCTAAGGATAAGAGAATATTAAAAGAGCCTGATGCTTTGGTTGCGCTGGCGGAACTTGCTGATAGCAGTGTTAATTTTAATGTTCGTCCTTGGGTTAAAAAAGAAGATTACTGGGATGTATTTTATGACATGCATGAAAAAGTGAAAGTTGCCTTTGATGAGGCTGGTGTTACAATACCTTTTCCGCAAAGAGAATTATATGTTCATAATGTTAAAAAATAAGAATTATAATAGTCTGTAATTATGATATAATAATCAGTTATAGGGAGTTTTTCATGAAACTAAAATATTGTAAATTATTCATAGTGTTCCTTTCGCTATTTGGTCTGACATCGTGTCTTGCATTATTTGATGTGCGTCCAAGAGGGGAGGATATTTATTACCACTCTTATACCGAGGCATATGACCAAGCATATGAGGATTGTTCTAGTGATCCGGCTTTGGCTCGTCAAACATTAGCTGAATGCCTTAAAGCCATGGATTTTGATGAAAACGAATATGACAAGACAATGGAAGATTTTATTCCTGTAAAATAAGCTGTATTTTTAAAAGCTATTTTTTGTGGTGATGCTTTTTATGACCATGCAATTTTGAGTTAATTTGTGCGTCAATCTGATGATATTCGTCCCAGGATATATCATCCCAGCGTCCTTCGTCAGCTTTTTTAGCTGCATCAGTTTTGATTTGTGACATACGCTCATAGCCTTTGGCGATATCATGCATGCCTTTCTTCTTATATTTAGCAGCTTTTTCTTTATATTTTGTAGCGGCTTCATAAAAGCCATGTTTTGCTTTGCCCTTTGACTTGCCTTCATAGTCAGCGGATGCGGAAAAAGATAGTGTCATTAATGTAACTGTGATAATGCAACTGAATAATCTGGTCATTTTAAAGCTCCATGTGCGTTTGATATATACAACGTTACATTAATTGCATTAACAAAGGGTTAAATTGATTGATTTATTATTTGCTTTTGAAAGTAAAAAGCTTGTGTCCGTAGTAGCTTGTGATGACAGGGAAGCCTACACCGATTATGTGGGCGGTAAGTTCAGGATAGAAAGAAAATCCCATTTTAGGGAAAATGTAAGAAGCCAATCCAACACTGATACACCAAACTTGTATGACGGCAAACACGTTAACAATAGCAAATCTTGTATATTGTTCTTTTACCGAACGGTCAGATGCAGGGAAGACATATAATTTTGAAAAGGTGAAAGCTATTGTCATACCAACAAGATATGCAAATATTACCGCTATCTGATAACTCATTACCATGCTGAAAAGCACCCTGCTGCCGATATTAGCTAGTGCCGCTAATCCGTTAAAGAACAAAAAACGTATGAACTGGTTATTTTTCATCTAGTAGATCTTTAACCATTTGTTTTGCTATCTTAACTGATTCTGAAATCCCCCTGTCCTCAGGGTAGTAATAACAGGTGTCAGCTACTTGCAAACCTTCTATAGGTGTTTGTGTCGGCAATAATTTATCTTTAAATCCCGGTTCACAAACAGGTTGTGCGTATCGCAAGCGACCTATTTTTATAGATTTTATATCACTATCTTTAATAGTGTTATTTACAGCTTTTATGTATTTCTTGGCTTCTTCAACGAATTTGTCGTCAGACCAAAAGAATTTCTCATGTGTCTGCGGCATGTAATACGGTAAATATACGATATGGTCCTTACCAAAGTCCCTAAGGTTGGAAAATTCCACTAAGCCCGGTATGTCTATTTTTTTATCATTAATGTTTAACCAGAAATGCTTAGTAAGTTTTTTCTTCAGTTTTATAACAACGCAAACGCAGCCTATATTATTTATAGAATCGATATTGTCTTTCCATTCTTGCGTTAGGTCGGGAATCATTTTATTGACCAGAGATAGTGGAACTGTTGATATTACTTTATCATGTTTAGTTTCACCAGAAGGTGTTTCTATTGCTTTTACTTTGTTTTTTTCGATAACTACCTTTTTTGTTGGCTGGCCAAGCTTAATTGTTCCGCCTAGTTCGGTTATCTTGTCGCATAGTGCTTTAACCAGAGCCTCTGAGCCGCCGTCAATATAGCCTAGTTCTTCTTGCATTATGGACTTTCTGGATGAGCCGATACGCTTTATGCGGGTGGCAATCCATGATGCGGATATATTGTCGCTGAACTCAAAGAATTTTAGATAAAATAACTTATCCCATAAAAGTTTGTAAACTTTTTCTCCGCAGGCATTTAGTATCCAATCTTTGGCGCTAACATGCTCAAGGTGGTCTAAGCTTTTCTTTTTTGTTACCAAGAACATTGTTAGCCCATAACGGAATTTATCAATAATTCCAAGTAGCGGGAATGTTAATAAGGATATTGGGTCACCCCAATTATAATGCTTACCTTCAATGAAATAGCCCATAGAAGTTGGCACCCATTTCATTTTTTTTGAAATGCCTAGTTCTTCCATCAACTCAAATGTGTCGTAATCTGTTTTGCAAACAAAGTGATAAAAACGCTCAAGGCTTATGCCGTCAAAATCAAAATGTGCGGCCATACCTCCGGGTACCGTATCGGCTTCATATACTGTTACCTTATGTCCGTCTTTCAATGCATGATAGGCTGCTGCCAATCCCATGGCACCTGCACCTATAATTGCGATGTCGTATGGTTTTGCCATAAACTAAAACTCCAAAACTATGTCAGAATATGTTTTGTGATTGAAAGTCTCATCAATAGCTTTTTCAAAAGGGGTTTTGGAGATATTGAAAATATCAGGCCATTCAATCATTTCAAATTCTTCTTTTATTACTAATGCTTCAAGCTGCTTGGTTGTAAAAGGCGGGTTGCTCGAAAATAAAGCATATATTTTTAACAACATATAAAATAGGGAATATGGTATTTTCAATATAGTTGCTTTGGCATTTGTTACCTTTTTTATCGCTTTGATAATATCTATATAATCAACTCTTTCTAGACCTGAGATATTATATATCTCTTTTTCAGGTTTGGACTTGATACATGATGTTATTATATTGCAAAAATCCATTACATATAGTGGTTGCCTGATATATTTGCCGTGCCCAGGTATTGGGAAGACGGGAATCTTTTGCATGAACCTTGCAAGCCAGCCTAAGTGCTTTCTGTCAAACCAGCCGAACATTAAAGTTGGTCTTAATATAACAAAGTCATGACCTGAGCTTTTTACAAGATCTTCCTGCTTTTCTTTTGTTTGGGTGTAAAAATCATCAGCGAGTGAGTTTACTACTGATGAACTTATATGAATGATATATGGCGGTTTTTCTTTATTGATCGATTCAAGAAGCAATGATGTTGAGGTAACATTGTTGTCAATGAACTCCCGCTCATGTAGTCCGCCAATTTGAGCTTGAAGCTGAATTATGATGTCTGCTTCTTTTACATGTTCTATCCAAATGCCCTCTTTGGAGATATCTTCTGTTATAACGGTAACGTTGGGATGTAATTCCTGACAGATTCTGGCATTGTTTGAGTTTTTATCAATGACATAAATATTGCTGTAGCCGTTTTCTAATAAACATACGACCAAGTTTTGTCCAACAAGACCTGCGCCACCTGGTATTACTATCTTGGCATTTTTGGGAAAATTAGTCATTATTATATCGGCAACCTCTTAAATATAAAATATGGTAATTGCTTTATTACAAACATTATGAAAAACCAAAACCACGGTGTGTAAATTACTCGTTTGTTCTTATCAATTGCTTTAACAATATCTTGGGCAACATCTTCGGGCTTTGCCCATAAAGGGCCACCCTTATCAAACTTGTCAGTCATAGGTGTGTCAATAAAACCGGGCTTGATGGTAAGTATGTGAACACCTGTATCATCAAAACGCTGAGTTAGTCCTTGCAGGTATGAATCTAAGGCAGCCTTTGTTGAGCCGTATACATAGTTTTTTTTGCGCCCTCTGTCACCTGCTACTGAGCCTATAACGGCCAGACAACCATTATTCTTTTCATTTAGGAAATTAACGGTCTTTTCGCACCAAAGGGTTACGGAGGTGAAATTTGTATTTATAACGTCAGCTATCAATTCAGGTTTTTGCTCCATTTTCTCTTGTTCGCATAAAACGCCATAGGCTATAAGAACCAGATCGTATGATCCAGAAGCCGTAGCTTTTGTGAACAGTTCCTCAATAGTTTTTTTGGAAGCTAAATTGCCTGATAAACATTTAACACTTTTTGCTCCTCTTGCGGTTAGGTCGCTTTTTATCTCTTTAAGCTTTTCTTCATTACGAGCCAGCAATGTTAAATCACATTTTTGCACGGCATAAAGTCTTGCAACTTCATTTGCAATTGAAGAAGTTGCTCCGATAATCAATACTGAATTAATTTTTTTCATCACTTAATACGCTTTGCCAAAATTTTGAGTTAATATTTGAGTCTCTACAGTCTTCAAGCTCTTCCCATTTAGGATAGAACTTCTTAAATAAAGCAGGTGGAATGCGACCATCTTTTGCAGGATAAAGTCGCCCCTTAGCACTTACTACAATATCATCCAGTTTTGAAAATAAATCAAGGATGCCATCACTATTCTTAAAATCAAGAGCCAATGTTACCCCTTCCATAGGGAATGATAATAACCCTGAAGATTTTATTGAACCGAATGTTTTTAACACAGCTAGAAAAGAACCTTGCCCTGAGCTTGAAATAACATCTAATAATTCTTCAAGAGTATCTTTGGCATCTTTTTTGGGGATAACGCATTGATATTGATAGAAGCCATTCTTGCCATATAAGCGGTTCCAGCTATGGATAGAGTCCAGTGGGTAGAAAAAAGAATCGTAATTTTGTAAACGTTCTTTTATGTCATCAAATTGTTTTCGATAATATAAATAATTGAACATCTTTACCGTCGCCGTATTTAGAACGAAGTTTGGCACATCAAACGGTATGGATAATTTTTGCTGAGGAGGTACATACTCAAGCTCATCATCTTCAATAAATTTTCCTCTGCTGAAAATACCTTGCCCTAAAGAGTGACCTTGTGACATGCAGTCAACCCATGCAACTGTGTATGGCCAATCGTTACTTTCTTCCGATAGAGTAAGGAAATCATCTATATTATAAAATTTTATGTCTTCGGTTATAAGATTGGTCGACCTTATAGGGATGAGCTGAATTTTTGCAGATTGTATAACACCAGTTAGACCTAGGCCACCAACAGTGGCATTGAACATTTGCTTGTTCTTTGTTGGAGTGCATATGGTTAAAGGTGTGTCAGAGCGCTGTAGTTCAATGGATTTTACATATTTAGCAAAAGTGCCGTTGATATGATGATTCTTGCCATGCACGTCATTTGCAATTGCGCCACCTAGAGTGACGAATTTTGTGCCCGGTGTTACAGGCAAGAACCACCCTGCAGGAATTATGATGCTTAATATCTCTGCCAGACTTATACCAGCATGAGCATGAAAAATGCCTTTTTTATTATCAAAAGATATGACGTTCCTTAGCCTGTTCATATCGATTAAGTTGCCGTTATCTAGTAAGCAGCTCGTACCATATGAGCGCCTAAGACCAATTGCCAGATTTGGCTTGTTCTTCGCAATTTTTATATCATCTAAAGTGGCAGGGTATGCTATGCTTGAGTCAACCGTGCAAACTTTACCCCAACTAGTTATTTTTGGCACTTTAAACTCCTGCAAGTAAGAAAATAGTACCTGCGATTAAAATAAATGTTAAACAAAATCTATTGGTAAAGGCAAAAATTATCGGATCATCGTGCATGTTCTTTCTAAGCACTTCCATCCACATTTTTGCTGAACATAAAAATACGCATATAGGTATTCCCCATAAGAAGCTAGGATAGTTATAGCCTTTTGCAAGATATTGCTTATCTATCAAGTATAGCAGCATTAATATAACGGCGGAAATCGATGAAGACATGCCTATTCCATATAGGAAAGGCTGGTCATGCTTACTGTATCCTCGACCAAAGTTATTTGCATCTTTTTTTTGTGAACTTTTTCCAAGTTCGGCAACACGTTTAATAACGGCCAGTGATAAAAAGAAGAAAAATGAGAATGACAATAACCATACAGAGAATGCCGCATCTATAAGTATGGTTCCTAATATTATGCGTAATGTGAATAAAAATGCCAATATTGTAACGTCGATAATTGCAACTTTTTTAAAGTAAAGGCTATATAACATGGTGGTTACAAAGTAGCAAAGTGCCCCAATACCAAATAAAGGGTCAATCATAAAGCTAACAGATAGCGATAATACGCATAAAAAGGCAAATACTGTAATAGCATCAAAAACCCATATATCTCCTGATGCTATAGGTCGCTTGGACTTGCTCCAATGCGCTCGGTCATTTTCCAGGTCAATAAGGTCATTGAAAAGATATGTTGAAAATGCCAGAACCGATATTACTATAAAGCCTAATATTACTGTTAGCAGGCTTCCAATATCGGTTAGTTGGTGAGTGAGTCCTAATGGTAAGAATAGCAATAGGTTCTTGACGCATTGATATATACGTAATGCTTGTACCCATTGTTTAATCTGTGTTTTAGTATCTGGTTTAGGAACTATGGTTAAAATTTCAGAAACCTCTTTTGCTCCTTTTACTACGCAAGAGTCAGCATTTACTACAATTGCCTGTTTTGCTTCTTTCCAAACCTCAATATCAGCTTTACTATCACCGGCATAAATAAAGCCTTTAGGAAATTTTTTCTTTAAAAATTCTGCTTTGTTCTTTCCTTTTAAATTAACTTCATCAGAACTTCCGTAAGTTGCGGAGAATATGCTGTCATAAAATTCAATGTCGTTTAGCAGTAATTCATTTGAAGCCGAAACTATATATATTTCATGCCCGTCTTCTTTTTTCTTTTTTAGTATATCTCTTAATTCTTCGTTCTTGGGAAGGTTCTTAAAGTCTATATGAGTTGAAGAGTGCTTTGCTAAAAATGATTTTAGATAGCTTTTACCTTTTAGTAATAAAAAAGGAAGATAGAAAATATAAAAAAAGTTGTTTTTTAATAGTATCAAGAACGTTTCTATCAGAAGGTCCGTCTTAAGATAAGTTCCGTCCAAGTCAACACATATAGGTAATTTTTTCATTATTTATTCTTATTTTCCAATTTATAACTTGTAAATTTTATATTAGCTTTTTTTTCATATATCCATCCAAAAATCTTTGGTATATGAAAACGTATTTTACGATTTTGTGGGTGATTAAAGTCATCACCATCCTTTATCTTATTAAACATGTTATATGCTTTATAGGTTGTTGGCAAATATGGGCTTATCATAAAACCTGTTTTAGCGGCATTTGGAACGAACCTTTCTTTAATGCTGTTGCCATTATCGGTGATTTCAATATGTATTAAAGGGCCTTTAAATAGTGAGGCAAATAATTTGCCGAGTATAGACATTTTTATGTCTACGCTCATGAACATTATATTGTTATCATCTTCTAATGTGTATTCTATGGCTTCTTGAAAAACATCAGCTACTTTTATTTTTGTTGTGCTGGTAGTTATACTATTTAACGGTGTTTCTCTTTTTTCTAATAGTAGTCCGTAGTCTGTAGTGTCTTTATATTCGTAGTTTTCGATTATCTTTAGCATTGAAGGGCCAAGGGTGAGTGTCGGAAAGCGTGAGTCTATAGGTTGAATATTTAAAAATAACGACTGCGGTGCATCAGTTTTTTCAAGGTGAGCGAGATTTGCCATTTGAAGCGTTGGAGAATATGCAGAGTAGGTTTTTATTACTGGCCTTGGATTGTAATCAAGACCAAGTGAAAGGCTGTCTGCTTGTTGAATGTGGTAGAAATCAACACTTCCCTTTATGTCTGATACAGATATTTCACCAAGCTTTATTTTGGCTTCTTTTCGTACGTTATTCTGATGCTCGTCATAATTAGTCTTTAGCAACTTTGGTGAGAAAAGATGTACTAAATATATAGGGTTATGTTTGTTAAAGCTTTGCGAATTAATTGAAAGCACTGAATATAGTATAAGTAGTATAAGGTTAAAGATACAGAAGCGTTTAAAATTAGTTTTATTGCGAGCGTTTTTTAGGAATCCACTGAAATTGTCATCTATTAATATTAAGAACATAGTTAGAAAAGCTGTGCAGCCTAAGAATAGTGCCATGTGGGATGTATCAAATCTGGTGAAGCCAGCCTTATATGATAAATAAAAATAAAAAGTCGATGCGGTGAATATAATTAGTAAATTCAATTTATTGAGTAAAGGTGAGCAAGCGTTTTTAGTATTAGAGGGTGTATAAATATTTTTTAGTAATAAAAGACAGAAGGCATAGTTTATAAATAGTGCTATATAACCAAACCCTCCTGTTACTAATTGCATTGAAGTTGAATATTCAGAAACAATAGGTTTTACACTTTGTATATACGGCAATAAGCTGGAAAGCTCATGTCCTGAAACTAGCCAAAAAGATAACACGGAAGTGCATAAAGCGATTGTATATAAAGGTATCTTGCGATGGTTGAAAAGCTGATATGTATCGGCTAATAACATTAATCCCAGAAAAGCAGGGAATAATGATATCTTTGATAATGTTATAAAGCCCGATAGTAAGATGAAAAAAATTGTAGTAAGCCTATCGCGAATATTTTGTGATGTTCCTTTTATAAATAATATAAAGCCAATGGCAAAATAAAATACCTCAAGCATGTAAAATGGTAAAAGGATGAATAATACAAAGAATTTTATCAGTAGAGGCTTTTTGTCTTGCGAATTAAAATAATCTTTCCAGAAGAACCATCCGAAAACCAGCCATATATATATTTGGCTAAACAGAAATATTAAATAAAAATCAGGATGGTACTGCCTTGTTACAGTCATGTGCCAAGGGCCGTATGTGAATATTATGTCCTTGCCCCAGATGAGATTGTTTATCGATGCAAAGTTAAGTGTTTCTTTCCAGGTAGATTCAGGCGACGTTTCTGTAAAAACGAAGGATAAGTTAAATGCGAATATAATTAGCAAGCCATATATAAGATAATCTAAATATGATTGTTTTTTATCAATGGCTTTTGGCATGGATTATCTATAATGAAAAGATATTTAAAGTTATAATTTCCCAGATAGTAACTATATTCTTCTTCTTTTAAAGTTTTATTATAAAATATATATTATTACTAGATAATTCGACTAAATAGATAGGGTTGTACTAAATAAGTTTAACTGATTACTCAAATATAATGCATTCGAGTTTGTCATCAAATTCGATTGTTTCAGGTAGGTTTGCCTCTATCCATGCAACTTCATTTTCAATAAATTCATCATCACATGGATGCAGGCAGCTTGTGAACCTGCCTTTTACCATGCTTATCCAAACATGACGGGGGAGTTTTACGGGGTAGGAATATATATTGGATGAAACGGTTTTTTTACCATTTTCCTTCATAGCTTTTTCAACATCTAAACAACTTGGCAAGAAGATTTCTTCAAACGCATCGGATACAGCCCAGCTTATTTTTTTTGGCATTGAAAAGATAATATATTTTTCTGCATTTACCAGATCGAAGAATTTATTGCCGATATATTCGTATATTATGTGGAATGATTGTTTGCATATAGCTGTATCTATATGCAGGGGGGATACATCTTCTATAGGGTCTTTATGCTCTTGAACAAATCTATAATTCTCAAGCTCATTTGATATATATAGATCGGGGTCGATTAGATGAAGGGCTTTAGGAAGGCAGCCATTTTGTATCGCATATTCCCATATTTGACCGTTGCCTGCGCCAATGTCAGCTATTGTTTTATTATCAACATAATTAACTAGGTCGCTAGAAAATACGCTTCCCCAAAATGAAAGATATTCAGGTGAGGCAAGCCATCCATTATCTGCCCAGCGCAGAAAATCTTTTTCGTTCTTATCTTGCATGATAATAAATTACTCCCCCTTCTTTTCCCAGATAGTTAGTTCAGATAGGGTGTGTTGGAATTTGCGCTTTGTTTCCCTGATAACAAAAGGTACGCTTACAGGTTCTCCTACCAGTTGAAACTGAGGGGACAATACATCCTTCAGGCCATCTAATGTTGTATAGCTTTCACCTGTTTGAGCTTTGAATCCACCAAGCCATTTTTCCCTGTCAGTAAAATCTTCCAGCCATGTATATGGTGATGCTAATATTAAAAGCCCTTCTGGGTTTATAATGCTTTTTGCATGTTGTAAGAATTTTTCAGGGTCATATAAACGGTCAAGCAAGTTGCCTGCAAAAACAAGGTCGTAACCATTATATTTTTCGGACAAGTTGCATGCATCCCCTTGAGCAAAATTAATATTGTCCTTTACTTTTTCGTATTCGGGGAAGTCGTTCAAGCTTACTTCTTTATATTGTACTAACTCACCCTCTTCTAAGATGGTATAGCGTTGAACGCCTTTGTTCTTTAGGTTTGTAGGTATGTTAATGAAGCGTGCGGAAAAGTCGATTGCATCGACAGAATCGAATTTAGTTGCCAGTTCAAAAGCTGAACGGCCAGTCGCACAACCAATATCAAGTGCTTTGGAAGTGTTTTTTCCTTTTGCGGCTTCGATGCATATTTGGGCGCAAGCAACGGGGAATATTTCGGTATCGAAATATTTATCGCCGTAATGGAACTCAATATATTGCGATACCATTAAGTCGCTTTCATATATATTTGTTTGTTCGTCTTTTATAGGCTCGGCTTCTACATATCTCAACCCTGCATGTTGGAAAAAATGCCTGCGAAAAGCGTAGCGGGAGTCTTTTATTGCGTAGTTACCAGTTGATATCCAGCAGCCACCCTTGAATATATTATGCTTGCCGTCAAATGTTGGAGTGGAAAAGTCATCATATATAGGATGCACTTTGAATCCTTCAAAGCCATCAATTGTTGTTTCGGTCCATTGCCATATATTGCCGATTATATCGAAAAAACCATTTTTAAATTCAAATTCATCAACTGGACATGATGATATGTAATGTTCAAGGTTTATATTGCCAGGAGCAATATTCCATGTCGGCTGGTCGTTACCTACAAGGGAGCGAAGTTTATACCATTCAGCTTCGCTTGGCATGCGTATTGATTTTCCTGTCTTCTGGCTTTTCCAGCTACAAAATGCTTTAGCCTCAAGATAGTTTATGTCGACAGGCCAGTTCCATGGCATGTCGATAATTTCTAGCATGGTACGGTATTTATAGTTATCACCCTGCCTAATCCAAAAAACAGGATGGCTTGCTTGCCGGTGAGAAACCCATTGCCACCCCTCATCAGACCAATAGCCTTTTTGCTTATAGCCACCATCTTCAACAAATTCTAAGAATTCTTTATTTGAAACTAAATATTTGCTTGCTTTAAAACCCTTAACTTCAGTTTCAAAATTGCCATATTCGTTATCCCAGCCATATGTAGGGGAATCGTAACTTTTACCCAAAGTTATTTTTCCACCTTCGGCTTCTATTAGGATGTTTTTAGGAGGCTCGCCAGAGTCTCGGCAAATGTTGCTCCATATAGGGTGTGGCTTTACAGCTTCAATAGGCAATTCCCTAATTAGAACTGAGGTTGTTTCCAGATGTATTCTTTCATGCTCGATGCCCATTATAATAATCCACATCGGGTCTTCCCAGCTAATGGGTAGTTTGAAATCGCAATTTCTTATGTATTTATCAACAATGGACCTTGTTCTATCACGATATGCCTTTACTTGTTCAACCGTTGGCCAGTTATAGTGATTTTCGTCCAAGTCATCCCATGACATTTCATCAACGCCAATTGCCAACATGGATTCAATGTTATCGTCTATTCGTTCACTAATAATTCCTGCTACATTAAGTTTGTTAATGAAAAAAACAGCAGTATGCCCATAATAAAAAATTAGAGGATGTCTAAGTGAGTTGGATTTTATATAAAATGAGTCATCAGATGCTAAAGATTCGAATAATGATTCGTATATATCAAATGTGTCGTGGAAATAATCAAGAATCTCTTGTCGCTTTTCTTCAATGTTATTTCCAGTTAAGAGTGGGGTTCTTGTCTTTAGGAGGTCTGGGTTATTTTCAGGCTTTTCTTTGTATCTTGACATTGATATTCCTCTTAAGTAGCTACGTGCAGTAAAATGTTAATATTTATTATTAAACATATAAATAAGAAATTCTATTGATTTATTTTTTATGTATGTAGGTTGTCAGGTTATCTGAAAGTTATAGTGAGAAATGATAATCAGTTTGCAAAGAATGCTATCATATTAAGCTTTATACATATGATTATTGCTGTGAATGTGCATACCATTGCGTTTATACGATATGTTGGGGATTTTAAAAGTTTGTCGCCTTCATATTTCTCGCTCAAGACCAAAGCGTATACGTGTAATATCCTGCCTATGGTGAATATTGTAGCAACGCCGTGGATTATATACAAAGATGTATTTTGACTTTCTGCTAAAAATAATAAAATCAAAAAAATAGGAGTATATTCGGC
>Ga0213866_10000253_pt1 | contig 44209 bp, 41 predicted proteins | sample PICome_11_FD_160079 | JGI IMG/M metagenome (GOLD analysis project Ga0213866, IMG submission 160079) | Coastal seawater microbial communities near Pivers Island, North Carolina, United States - PICO284 | ecosystem: Environmental > Aquatic > Marine > Coastal | place: USA: North Carolina...
CTGTTGTCTTGGTTGAGATAGATCAGCTTTGGCTTGTGATCGGCGAGTTCTTCTTCGTTAAACTGACCATAGGTAGCAATAATAATGCGGTCACCTACCTGACAGCGTCGAGCGGCGGCGCCATTCATCGAGATAGTCCCCGAACCCGCTTCAGCAGTGATAATGTAGGTGCTAAAGCGTTCGCCATTGCTGACATTATAGATTTCGATTTTTTCAAACTCGCGCATGCCGGCCAGCTTGAGGAGATCCGTGTCTATAGCACAGGAGCCGTCATACCAGAGCTCCGCCTGGGTCACTGTGGCCATATGCAATTTGGCTTTTAGGAAAGCTGATAACATAAACAATTTTTCCGATAACGCGTAGTTAAATTATACCAAAAATCACAGTTTTTAATAAACCATGTGTTAAATACTTTCTGCTCCAACTGCTGCTGAAAATCTCAGGTAGCTCGAAAACCGCAACTATTTAAGCTCAATGCTGAGGTTATCAATCAGTCGCGCCGACTGGGTAAACATGGCTCCCAGCACAGTTATCTGACGATCATCAATAGCCGCTGGCTCCAAGGTTTTACTGTGACTGATGGTGACATAATCAACTCTAAATCCCGCCGAATTGATACGCTGTTTTGCCTCTGACTCCAACTCGGTAAAATCAAGATTTCCCGCTGCAATCTGCTGCCTGATCCACTCCAAACTGTCCTTGAGCACTGTCACCTTCGGACGCTCTTGCGGGGTGATATAGCTATTGCGGGAGCTCATGGCTAAACCATCAGGCTCGCGATGAATGGGTGCAGAGGTAATTTCTATCGGCATACATAGATCTTCCGCCATACGGCGAATAACCGCTAGCTGCTGATAGTCTTTGATTCCAAATACGGCTTCATCGGGCTGTACTATATTGAATAGTTTGCTGACCACTGTGGTAACGCCCTCGAAGTGCCCGGGCCTACTGGCACCGCACAACACATCGGTCATAGTAGGACAGACTACTCGGCTCTGAGTATCCAGCCCGTTGGGATACATCTCACCATCCTCGGGGTGAAAGAGAAAGTCACAGCCACTGTCGCGCAGCTTTTGGCAGTCTGAGTCATAGGTGCGTGGATACTTGTCCCAATCCTCGTTGAGGCCGAACTGCAAGGCATTGACAAAGATTGAGCAGACCACAATGTCATTGGTTTCCTTTGCCTGGGTAATTAACGCCAGATGCCCATCGTGTAGATTGCCCATGGTGGGAACAAACCCAATTCGATGGCCCGCCTGCCGCGCTGTTCGCAATGCGGCTCTCAGGCCGTCAACTGTGTGGAACACCTGCATGATCAATTTCCTGTGAATTAGGCGGGGCTAGTTATCGGCAAAGTGGTCGCCGGCAAGATTTTCAAAACGGGTATACTTGCCCATAAACATCAGTCGGCAGGTGCCAATGGGGCCATTGCGCTGTTTGCCGATAATAATTTCCGCCGTACCCTTGTCGGGGCTGTCTTCATTGTAAACTTCATCTCTGTAGATAAAGGTGATTACATCCGCATCCTGCTCAATGGCACCAGATTCACGCAAATCGGCATTAACTGGGCGCTTGTTGGGTCGCTGCTCTACATTTCGACTCAACTGGGAGAGCGCAATCACCGGGCATTCATATTCTCTGGCCAGGCCTTTAAGCTCTCGCGAGATTTGCGAGATTTCCTGTACTCTGCCCTCGGTGGCAGTGTTGCCATTCATCAGTTGCAGGTAGTCCACCATAATCAGTCCGGGCTGGGCGCGTTCATAGAGCTCAGCGTTATCCGGCGGCGAACCCGAACCCTGTTCTTGCGTCCAGTTCTGTCGCAGTTGCTCGACTCGCTCACGGATAAATTGCTTGATGCGATTGCGCATCTCCAGCGGTGTAATACCAGCTGTGTCATCGATAAACAGCGGGCGATCCTTTAATCGCTGTGCGGCACTACTCAGCCGCGGCCAGTCATCTTCTTGGAGATTTCCGGAGCGCATTCTGGTTTGATCAATTTTGCCAAGGGATGACAACATTCGAGTGATTAACTGGCTGGCCGGCATCTCAAGGGAAAAAACCAACACTGGGCGATCCTGGTTCAGCGTCGCGTGCTCGACCATATTCATCGCAAACGAGGTTTTTCCCATGGAGGGTCGCCCCGCCACTATAACCAGATCCGACTTCTGCCAGCCCGAGGTCATTTTGTCGAGGTCTGAAAAGCCGGTGCTCAACCCAGTGATATCTGCATCATTGTTAAATAGCTCATCGAGACGGGCTACCGCATCTTTGATCAACAGGTTAATTTCTTTAAAACCGCCCTTCTTGGGTCGATTTTCAATAATTTCTTGCAGGCGATTCTCTGCCTCAGCTAGCAATTTGGCGCTGTCCCATCCCAGTGGATTGTAGCCTTTGCGCACTATTTCACTGGAGGCGCTAATCAACTGGCGCACGATCGAGCGCTCGAGAACTATCTGGGTATAGGCCTGAACATTGGCCGAACTGGGGGTGTTTTCCGCTAAATCAACTATGTATTCAGCACCGCCAACTTGATTGAGTTGATTGGCGTTTTGCAGTGATTCAGCCAGGGTTATGGGATCGAAGGGCTGGCCTTCAGTTGCCAGCGCAGCCATCGCATTAAAAATTGAACGGTGGTCTGGGCTGTAAAAGTCGCTGTCCGCCAGCACCTCTGCAACTGCATCAAAGGCCTCATTTTTGAGCATTAGGCCGCCGAGCACTGCCTGCTCCGCCTCTAGGGAGTGGGGCAGGGGCTGACTGATACTCGGCTCTGTAAAAGCGACTTCATTCATAGGATAAAGCTTACTCATTTAGCGGGCAGAATCATAGAACTTGTTGCGATCAAATTGGCATCTGCGTTATTTGCTCGCCTAAACCAATTGACGGGTAGCAATTGGACATCAATACAAAAACGGCACTGCAACTTTGAATAGAAGCAGTGCCGCCATAAGAGTCTACATCGCAGTAAAAGCTGAGTTGGGTTTACTCGGCTTCGACAACGATAGTGATCGACTGAGTAACATCGGTGTGAAGTTGCAGTTCAACCGGGAATTCTCCCAAGCTGCGTATAGCACCCTCTGGCAGGTTAATTTCGCTTTTGACGATATCTCCACCCGCAGCATTGACAGCCTCTTCTATCTCGCGGGTACCTACGGAGCCAAATAACTTACCTTCTTCGCCAGCCACCGCAACAATGGTCACTGAGGCAATTTCAGCGAGTTTTTCGGCACGCTTTTGCGCTTCATTCAACTTGGCCGCTGCTGCAGCCTCAAGATCGGCACGGCGGGTTTCAAACTCGGCCACATTTTCTTTAGTGGCAAATACCGCTTTGCCCTGAGGGATCAGGTAGTTGCGGCCATATCCAGCTTTAACATTGGCAACTTCACCAATATCGCCCAACTTACCAATTTTCTCTAACAGAATAACTTCCATCTTTTATTAACCTCTCTCTAACGTATCTACTCAAGATTGACGATTTTTTACATCCGTAAACCTGGAGCGCAAATCTAAAAAACTATCTGCTGCAGCCATGGCAACTATCAGCAAATTGACCCAGGCGCCGAACAGGATCAAAGCAATATACAGCAGGGCCAACCAATGACTGCCCAATTGAAACAATTTGACAGCAAAATGCATCAGTGCGAAGCCAGCTATCAGCAGTGGCAATGTGGCCAGCCCAATCCAAAACTGGTAGTCCTGGGGTAACAGTTGCCCAGCTAGGATCACCGCGATCAACGGGATAGCAATAGCTCTATCAACCGCAAACCCGTGGAATTCCTGCTGAAAACCACCGGGGTTGTACAACAGCGACTGCCACCATCTAGCAATCATCAGACTCAAGATAGATGCCAGCGATAGCGCCATGGCGATCAGCCCCAAAACTACGGGCTGCGTTATCACATTTGCGCTGGTTTCTCCCGCTCTGGTTGCAGCTACTTCCGCTACCAGATTTTCGATACCCATTATCAGCGCATTAACCTCTGCGCTCATCGATAGCGCCAGAGCGACAATCATCAGCGCAGTGGTGATAACAATCACCAGGATTGTCCATTGCCAAGAGGCCAGCAACCTGTGAGCTGCTGCCGCCACTACCAGTATACCCAGTGACAGCACTGATAGAGCCGTTAGAAAGGGACTATCTGCACTCAGCTGATGAAGCAACAACAGCGGCAGTGATACCCATAGGAATATCAACAGACCTTCTTTTATCCCTTTACTCAGGGAAACCAAGCCAATACAAGCCGGACCTAACAGCGGCAAAAAACTTGCCACAAACGCCGACAAGCAAGCTTGAGGGCGCCCACGCAGCACAAAGTTTGCCAGGGCTTGCAAAAATGCGTCCTCTGAATTTATTTGTGGCTATCGGTATAGGGTAGCAGTGCTATGTAGCGCGCCCGCTTAATGGCTTCAGACAGCTCTCTCTGATAACGAGCTTTAGTGCCTGTAATTCTACTTGGCACAATTTTTCCGCTTTCAGAGACATAACCTTTCAGCACATCGAGATCCTTGTAATCGATCTCCGTGGCTCCCTCTGCAGTGAAACGACAAAATTTTCTGCGTCGAACAAATCTAGCCATTATTCCTCTCCTTCCACTGTAGCTGCTTCAGCATCCGAATTTTCTTCGGGTTTTGAATCTGTTTCATCTGGCTTAGCTTCAGCTTTTTCAGCTTTTTCAGCTTCTTGCGCCTTGGCTTTTGCATTGCGAAGCGCTCGAGCTTCTTTGTCCGCCTTTTCGGCATTCTCCTGTTTCATAATCGGAGATTCGACAGTAATTGCCTCTGACCGACGGATTACCATGCTGCGCAGTACAGCATCGTTGTATCGGAAAGTGGAATTTAATTCTTCGAGCACTTCTTGACCGCACTCTATGTTCATCAGTACATAATGTGCTTTGTGAATTTTGTTGATGGGGTAAGCTAGCTGACGTCGCCCCCAATCTTCAAGGCGATGAACTGAACCACCACCAGCCTCAACGGCCGAGGTGTAGCGCTCGATCATACCGGGAACTTGTTCGCTCTGATCTGGATGGACCAGAAACACGATTTCGTAGTGACGCATTGTGTCTCCTTTTGAGTAATGTAGTCTCCCGTCAACGAACATTTATCGATGCGGTGAGACAAGGAGTGTCTAAGTGAAGTTGGTTTGCAACCGCTCTTAGACCCTATTAAGCGGCGCGATTATAGTGAGTTGCCTCGCTAGTTGCAACTTGCTGAACAGAAAACTCTGATGCTGAAGAATCTACTTTGTATCGCCAGAATAATTACCCAATAAGTGAAACACTGAACCGACATTGGTTCTCGGGTGCTTTAAAAGCAGGGTAATTAGCATTTCCTCAATTGCAACCAATCCATGCAACACAATCACTATCCTAAAAAACACCTGGTTATCACTGAGAATTAACAGGTAGTAGGCAGGCGCAATTAAGATCGCTGCCAACTTGGCACCCCAAGTGTGGTAACTGGGGTAGCTGCCAAAGCGGTTTAAGGCGAGAGCTACTGACAAAATATAGCTGAGCATCGCGGCAAATAGGAAGATGGCCTGGTCGCTGAATATGCTGGGCCAAATAAGATAGAGCCCCAGGATCATTACCGCATAGGTAAGCAAATCCCCCCAGCTATCGAGATGAGCGCCCAACTCACTGGTCTGCTGTAGTTTTCGCGCCAAGTAGCCATCCAATACATCACTGATAAGCGAGAAGGCCAACAACACCAGAAACCCAACCGCTTGGTTGGTGATCGCCAATATTGCTAACACTGGCACCAGCGCAAGGCGCAACATACTGAGCAGATTGGGAACGGAGTAAAAATCGTTATTCATGACTTCATTAATACTATTGCCATTTTTAATTTTATGCTGGCATTCACCTGCTGCGACATTTAGGGGTTATGTCTATCTAAAGATTAACGCAATCAGCGCTATTAATCGACCAAATTTCGCTGCCTAACTGCCTCAAATAGACAGACGCCCGTGGCTACAGAAACATTTAAACTGGACACTTCGCCGGCCATTGGCAATCTGGCTAAAAAGTCACATTGGGTGCGCACCAGTTGACGGATACCCGCCCCCTCGGCTCCCATCACCATCACCAAGGGCCCCCTTAGATCTGTGTCATACAATGTTTTATCCGCATCCCCTGAAGTTCCTACAACCCATAGCCCCGCCTGTTGTAATGTGCGCAGCGTGCGCGCGAGATTGGTAACTGCAACCAGGGGGACGGTCTCCGCAGCGCCACAGGCGACTTTGGAAACTACCGGTGTTACACCCACAGAATTGTCTCTTGGCACGATTACCGCCTGCACCCCGGCTCCATCTGCGGAGCGCAGACAGGCGCCCAAATTATGAGGATCAGTGACGCCATCCAGCATTAGCAAAAGACAGTTTTGACCCTGCTGTTCCACAAGATCTACCAGAAAGCTCTCATCATAGGTCTGGCCCTCTTTGCAGAGCGCGGCAACACCCTGATGCCGCCCATCCACTCGCTCATCTAACTGCTTTGCCGTTACCCACTCCACGTTGACATTATGCTGTTCGGCCAGAGCCAATAATTTCTTTAGTCGAACATCCTGCCGTCCTCTGCAGACCTGCAATTGGTTAACTCTCTGTGGGTTTGACTTCAACAAACTCTGTACGGCATGGATACCAAAAATCCAATTCAAAAGCTCACTCCAAGTTTTTGATTAATGAGACCATCAGCTCTATTATAATCGCCATCCGCTGACTATAGTCAGTGACAACAGAATATTATCAACAGCTAATCGACATCAGTGACAGCAACCGGAGTAATCTTATTAAAGATCAATCCCAAATTCATCATCAAACTAAAGCGCGTTTGTTTCGCCGTCTCGCCGCCATGGTCTACGACGCTTTCCTACTTTTTGCCCTCACACTGGGTTATGGCGCCGTTTTGCTGGTTATTAAAGTGGTATTTCACGGCACGCAGGGATTGGAAGAGGTACAGCCCGGTCCCCTGCTGCAATGGCTGAGTCTGTTGGGCTGGCTGGTCTGCCTTTCGAGCTACTACTATATTTGTTGGCGCAAACAGGGCCAGACTCTCGGCATGAAAGCCTGGCGCCTAAGGCTTCAACAACAGGCAGGTGATCTGGCCACACCCAGGCAGTGTTTAACAAGGAGCTGCATTGCCCCACTATCACTGGGATGTTTTGGGATTGGTTATCTCTGGTGTCTACTGCCCAGCCAAGATGACTGCTTGCATGATATTTTCTCTGACACCGTTGTGGTACTGCTGGATAAATAACCTTAGCGAGGTCCTGTGAATAACAACTCTGAGCACTATATCCTAGCCATAGATCAGGGAACTACCTCATCGCGGGCCCTGCTGTTTGACAGTCAATATCACATAATTGCTCAAGCTCAACAGGAGTTTGAGCAACTGTTTCCCCAAGCTGGCTGGGTAGAACAGGATCCTCAACAAATCTGGCAGACCAGTTTCAATACAGCATTACAGACCCTTGATCAAGCTGGCGTAGATAGGGCAAAGATTGCCGGCATCGGGATTACCAATCAGCGGGAGACCACCCTGATCTGGGATCGACAGAGCGGTAAGCCCATCTACAACGCGATCGTCTGGCAGGACCGTCGCACCGCAGATTACTGTAAACAGTTAAAGTTAAGCGGCTGCGAAGCATTGATACGAGATAAAACTGGGCTGCTAATTGACCCCTACTTTTCAGCCTCCAAAATTGCCTGGATACTGGATAATGTTGCCGGTGCTCGCGACCGAGCCGCAAACGGTGACCTGCTATTTGGCACCGTGGATAGCTGGTTAATATGGAATCTCACTGGTGGGCAGCATCACAGTACCGACGCAACCAATGCCTCCCGTACGATGCTTTACAACATACATCGCGGAGACTGGGACACTGACCTGCTAGAGCTATTTAATATTCCACGACAGTTATTGCCAGAGGTCAAAGACTGCGCAGCCGATTTTGGCAACACAACAGCCCTGGGTGGCAATATCCCCATTTTAGGGGTGGCCGGCGACCAGCAATCAGCAGCCCTGGGACAAGCCTGTTTCGAGAAAGGCATGATAAAAGCCACCTATGGAACTGGCTGTTTCGCCCTACTCAATACCGGACAGCAGGCGGTTAACTCACAAAACCGACTGTTGACCACCTTGGCTTACCAGCTGCAGGGCAAACCCACCTATGCACTCGAGGGTTCAATCTTTATCGCCGGTGCGGCCGTGCAGTGGCTGCGAGACGGACTGGGCATTATTGAATCGGCCGCTCAATCGGCTGAACTGGCCCAGAATGCAGATGCCAGCCAACCGGTTTATCTGGTTCCCGCCTTTACTGGCCTGGGCGCACCCTGGTGGGATGCCGAGGCCCGCGGTGCCCTGTTAGGGCTCACCCGCGGCACAGGACCTGCAGAAATTGCACGCGCCACCTTGGAATCGGTCTGCTATCAGACTCTGGATCTACTGCGGGCGATGCAAGCAGACTGCGATCAACTGGAACAGCACTTACTGCGGGTAGATGGCGGCATGGCCACTAGCGATTGGACCATGCAATGCCTGGCCGATATTCTCCAGGTTCCTGTGGATAGACCCATCCAAACAGAGACCACAGCCCTGGGTGCCGCCTGGCTTGCCGGATCGCAGGCGGGCCTGTGGCCAGATCGACAGGGTTTCGCTATGAGCTGGCAGTTGGATCGTCAATTTAGCCCGCTGATGCCCACAGAGCAGCGAGATAAAAAAGTAGCCGGCTGGAGTGACGCAGTCAGACGGGTATTGAGCGACCCTGCGTAATCTGTTGCTGACAGATCATAGTAGCTCAATCATTACCGTCGCGGATACAGGAGGCCAAGCCACTGGCATCTACCCATCTGCGCATAGATCACTGCAATTAATTGATGAGCAGTTGTCCCCAACAAATTGCAGCCAGAGCCCCTAGCCATTGCGTTTTAGCAAGTACAGACCCAAACCATAGCAGGCAGCTATGGGAGTCAACACAGCGATCAGGGGAGAGAACTCAAACACTATACTCAAGGGACCCAAAATATCCTGGATCAGCTGAAAGCTGATACCAAATAGAACACCGACAAAAATGCGGAAGCCCATTGTGGCCTCTCGCAACGGACCAAAAATAAAGGAAATTCCCACCAGCACCAGACCGATAATCGCCAGCGGTTGCAGCAACTTATCCCAAAAGGCCAGTCTGTAACTGGCAGTGTCTGAGTTGCGCTCCTCTAGGAAGTTAATGTAGTTGTACAGCGTTTTAATTGAAAGAGAATCCGGCGTCAGTATATTGAGTGTCAGCACCTCTGGAGTGAGCTCAGTGACCCAGCGGCGGGTAATATGTTTTTGAGTTTGCGTGGACTGGGATAAGAACAGCGTACTCGAAACATTTTCTTCAACCCAGTATTTTTCTATGGCGTTGTAGGTGGCACGGGAGGAAAAACTCGCCTCTGACAATTGCCGATCACTGTCAAATTGGTACCGGGTAACACCAAAAAGGACACCGCCGGGAAACACCGCATTGCTGTGAATGTACTCATTGCCTTCACGAGTCCAAAATCCCGTGCTCATATCCAGTGCGGACTCGCCTTTTCGCAGGTAGTCTCTGCGACTTTCTGCCAGCTGATCTAGGTAGGGGGAGAAATATTCACCGATCAGCACGGCCAGTAGGATAAAAACCAACACCGGCCTCAATACAAAGCCCAGGATTCGCAACAGCGAAACGCCAGAGGCTCTCATCACAATCACCTCACTGTGGGTCGCCAACATACCAAGACCCGCCAAACAGCCAATCAGAGCCGAAATAGGGATATATTCATAGAGGGTTGAGGGTAATTTTGTCGCCACATAGACCAGCGCATCGACAAATTGATAATTGGCTTTGATATCACCGATTTGATCAATCACTGCAGCTACCATATCGAGACCCACAATGGCCGCTAGCGCGAGTGCGATTGCCGCCAGCACCGTGACGGCGACATGATTAGATAGGCGACTACTCATTGATTACCGCCTGAAAGTGCCATTCGCCGACCAATGCGACCCAGCATGTTTATTTTCTCCGCAAACAGTAGCAGTAATCCCAGAGCTAAAAATACAACATGTACCGGCAATAATGTAACTGCGGCCGGCACAGTGCCGGCCTCCAGTGCACCGCGCATAGCATTCAAGGAAACCAGGTAGCCAAAATACAAAATTACTGCAGGCAGTATGCGCGCATAACTACCCGATCTCGGATCTATTCGACTCAGAGGTATCGCCAGCACAGCGACTACCAGCAGCATAATCGGAATCGATAGACGCCACTGCAACGCAATCCTATGCTCTAGTTGAGTAGAACCCATAAGTTCCGCCGAGGTCATAGCATCAATCTCTGTAGCTTCTGAGAGTTCCTCGGCGGGCTCAAGGCGCGTGCCGTACTCCTCAAACTGGGTTATCTGATAGTCGGCATATCCGGGCACACCCTCAACTCTGTACCCCCGCTGGAAGATTAAATAGCGACTGTCACCACGGTCTGTAAACTTCTGATTGCCGCGCTCGGCAACCACTACCACGGGACGGCCGTCCTCCCCTCCCCCACTCACTGATAGAAAAAGGTCATTAAGCTGTGAATCTTCATCCATTGAATCCACATAGGTAACGCCTTTTCCACCTCTAAGGGAGTAAAATTTCTTGGGCGTCAGTCGATCTAACTCACTTTTCTGTTCCTGCGCAGTAAAAATGGCCTCTGCCTTTTGAATGCCTAGGGGCGTCACCCATAAACTCAACCAACCTACAAGGAGTGCAAGGGCACAGGCCATAATTAGCGCGTAGCCCAGCAATCTGCGCTCAGAGATACCACAGGCTTTGAGCACACTCATTTCATTTTCTACATAGAGGCGACCAAATGTCAGCAGAATTGCTAAGAAGAACGCAAGCGGCAAGGTCAACTCGAGAAATCCGGGAATACGGTAGCCAATTACCGCAAAAATCACTTCGGGATCCATATTTCCCGCCAGCGCGTTGGCCAGATATTTGACAAAACGACCGCTGATCAGCACCAGCAACAGCACCGTACAGACCGCGGCGGTAACAGACAGAATTTCACGGCACAAATAGCGAAAAATAATCATCTAAATTGACTTGAGACCTTGGCAAAAAATGGTAAGGTTTAGGGGGCGTTCTAAATAAGCTTGTAAGAACGTCCTCTGACTATTATTTTCAATATAACTTATATTCTCAACGGAACCCTTATGAAGTTTACCGCATCTAGCGCAAAACTAGCAGATCTCAAAACCGATTGCCTTATCCTGCCCACGGGCAAAAAACTGAACGAGACTGCCGAAACAATCAATCAACTCTGCGATGGCACGGTAACTAGCGCGCTAAAATCCAGAGAATTTCAAGCTAAAGCTGGTGAAACGCTAATTATTAATACGCCCAACGCACCGATAAAACGCCTACTTTTAGTCGGCACAGAGGGCGCGCAAACCCAACAACAGGTTATCAAAGTCGTTGACGGCGCAGCCGGAGCTGTTGGCAAAACTTCATCGAAAACAGCCCTGTGGATCGGCGATTCACTGTCTGAGGATACTAAATGGTTAGCTGGTCTGGTGGCGCGAAGTGTCAGTACAGCATTTTACAGCTACAAAAATCATCCCAAGCCCAAATCAAACAGCCTCAAATCTCTGGGTTTTTGGCTGCCAAAACAGTCCAATCCGCAAGCCGCGACTAAAGCGATAAGAGCTGGGCTAGCCTTTGGTGCCGCTGTAGGCGCAGGAATGAACAGTGCGCGGCATCTAGGCAATTTACCGGCCAATATCTGTACGCCAAGTTATCTCGCGGCTCAGGCAGAGCAATTAGCTACAACCGGTGAATCATCGACCACCATCACCACTACGGTACTCAACCGTCCACAGCTAGAAGAACTGGGCATGAACTCGCTACTGTCTGTGGCTGCCGGCGGCCCTGCAGAGCCCTATCTGATTGCAATTAACTATCAGGGTGCGGCAATTGAGGACAAACCCACCGTACTGGTGGGCAAAGCAGTTACCTTCGACTCCGGTGGAATCAGCTTAAAACCGGGGCGCGGCATGGACGAAATGAAATATGATATGTGCGGTGGCGCCTCGGTGCTGGGCGTGATGGCGGCACTGTCCGAACTGCAACTGCCGATCAATGTGGTGGGCTTGATTCCGGCCACGGAAAATATGCCTAGCGGCACCGCGACCAAGCCCGGCGATGTGGTGACCAGTATGTCTGGCCAGACTATCGAGATACTAAATACCGACGCTGAGGGCCGCTTGATTCTCTGCGATAGCCTGACCTTCGCGAAAAAATTTAATCCGGATACGGTGATCGATATCGCCACCTTAACCGGTGCTGTTATCGGTGCGCTGGGCAAGGAGGCATCGGGACTCTTTACTAACAATGACAAGCTGGGTCAGTCCCTGCTTGAATGTGGAACCCGCTGCGGTGATCGCGCTTGGCAACTGCCTCTCTGGGAGGAGTACGACAAACTGTTGAGCAGCAACTTTGCCGATATGGCCAATATTGGCGGGCCCCAAGCTGGCTCCATCACTGCCGGTTGTTTCTTGGCCCGCTTCGCCAAGGACTATCAATGGGCGCATTTAGATATAGCAGGCACTGCGTGGGTTTCCGGCAACAACAAAGGGGCTACTGGTAGACCGGTTCCACTGTTGATGGAGTACTTGAATAGTCTAGTGGATAGCCTGGTGGATTCCGAGTGACCAAAGTTTCCTTTTATAAATTGCTCGGCCAGCGCCATGCCGCTCTAAAACTGGCCTGCCACCTGATTGAAAAGGCCTGCAAGATAGATCAACAGGTTTTGTGCCTGGTAGAGGATGACCACAGCGCCGAGCAACTGGATCATTTGTTATGGGATTTCCAGCCCACAGCATTTATCCCCCACGGCCGCGGTGTGGACCAGCTTCCAGTGGCAATCAGCACTGACCCTGAGCCGGGGCAACATCATCAGCTATTGATCAATCTACAGCCGGCAACTCCCAGTTGGTTTAGCCGCTTTGAGCGGGTGATCGAACTGATTTACCAACAGCCGGACTACGAACAGGTCAAACGGGAAAATTTCCGCTTCTTCAAAGATCGGGGCTATTCTCTGAGTTTTCATGACCTAGGGGATCGGTTTACCGACTGACAACCATTTGTCCTTGACCTGTTTCGCAAGTGGAGCGCCCAATGTGGATTTACCGGTAATCTTGTGCGCTTCAACTGTAGCCGATGATAGCGACAACACTTATAATTCCCCAATCGAAAAAAAGCCGCCTCAACTGCCAGAATTAACCCATGGATAAAACATTTAACCCCAAAGATATCGAAAGCAAGTGGTACCAAACATGGGAAGCCAACGGCAATTTCTCCCCTAGCGGCGAAGGTGAAGCCTACAGTATTGCGATTCCACCCCCCAATGTCACTGGCAGCCTTCATATAGGCCATGCACTTCAACACAGCATTATGGATGCACTTATCCGCTACCACCGCATGAAGGGCAAAAATACCCTGTGGCAAGTGGGTACTGATCACGCCGGCATCGCCACCCAGATGGTGGTTGAGCGCAATCTCGCGGCGGCTGGTATGCCTGATAGAGAGACATTGGGACGAGAGCAATTTATTGAAAAGATCTGGGAATGGAAGGAACATTCTGGCGGCACTATCACCCAGCAAATGCGCCGTTTGGGCAACTCGGTTGACTGGGAAACTGAGCGCTTCACCATGGATCAAGGCTTTTACCACGCGGTACAGGAAGTATTTGTCCAACTCTATGAGGACGGGCTGATCTACCGCGGCAAACGGCTGGTCAACTGGGATCCCAAACTACACACCGCGATCTCCGACCTCGAGGTTGAGAACCGCGAGGTCAAGGGCAAGATGTGGCACCTGCGCTACCCTCTGGCAGATGGCGCTACCACTGCTAGCGGTGACAACTACATTGTGGTCGCCACCACTAGACCGGAGACCATGCTCGGTGACACCGCGGTGGCGGTTAACCCCGAAGATCCGCGCTTTGCCAATTTAATTGGATCCTATGTGGAACTGCCTTTGGTGGGACGGCGAATTCCCATTATCGGCGACGATTACGCCGATATGGAAAAGGGTACTGGCTGCGTGAAAATCACACCGGCCCATGATTTTAATGACTACCAGGTGGGGCAGCGCCATCAACTGCCGATGATTAATATTCTCACCACCAGCGCAGAGATCCGCCACAGTGCCGAGTGCTGCAATGCCGATGGCAGTGACAACGCCCAGTTAGACAACCGCCTTCCGGAAAAGTATCAGGCTATGGAGCGTTTTGCTGCACGCCGGGAAATTATTGCCGATATGGATGCCTTGGGCCTGTTGGTGTCCATTGAGGAAAATCCCATGACCGTGCCCTATGGCGATCGTGGCGGTGTAGTGATAGAGCCGCTGCTGACCAATCAATGGTATGTGGACGCCAAAAGAATGGCTGGTCCGGCCATTTCAGCAGTGGAGAGCGGGCAGATTGAGTTTGTACCCAAGCAGTACGAGAACATGTACTTCTCATGGATGCGTAATATTCAAGACTGGTGCATCTCGCGTCAACTGTGGTGGGGTCACCGCATTCCAGCCTGGTATGACCAGTCCGGTCGAGTCTATGTGGGTCAGAGTGAGCAAGCGGTCAGGGATAAATATCAACTGGGCGATACGCCCCTAACTCAAGATGAAGATGTCTTGGACACCTGGTTCTCCTCGGCACTCTGGACTTTTGCCACCCAGGGCTGGCCCGAACAGACCGAACGCCTAAAAACATTTCACCCAACTTCGGTGCTGGTTACCGGCTTCGACATTATTTTCTTCTGGGTGGCGCGCATGGTGATGATGTCCATGCACCTAATCAAAGATGCTGATGGCAACCCTCAGGTGCCTTTCAAGACGGTATATGTCACTGGTTTGATCCGCGATGAGCAGGGTCAAAAAATGTCCAAATCCAAGGGCAATGTGATCGACCCGCTAGATATGATCGACGGCATTGGCCTGGAGGATCTGGTCAGCAAACGCACTGGCAATATGATGCAACCCCAGCAAGCTGAAAAAATCGCCAGTCGTACCAAAAAACAGTTTAAAGAGGGCATTGAACCCCATGGCACCGATGCCCTGCGCTTTACCCTCTGCGCCCTGACATCCACAGGTCGCGATATCAACTGGGATATGAAGCGCCTCGAGGGCTACCGAAATTTTTGCAACAAGCTGTGGAACGCCGCGCGCTATGTGCTGATAAACACCCAGGGCCACAACTGTGGACAGAGCGACAACAGCGACCAGAACTACCAACTCAGCTTAGCTGATCGCTGGATTATTTCTCGTCTGCAGCAGGCCGAGAGCGAGGTCACTGCTGCAATTGACAATTACCGCTTTGATCTGGCGGCTCAGGCGCTCTATGACTTTGTCTGGAATGAGTACTGCGACTGGTATCTAGAACTGTCAAAGCCGGTCCTGTGGGACGAAAACAGCGATCCTCAGCTACAGCTTGGCACTCGCCGCACACTAGTGAGGGTATTAGAGGCCATACTGCGACTCAGTCATCCGATTATGCCGTTTATCACTGAAGAGATCTGGCAGAACATTGCCGAGCTAGCTGGCATTCAGCTAGATAGTCGCACAACCATTATGCAACAGCCCTACCCCATAGCCGATAGTTCACTGACGGACCAAGCGGCTACTGATAATATCGAATGGGTAAAGCAGGTGATTGTTGGTGTTCGCAATGTGCGCGGTGAGATGAACATTTCCCCCGCCACAGCACTGACTATCTACCTGGCAAAGGGCAGCGACAAAGATCGACAACTGCTGCAAGAAAATCAGCAGTACCTTTGCAAATTAGCCAATCTGGATACCATTATCTGGTTGGAAAATCCCGAGGATGCCCCCCTCTGCGCTACTGCACTGGCCGGCGAATTAGAGATTTTGGTGCCCATGGCTGGCTTGATCGATATAAATGCTGAACTGTCACGCCTGGATCGGGAAATTGAGAAATTATCTGGCGAAGAGAGGAAACTGAGAGGCAAGCTGGAGAATGAGAAATTTACTGCCAATGCACCTGCGCCGGTGGTGGCTAAAGAGCGGGAAAAACTCACAGATACTCAGGGATCATTAGCCCAGCTGACCACAAAGCGGGACGCTATTGCCGCGATGGCATAGCTATTCATGTCACAAAATCTCAACTCGCAACAACGAGCGGCACTCAGGTATATTGACGGGCCCCTCTTAGTGCTAGCCGGCGCCGGCAGTGGTAAAACCTCAGTTATCACCGGCAAAATCGCCTATTTGATCGACGACTGTCAAATTCCTGCGCGCAATATCTTCGCCGTCACCTTCACGAATAAAGCGGCTCGGGAAATGAAGGATCGGGTTGGCAAACTGCTTTCTGGCGCAAAAACCAGCGGCTTGACCGTCTCTACCTTCCACAACCTAGGTCTTACTATTATTCGCAACGAGATAAAAACCCTGGGGTTTAAACCGGGGTTCTCAATTCTCGATCAAGAAGATTGCCGCAATTTACTCAAAGAACTGCTGGTTCGCCACGCAGATTTGGACGAAAAACTTATCGATAATGTTCAGGCTAGCATCTCAGACTGGAAGAACGACCTCCTCGATCCCAGCCAGGCATTGGCCTCGGCAACGAGTCAGGGCGAACAGCGCATCGCCCTGCTCTATGAGCGCTATCAACAGGCACTGCGCGTCTACAATGCACTGGATTTCGACGATCTGATTATGATCCCAGTGGTGCTATTTCGCCAACAGCCCGAGATACTGGAAAAATGGCAGCACAGGGTGCGCTATATGTTGGTGGATGAATATCAGGATACCAACCTTGCACAGTATCAACTGGTAAAAACCCTGGTCTCCTCGCGCCAAGCCCTGACCGTGGTCGGTGACGATGACCAATCAATCTACGCCTGGCGCGGCGCACGGCCGGAGAACCTGAATGAGTTACAGGCAGATTTTCCAACTCTCAGGGTGATCAAGTTGGAACAGAACTACCGCTCAACTCAGCGTATTTTAAAAGCCGCCAACCAGCTAATTGACCACAACCCCCACCTGATCAAAAAAGCCCTGTGGAGCGAGCTGGGTTTGGGCGATCCACTGCGTTTTATTATCAGTGACAACGAGGATACCGAGGCGGAGCGTGTGGTCAATGAGATTATTGATATGCGCCTCAAACGGCGCGGTAAGTACGGCGATTTTGCCGTGCTCTATCGTGGCAACCATCAGGCAAAACGCCTGGAAATCAAACTGCAATCGCAAAATATTCCCTACGAAATCACTGGCGGGCAGTCGTTTTACGCCAAGACTGAAATCAAAGATATCATGGCCTATCTGCGGCTGATTATTAATACCGATGACGACAATGCCCTGCTGCGCATTATCAATACCCCCAGACGGCAGATCGGCGCAACAACTCTCGAGCGCCTCAGTGAATATGCCAACCAGCGGCAGATATCCCTATTCGCAGCTATGGATGAAGTGGGATTGAGCGCTGGTCTAGCAGCCAATAATCTTCTGCATCTGCAGCGATTTAAACACTGGCTGCAACAGGTACAGCGTCAGGTCTACGGTGATAATCCCCTGACCGCTATCCGCGAGATGCTCGAGGATATAGGCTATCAGGGATGGCTGCAACAAATCGCCAGCAGTGAATATCAGGCGCAAAAACGTTGGGAAAACATCGAATTTTTGCTCACCCAACTGCAACAGATTATTCAAAATAATGACAGTGACCTAGGTTCAGATAAGTACCCAATTGAGGGCGCTATAGCCAAGTTGATTCTGAGGGATATTATCGATCGAGAGGATTCTCAATCGACAGAGGATATAGATAACAGGGTACAGCTATTGACCCTGCACGCCGCCAAAGGTCTGGAGTTTCCCCATGTGTTTATTATGGGTATGGAAGAGGATATCCTGCCCCACCGCAACAGTCTTGAGCAAGATCAGATCGAAGAGGAGCGACGTCTGGCCTATGTTGGAATTACCCGCGCCCAGCGCACCCTGACCATGACCAGCGCTGGCCGACGAACTCAGTTTGGCGAAAGTTCTGCCACCACGCCCAGTCGTTTTATCGACGAACTGCCAGAGGATGATTTAATTCGACTGGGTGGTGGAACTGAAGCCGATGACGCGCAAAATCAAATCAAAGGTGAAGAATCTCTGGCCGCGTTAAAGTCGCTATTTGCGCAATAAGCAACTAGCTTCATACCAAAAAATATACATTTGAATAAAAAAGTGTACCATTAAGGCTCTTACAGGGTGTATAACTTAACTAACCGAGCCTTTAACTAAGCGCTCGACAGTTAGGATGATTGAAAAAAATCGACAAGGAGTTACCGATGAAAATACTTTTAGTCCTGTCTATATTACTGCTTTTAAACGCCTGCGGTGGTGGCTCAAGTAGTAAACCTCAAACCCCACCCACTGATGTCACCAGCAATTGGCAAGAAGGGGTCTACCCATCCTCCAAGACTTTTGCCAATCGCTGTGCCAATCCTCGCGCTAGCAACAACTCCCAAGACATTCTGGGCACAGTGACCGACGAAAATAACTGGATTCGCTCCTGGAGCCATGAAACCTACTTATGGTATGACGAACTACCCGATATAGACCCCAAAACCTTTAGCGACGCCATCGACTATTTTGAACAGATGAAAACCCCTTTCAAAACAGCCTCCGGTGAAGATAAGGATCAATTTCATTACACACGCAACACAGAAGAATACAATCGGGTGTTGGAATCAGGCATTTCTGTGGGATATGGGGCAAATTTTTTAATTATCCAATCGTCACCAAAAAGGATAATGGTTACCTATACTGAAGCCAATTCCCCGGCTGCTGATGCCAATATTAGTCGCGGCGCGGAAGTATTAGCGATTGATGGGGTGTACCTCAATAATATTTCTTCACAACAGGATGAAGATACCCTTAACAACGGCCTGAGACCCACACAACCCGGTGAGCGTCACAGTTTTGTAATTAGAGATCTCAATGCTGTCAATCAACGCACTGTGCAGTTAACCAGTGTGGCTGTCACTAAAATACCTGTCTATCAAACTAAGGTAATTACTCAAACCGATAAAAATATTGGTTATCTGGTCCTCAATACATTCGGAATTGCCACTGCAGAGCAGCAGTTGATCGATGCCGTCAATAGCTTAAAACAGCAAAATATCGATGAGTTGATATTGGACTTGCGTTATAACGGCGGTGGATCTCTCGATATTTCAGCGGAATTGGCAACCATGATTGCGGGTGACTATGCATTGGGCAGTGTCTATGGGGAAATTATCTATAACGACAAACGCCGTATGAATAATCAAATCTACCGATTTCCATTCACTGCAATTGGCTATACCGCAACTAAGGGTATGAGCCTACCCAAACTCAACCTATCCAAAGTCTATATTCTATCTACAGGCAACACCGCATCAGCCAGTGAATACTTGATCAATGGCCTTAGGGGCATTGATATCGACGTTATTTTGGTTGGAGAAAATACCACCGGCAAGCCCTATGGCTTTTTGCCACAGGATAATTGTGGCACCACCTACTTTACCATTCAATTTAAAGGTGCCAATGCCAAGGGCTACGGCGATTACGCCGGTGGATTTACACCTGCCGTTAGCGATAACGGGGAGGATCAAGTGCGAGGCTGTAGCGTTAGTGATGATCTCAGTCGGGAGCTGGGTGATAGCAATGAAAATATGCTGGCCACGGCACTGCATTTTATCGAAACAGGCAGCTGTCCCAGTACCGCAATCAATGGATTTAGCAAATCGGCACACCCCCTGTCGTCTGTTAGTGGCGAGTTGTTGAGCCCATTGCCAATGGGCACAATTATCCAATGAGCAAATGGTTTATAACGCTAGTGGCGGTAATAACCTGTTGTGGCTGCCAACTACAAGCACAGTCAAACTTGGATTCAGTACCGGCACTGCTCACTGAATCCGATTTGGCTGATCGCCAGCAGATCAGTCACATTGTTGGTGATGCGCTAAATCTAGCAAGCGAAAATATACCACTGAGCCACTCGGTATTTACCCATACCAGTATTTTGGTTATTCAGCGTCAACCAGACAAATCCAACCCTCATCTTTATGGGCTGTCTTTAGATAGGCCCGATCAGTTTACCCTGCTAAAGGATCACCGTGGCTGTCTGATTCGTCATAGCCAGAGCAATAGAGAATGGCGTTTGGAAAATTTGCAGTGCACCCCCGTGGAGACCGATCAATAAACCGGTGCTGACAGATAGCAATTATTGAGAACTGTTAGTAGTGGGGATGGGAAGTTAAACGCTGTTATTGACTCGATCGCGCAGATCTTTACCCGGCTTGAAGTGAGGAACATACTTGCCGCGCAGAGTCACTGCATCACCAGTCTTGGGATTGCGACCGACTCGCGGTGCACGGTAGTGAAGGGAAAAGCTACCAAAACCGCGGATCTCTATGCGCTGGTTATTAATTAGCGCCGAGGTCATCCTCTCTAAGATCATGCGCACCGCCTGTTCAACATCCCGCGGGGGAAGCTGATCTTGGCTCATTGATATTTTTTCAATTAACTCGGACTTGGTCATTGGCTATTAAATAATTGAATTAACCACAGCGTACAATACGCTTAATATTCAAGATTCTATTCAAGTTTCGCGGTAATACAAGCAATATTTGCATAAACAGGGAATTCCACCGTAGATCTTTTGTTCTCGGCCACTGTCAGGCACCTGAAGTTGCAATATCTTTCGACAGGTTCGTTAATGCATTAATTCAGGCAAACGGCCCCTGCATCCATAATCCCCGAACAAAAAAAAGGGTGGACACACCACCCTTTTTTCTTTTTCCGGCAAAATCTAACTACTTGTCCATTTGCGCCTTAATCAGGTCACCAATAGTCGCTGGAGAAGAAGCCTCAGCCTCAGACTTGCGATGGGCTTTAACCGCAGCTTTTTCCTCTAGGACATCTTTGGCCTTAACTGAGAGGGCAATATCGCGATTCTTGCGATCCACATTGACAATCTTCGCCTCAACAGAATCACCTACATTGAGCTCATTGCGGGCATCTTCAACTCGGTCGCGAGACAGCTCGGATACTTTTAAGTAACCCTCGATTTCATTGCCAAGATCAATCACTGCACCTTTGGCGTCTACTTCTTTGACTGTGCCAGTGACCACTGAACCCTTGTCATTTTCCGCCAGATAGTTATTGAATGGGTCATCGGCTAGCTGTTTGATACCCAGTGAGATACGCTCTCTCTCGGCATCGATGCTAAGTACAACAGACTCCACCTCTTCGCCCTTCTTGAAGTTGCGAACCGCTTCTTCTCCGGCTTCATTCCAAGAAATATCAGAGAGGTGAACCAAACCGTCAATACCACCCTCGAGGCCAATAAATATACCAAAATCGGTAATCGACTTAATATTACCCACCACCTTGTCACCCTTGGCTTTAGTGGCGGCAAAATCATCCCACGGATTGGTGAAACACTGCTTGATACCCAGTGAGATACGGCGGCGTTCTTCATCAATTTCCAGCACCATAACCTCAATCTCTTGACCGAGATCTACAATCTTCGATGGGTGAACATTCTTATTGGTCCAATCCATCTCAGAGACATGCACCAGACCCTCAACGCCATCTTCCAGCTCAGCAAAGCAACCGTAGTCAGTTAAATTGGTCACTTTGGCCTTGGTGCGCGCACCTTTAGGATAGCGTCCAGTGATATCACCCCAGGGATCTTCACCCATCTGCTTCATGCCCAGTGAAACGCGGTTGCGCTCACGGTCAAATTTGAGCACTTTGACATCGATCTCATCACCGACATTGATCATCTCAGAGGGGTGCTTGATGCGCTTCCATGACATATCAGTGATATGCAGCAGGCCGTCAATGCCACCGAGGTCAACGAAGGCGCCGTAATCGGTCAAGTTTTTGATAATACCTTTCAGAGATGCGCCCTCTTCCAGATTGGCCAACAGCTCTTCTCGCTCTGCTGAATTTGCGCTCTCCATCACCGCGCGGCGGCTGACCACAACATTGTTGCGCTTGGCATCAAGCTTGATCACTTTAAATTCTAATTCGGTATTCTCGAGGTGCGTAATTTCACGCAGTGGGCGGACATCGACTAGGGAACCGGGCAAGAAGGCACGCAGTCCTCTGACATCCACAGTAAAGCCACCTTTGACCTTACCATTGATCACACCGGTGACAATCTCATCGGCTTTATGGGCAGCTTCTAGCTCAATCCACGACTCGGCGCGACGCGCTTTTTCACGCGACAGGCGAGTGGCACCAAAACCGTCTTCAACGGCTTCCAGCGACACCTGTACTTCATCGCCGACAGCGACATCGATCTCACCTTTTTCGTTATAAAATTGTTCAGCTGGGATCACACCTTCAGACTTCAAGCCTGCGTGCACAGTTACCCAGTCCTTATCCATATCGATAATCACACCAGTAATAATCGAACCGGGGTTCATCTCAACAGTTTTAAGGCTTTGTTCAAATAATTCTTGGAAGTTTTCGCTCATAGGATCTACCTAAATTTGACAGAGAATCAGCAGAGGTAATACAGGCTGTTCTCTCTACCGCGAGGCCAGTTTACGCGGGTCGGTTTAGTTAACTGTATAGAGCAGTTATGGCTGGCAACTGGCTAAATACAGGTTTGTTTAGAGGATTACATCAGTCCTCGATGCAGTGCAATATTGAGCACGGTATCCAGAACTTCTGAAATCGAGAGATCGGTGGTATCTATTTCAATTGCGTCAGAGGCGGCAATTAAAGGTGATGCATCTCGATTTATATCCCGTTCGTCCCGAGAGCGCACCTGCGCCTCGAGGGCGCGCAGACTAACACTTTCGCCCTTTTCAAGCAACTGTTTATAGCGCCGTCGCGCCCGCTCCTCAACACTGGCGGTGAGGTAGAGTTTGAGCTGCGCCTCTGGAAATACCACGGTACCCATATCGCGACCATCGGCTACTAGCCCCGGCGGCCTCGCAAACCTGCGCTGTCGCACCAGCAATGCCTTTCTGACCTCGGGGTGAGCAGCCACCTGGGAAGCCAACGCCGCAGTCTGCTCACTGCGCAGTTCACGGGTGACATCCTCGCCCTCCAGCAGTATTTTGTTTTCACCACTGGCCAGTGCTTCAAATCGAATATCCATATTTTCCGCCAGCGGCGACAAAACCGCATTGTCCGAAAGATCAACGCGGTGACGAACCGCCACCAGCCCAAGTAAGCGGTACAGAGCGCCGCTATCGAGATAAAAAAACCCCAGTTTTTTTGCCAACTTGCGACTGATAGTGCCTTTGCCAGCACCACTGGGACCATCTATTGCAATTACCTTTGTCATGTAACTCTCTTCTTTACCCCGTCATCATCACGGAGATTGAATAACGTCAATATCCAAGCCTATATCGCGGGCCAGGGCGACAAATCCCGGGAAGGATGTGGCCACATTGTCAGCTTGTTTAACGGTTATCGGCCCGCTGGCGCGCAGGCCAGCAATGGTGAATGCCATAGCTATGCGGTGATCGTGGAAACTATCCACCACACCACTACCTATTTTGCCACCCTGGATGCGAATACCATCTTCGGTAGGCTGAGCATCGACACCCAGAGTCAACAGGCCATCGGCCATGCTCTGAATGCGATCGCTCTCTTTCACTCGCAGCTCCTCTGCACCAGTGAGCACGGTGGTGCCCTCAGCGCAGGCGGCGGCCACAAACAGCACTGGGAACTCGTCAATCGCCAGTGGGACTTGCTCCTCGGGAATCTCTATGCCTTTGAGCGGTGCATAGCGCACCCGGATATCGGCGACCGGCTCGCCACCAACCTCAATAGGGTTGGACAGCTGGATATCAGCACCCATCTGCTGCAGTATATGAATCACCCCCGTGCGAGTGGGGTTTAGACCCACATGGCGCAGGGTGATATCTGAATTTGGCACAATCGCTGCGGCAACCATAAAAAATGCCGCCGAGGATATATCTGCGGGCACATCGATGCGCTTGGCATGCAGGCGCCCACCTCCCTGCAATGTCGCTGTGTCAGCTTGGGATTCAACGGGATAACCAAACCCTCGCAGCATACGCTCTGTATGATCCCTGGTAGGTGCGGGCTCGACAACAGCGGTCTCTCCCGTGGCATACAGACCCGCCAACAGCACTGCGGATTTAACCTGAGCACTGGCCATCGGCAACTGATAGTGGATACCCTTTAGCTGCTGTCCCCCTTTGATACGCAGTGGCGGGCGTCCATTGTCAGCGGTTTCAATGACTGCTCCCATCTGCCGCAGGGGCTTAGCGATCCTGTTCATCGGCCTGCCGGTCAAGGATTCGTCCCCGCGCAGTTCAACATCAAAGGTCTGACCTGCCATCAGGCCGGCAAGCAGGCGCATAGAGGTACCTGAATTACCCAAATAGAGGGGTTTTTTCGGGGCTGTAAGGCCTTTTAAACCAACGCCCTGAACCACCACTCGACCCTTGTTGGGACCTTCAATTTCCACCCCCATATCCCGGAAGGCTTGCAGCGTGGCCAGACTGTCTTCGCCCTCGAGAAAACCGGTGATTTCAGTCATTCCCTCGGCTAGCGAGGCAAGCATAATCGAGCGGTGAGAAATCGATTTGTCGCCGGGAACGCGAAGGTCGCCGCAGGCACCTCCGCCAGGCTGAACCAAATAGTCAATTGAGCTTTCGGACATAGGGCTCGCTATTCCTTTATCAGATTGTTGGCTTTCGAGAATTTTGCCAAAATAATTGCGGGCATCCTGTGCTCGGGTGAAGACTTCGGTCAAATATCGACTATCCCCTGCCTGCACTGCGGTGCGCACAAGCTTGAGATCCGCCATCATCTGATCCATCACATTCACTATGGCATCACTGTTGGCCAGTGCTATATCACGCCACATGGTGGGATCACTGGCGGCTATGCGGGTAAAGTCACGAAATCCACCCGCCGCATAGCGGAAAATATCGGTTTTACTGCCCATATTGGTCAGAGTATCCACCAGAGAGTAGGCCACCAGATGGGGCAGATGACTGGTGGCGGCCAGAATTTTATCGTGTTCTGCCACACTCATAGTCGACACTGCCGCGCCTGCACCACGCCACAGGGATGCAACAGGGCTCAGATGTTCGTCAGCCGTGGTTTCAAGCGGCGTGAGAATCACCCGATGATCGACAAATAGATCGCCATTGGCGGCTTCGACACCACTTTTCTCCGAGCCGGCTATGGGATGCCCCGGCACCAACTGGGGTGGAATCTCTCCGTACAATTGCCTTGCGGACTCGACCACTGAGCCCTTAACGCTGGCCACATCAGTGATAGTCACTTCAGGCGACAATAGGGACATACAGTCCTTTAATACTTTGGGAACACTGAGGGTGGGGACACCCATCACCACCATATCGCCCACACCCAACTCCGATGCAACTTGCGCTAAGGAATCGGCAACATCGTCAACCAACCCGCGCTCCAGTGCTATTTCAAGCGTCGATTGTCTCCTGGAAATACCGGTCACCTGGCGAGCCAAACCGCGCTCTCGAACCGCTGCGGCCAAACTGGAGCCAATTAATCCAAGGCCGATAATCACAAGTCTGTTGACAGGCTGAGAAGGTTTTAAACTATTTGTGGTCATATAATTTTCGAACAGCTCTGGTAGCTATAAGCGATAACAATTGGGTTTAAAGCACAGCACGCGGATAGGATCCAAGTACTCTTAGCTCCGCCGCCTCAGACATCAAATCGGTCAACACATTGGCCACCGCTTGATCCTCTTGATGTCCTTGCATATCAATAAAAAACACATAGGACCATTTGCTAGTGCGGGAGGGCCTGGATTCCAAGCGGGTCATATCCACATTGTGACGGCGGAAAGGCTCTAGAAGATTATAGAGCGCACCGGGCTTGTTGTGCACAGATACCACAACTGAAGTTCGATCATCGCCACTGGGAGGCACAGATTCGCGGCCAATAATAAGGAATCTCGTGGAATTATCTGGACGATCCTCGATCTTTTCCCAGAGTTTTTCCAAATTGTAGAGTTCGCTGGCCATATCCCCAGCTATGGCCGCGGCGTTCCACTCGCCCTGAACGCGTTTGGCCGCCTCGGCATTACTGCTCACTGCCACCCGATCAATGGTGGGATAGTTAGCATTTAGCCATTGGCGACACTGCGCCAGTGATTGGGCATGGGAGTACACTCTGGTGATATTGTCTCTGTCGGTATTCGCGCCAATCATAAAGTGCTGATGGATTCGCAACTCGACTTCACCACAAATTTTCAGTGATGAATCCATAAAGCTGTCCAGGGTGTGACTGATAACTCCCTCGGTGGAGTTTTCAACCGGTACAACACCATAGTGACAAGAACCTGCTGAGACTTCTCGGAAAACTTCATCGATAGCCGACTGGGGCACACTGACTGCCGAACCACCAAAATGTTTCAGTGCAGCCTCTTGGGTAAAGGTGCCCTCAGGGCCCAAATAGGCCACTTTAATCGGTTGCTCCAGCGCCAGACAGGCGGACATAATTTGACGAAATAGCCGCGCCATCTCCTCATTGTCCAGCGGACCAGTATTGTTGGTCATCACCTGCCGCAACACCTGAGCTTCACGCTCTGGCTTGTAATAGGTCTGATCGCCGTCCGCTTTTTTAACCTCGGCGACCTGCTGCGCGCAGCGAGCTCGCTCGCTAATAGACTGCATTATCTGCAGATCGATTTCGTCAATTTTATCTCTAAGCGTCTTCAGCGATTGTTTTTTAGCCATAGTAAAACCCCTGATCAATCCTCAATCGGCTGATCATCTTCTTGTGGTTCAGCAATTCTCGCTACACTGACTAGATTTTCACCTTCTTTGAGTCGAATAACCCGCACACCCTGGGTGTTTCGGCCCACCACGGATACCTCGTCACCACGGGTGCGAACCATCGTACCCTGATCGGATATCAACATAATTTCATCACCGGCGAACAACTGGGTTGCGCCCACTAGGGGACCATTTCTCTCGCTGGTCTGAATCGCTATCATACCTTTGCCGCCGCGCCCTTTGGTGGCGAATTCGTCAACTTTGGTGCGTTTGCCGTAACCATTCTCACATAGGGTTAGCAAAAGTCCATCGGCTTCAGGAACCACCATCGAGATAACTGCGTGCTCCTCGGGCAGACGCATCCCGCGAACCCCCTTGGAGACTCGACCCATAGCGCGCACATCGGTCTCGGCAAAGCGCACCGCCTTGCCCTCAGAACTAAACAGCATAATATCTCTGCCGCCATCGGTAATCGCAGTGCCCACCAGGTGATCTCCCTCCACCAGGTCTACAGCCCGCAAACCCACACTACGGGGTCGAGAGTACTGATCCAGGGAGGTCTTTTTCACCGTGCCGTTGGCAGTTGCCATAATCACATACTGATCGGCACTGTACTCCTCCACCGGCAGAATAGAGCTGATACGCTCCTCTTCTTCGAGGGGCAGCAGATTGATCATCGGTCTACCTCGGGAATTGCGCCCAGCTACAGGGATCTGATAGACCTTGAGCCAGTAGACCTTACCCAAGTTGGTAAAACACAGAATCGTAGCATGGGTGCTGGCAATCAGCAGGTGCTCGACAAAATCCTCATCTTTGACCGCGGTCGCCACTTTACCCGTACCGCCGCGGCGCTGTGCCTGATAATCGGCCAAGGGTTGGGTTTTGGCATAGCCGCCGTGAGAGATAGTCACCACCCGCTCTTCCTCGGTGATCAAATCTTCGACCGTGAGGTCTTGCTGGGATTCAACTATTTCGGTGCGACGCTCATCGCCAAACTCCTCCAATACCGCTTCCAACTCCTCCCTGATGACCGTCATCAGGCGATTGATATCGCCGAGAATATCTTGGTAATCGGCTATTTCCTCAAGCTTCTGAGTAAACTCCTCAATAATCTTATCCTGCTCCATGCCAGTGAGACGGTGAAGGCGCAACTCGAGGATATCCTTGGCCTGCTCTGGTGAGAGATGATATTCCTTTTTGTGCAATCCATATTGGTCGTCTAACCACTCGGGGCGAGTTGCTGTGGCGCCGGCGCGCTCTAACATGGTTACCACCGAACCGGGCTTCCAACTTCTACTGACTAGCGCCTCACGGGCATCAGCCGGCGTGGGAGACTGCTTAATTAATGCGATCACTTCATCTATATTGGCCAGCGCTATGGCAAAACCTTCCAAGGTATGAGCCCGCTCTCGGGCTTTTCGCAACAGGTAGATAGTTCTTCTGGTTACCACCTCACGGCGATGGCGGACAAAGGCCTCCAACATCTGCTTTAGGTTGAGGATCTTGGGTTGACCATCCACCAAGGCCACGACATTGATGCCGAACACCGCCTGGAGTTGCGTCTGGGCGTAGAGGTTATTGAGGATAACCTCACCGCACTCACCGCGCTTGAGCTCGATCACTACCCGCAACCCGTCTTTGTCAGACTCATCGCGGAGCTCGGAGATGCCCTCAATTTTCTTTTCTTTAACCAGCTCGGCAATGCGCTCTATCAGACGCGATTTGTTGAGTTGATAGGGGATTTCCGAGATGATAATGGTTTCGCGTTTGGTTTTTTCATCGACCTCTATATCCGCCTTAGCGCGAATATAGATCCGCCCCCGCCCAGTGCGGTAGGCTTGAATAATGCCCGCCTTACCATTAATTATCGCCCCAGTGGGAAAATCTGGACCCGGGATATGAGTCATTAACTCATCGATACTGATCTCTGGGTTGTCTATAAGTGCCAGACAGCCCTTTACAACCTCGGTGAGATTGTGGGGTGGAATATTAGTGGCCATTCCCACAGCGATACCGGAGGAGCCATTGACCAATAGATTGGGAATTCTGGTGGGCAACACCTGGGGAATGGATTCTGTTTCATCGTAGTTGGGAACAAAATCTACGGTTTCTTTTTCCAAATCCTCAAGCAGGGCATGGGCCATTTTGGTCATGCGGATTTCGGTGTAGCGCATCGCTGCCGCAGAGTCGCCATCAATGGAGCCAAAGTTGCCCTGCCCGTCTACCAACATATAGCGCAGGGAAAAAGGCTGAGCCATGCGCACAATGGTTTCATAGACCGCGGAGTCACCGTGGGGATGGTATTTACCGATGACATCACCCACTACCCGCGCTGATTTTTTGTAGGGCTTATTCCAGTCGTTGCTCAACTCATTCATGGCAAACAAAACGCGGCGATGCACTGGCTTGAGCCCATCGCGCACATCTGGCAACGCCCGGCCGACAATTACACTCATCGCATAGTCTAGGTAGGACTGCTTGAGCTCATCCTCAATATTTACTGGGACGATTTCCTTTGCCAAATCAACCATAATTGTTCTCTAAAGATTCGAATTTATTATACTTTTGCGTAGACTAATCGCGCAGTGCAATGGCTGACTCTGAGAGGGTTTCCACAGGGGCTATTGGCTGCTCGAAAATACAAGAGAATTCTATCATAGAAAGCGCGACATATCCTCTTTATCCGCACCCTGAATGACAGCGATTACTATAACTGCAACAAGAAAACTGGTTATACTCACTAGAACCCATTAGGAACGCTTATGCAACCCACAGAAATCGATACCCTGCTATTGTGCCGCTGGCTTATTCCCGTTATCCCAGAGGATCAAGTCTGGGAAAACCAGGCTGTGGCGATCGACGGCGGTCGCATTGTAGCTATTGGCACGGAAGCGGAAATACAGCGACTTTACAAGCCCAGGCAGACGATCCCATTGGATCGGCACCTAGTAATACCGGGACTGATAAACAGCCACTGCCAAACTGCCACCAGACTGCTGCGTGGTCACGGTGAACATCAGCTGTCAGAATCATGGCTACAGCGCTACTACCAGCCCAGTGATAGCCGATTTATCAACCCGGAATTTGTTGTCAACAGCGCCAGCTTGGCGATGGCAGAAATGATCAAAACCGGCACTACCTGCTTTGCCGACCTGTACTTCGCCCAGGATTCTCTGGTAGACGCCATTCGCGCCTCGGGCCTGCGCAGTCAGATAAGCTTTGTGGTGTCCAATACTGCAACCGCCCACGCCAACAGTGCCGATGACTATATCCACAGTGGACTCAAGTTGCAGGACAGTATCGGCGATCACCCATTGATCAAGGTAGCCTGCGCGCCCCACGGATTTAATGAACTTACCGATGATATCGCTAAACGGGTTGCTATTTACAGGGACGAACTGGATATGGCAGTTCATCTACCCTGCCACCAAAACAGTGCCGAAATCACTCAATCCACAAACCACCATGGCTGTCGCCCCCTACAGCGGCTTAACAGTCTCGGTCTGCTGGCACCCCATACTCAACTGGCGCATATGCATCAGTTAAACGCCGAAGATATAAAACTCCTGGAAAGCACCAATAGCCATGTAGTTCGCTGTCCAACTTCCGCAACTAACGATGAATATCCAGCTGATCAGCTAATCGACCAAGGCATCAATGTCGCACTGGGCTCAGAGGGTGGCAGTCTGCATCATTTAAATCATTTACAGACGCTCAGTCATGTCGCCACCACAGAGACAGCGGAGGCCGTTGATCAAAGATGCCATCGAGCACTGCGTATGGCGACAATCAACGGTGCGCGCACACTGGGCTGGGAGGAACAAACTGGCAGCATCGAAGCCGGTAAGTATGCCGATATTATCGCCCTAGAAATTGATCCTATCCTGCAACAGCCGCTGTATAATTCGCCAGTGCAACTGCTCGGCAACGCTCAAGGCCATCAGGTGTCCCACAGCTGGGTCGCCGGAAAGCCACTGATGAGAGAGCGGCAATTGCTCACCCTAGACGCACAGAATTTGTCTAACCTGGCTACCAATTGGCGGCCCTAATACCCAGCATACAGAGCACATAGGTCAAAAATCCAATGCCACAAATACCCAATGTCGATGCCAATGAGATACACAAGTTTGAACAACTTGCCAGTCGCTGGTGGGACCGCAACAGCGAATTCAAACCCCTTCACGATATCAATCCATTGCGAGCCAACTGGATTGACAATCTGGCGCCACTAGCCGAACAAAAGGTACTGGATGTGGGGTGTGGCGGCGGCATCCTCTGCGAGGCACTAGCCCAACGCGGCGCTCAGGTCACCGGTATTGATATGGGGGACGCCCCTCTTGAGGTGGCCAAACTACACCGATTGGAATCCGGCGTATCCGTCGATTACCACAAATCCACCGCCGAGGATTTTGCCGAGACTCACCAGCAGGCCTTCGACACCGTGACCTGCCTTGAAATGCTCGAACATGTCCCAGATCCAAGCTCAGTGGTCCGTGCTTGCGCCACCATGGTAAAGCCCGGTGGCAGCGTATTTTTTTCCACGATTAACCGCAACCCAAAGGCCTTTTTGCTGGCCATTATCGGCGCCGAATACCTGCTGCGACTGCTGCCAAGGGGCACCCATGAGTACGCCAAACTGATAAAGCCCGCCGAATTGGGCTCTTGGATTCGCGATGCCGGCCTGCAGTTGGATCAGATGACGGGCCTGTTGTTCAATCCGATCACTAAAACCTACCGGCTTAGCGACCGGGATATGGATGTCAACTATATGATCTGTGCCCGCAAACCCCTAGACTAGCGCTGACAAGCCTCTATTCACAGGATATATCATGCTAGATTTTAAGGCGCTGCTATTTGATTTGGACGGCACCCTACTGGATACAGCCCCGGACTTTATCGGCGCCCTCAACCGACAGCTGGCAGATCTGCACCGCGAGCCGCTGCCCAGCAGTCAGATCCGCAGCGCCGTGACCAATGGATCTGTGGGTATAATCCAGACGGCCTATAACCTCGACATAGAAGATCCGCAGTTCGAAGCCCTTCGCCAGCAGTTTTTAGATTACTACCTGGCCAATATTGCCGAACAAACTACCCTGTTCGATGGCATGGAAACGCTTCTTACTCGCTGTACCCAGCAGGGTATCCCCTGGGGCATTGTGACCAATAAACCCTGGAAGTACACCGAGGCCCTGCTTGATCAACTGAACCTAGCCCACCGGCCAGCAACCACCATCTGCCCGGACCATGTGGCGCGGCCCAAGCCAGACCCGCAGGCCCTACTGCTGGCCTGCTCTGAACTGAAAATAAACCCAACCGAATGCGTGTATGTGGGTGATCACCGCCGCGATATTGAAGCTGGACGCAGTGCTGGTATGATCACCATCGCCGCTGAGTGGGGGTATATTGAAGAGACGGAAAATATCTTCGACTGGCATGCCGACTGGGTTGCTGCCACGCCAAATGAACTGACAAGAATTTTATTCGGCTAAAATTTTCTACCTTTAAATCACTATACCAGTACGACCTTTGCACCAGGGGTATTGACCTAAAATAAGGGGAACAAATTTGCTTAACGCGCAACAGATAATCAACTACCAACCGGATAACAACCTTCTCTGTGACCGGGTAATTCTAGTCACCGGTGCCGGCAGTGGTATTGGTCGAGCGGCAGCTTTGGCCTTTGCTGAGGCGGGCGCCGAACTGATTCTGGCGGGGCGCACTCCCGCTAAACTGGAACAGACCTATGACAGGATCGTCAATGCGGGCTATCGGCAACCGACCCTCTACCCCATCGATCTACTGGGCGCCACTGACGAGGACTATGATCAGCTCGCAGTAGCCCTAGAGCAACAATTTGGTCGCCTAGATGGTTTACTACACAATGCCGGCATTCTCGGTCAGCGCACACCGCTGAGCAACTACCGCCAAGATGTGTGGGACAAAGTGCTCAAAGTCAATGTCACCGGGCAATTTCAGATGACCCAAGCGCTGATGCCGGTGTTAGAACAATCAGACGATGCCTCAGTGGTATTTACCAGCTCCGGTGTCGGCCGCGTGGGGCGCGCCTTCTGGGGTGCTTATGGAGTCTCAAAATTTGCTGTGGAGGGATTGATGCAGACCTGGGCCGCAGAGTTGGAGGGTTTGAATTCAGTGCGCATCAACTGTATCAATCCCGGAGCGACCGCCACTAGCATGCGCGCTCAGGCCTATCCAGCAGAAAATCCCGAGACCCTCAAAGCCGCCGCCGATATAATGCCGGCATACCTCTACCTGATGGGGCCCGATAGCCGGGGAGTTAACGGTCAGTCAGTTAATGCGCAGCTGCATTAATAAATAGCTATAAATAGTTGTTTATAAAACTATTTTTTCCAAGGATTGCCACGGGCGCGAAGACGTTTCTCTTTGCGCTGGCGAATGTCTCGCAGCACCGTTTTCTCGCTGAGACTGGGGGGCTTCATATCCACCGCAGCAAATAGTTTGGCAACCTGTTTAGGTTCCAGTTCAATAAACTCCGAGCGGCGAATAAAAGAGGGCAGCTCTACAGGGCCATAACTGATTCGCTTTAGGCGACTGACCTCGACATCCTGAGATTCCCAGAGCCGCCGCACCTCTCGCGTACGCCCCTCGGCCAACACTGCGCGATACCAGCGGTTACTGCCGCCATACTCCTCGGAATCCCTGCGATGCTGGGGCTTTACACTGTGGAATTTTGCCAGTCCGTCGTCCAGCTGCACGCCCTCTGTAAGGCGCCTGAGCATGGCATCATCCACATCACCGCGAACCCGCACCAGATATTCACGTCTAACCTCAAAGGAAGGATGCATCAATCGGTTGGCCAACTCACCCTGATTGGTAAACAACAGTAGACCACTGGTATTGATATCCAGGCGACCAATAGCAATCCAGCGTCCGGAATTAATTCGCGGCAGGCGATCAAATACTGTCGGCCGGCCCTCGGGATCGGAGGTTGTGCACACCTCGCCCTCGGGCTTGCTGTACATCAACACTCTCGGGCTGTCATCCACTGTGGCTTTGATCGGCTTGCCATCGACCACAATACGGGCGTCTGACTCGACCCGGTCGCCGAGTTTGGCGGTGGCGCCATTGACTGAGACTCGCCCCGCTGCGATCCACTGTTCCAGCTGACGGCGCGAACCCAGGCCCTTAGCAGCCAAGACTTTCTGCAATTTCTCACTCATCGGTGGTACTACTGGAGTTCAAAGATTCAGGCTCAGCTGGAGAATCCTGTTGATCCACGCCATCGATTTGAGGCTCAACAGCGAGCTCAGTATCGACCGCCGCATCCACACCCGATGGTTGATCATCAGCCATCCCGGGCTCGCTGGAGACTCCGGCCGCCAGTGTCATCTCCAGCTCTGGATCCAACTCCGTGAGGTCTTTGAGCTCGCTGAGCGCCGGCAGATGCTCGAGGCTCTTTAGGTTAAAGTAATCTAAAAATTGCTTGGTGGTGGCATAGAGTGCTGGCTTGCCGGGGACATCGCGATGCCCCACCACCCTTATCCACTCGCGCTCCATAAGCGATCGGATAATATCCGAACTCACTGCCACCCCGCGCACCAACTCTATATCACCGCGCGTGAGGGGCTGGCGGTAGGCAATCAGCGACAGCGTCTCTAACAGGGCGCGGGAGTAGCGCTTAGGCTTTTCCTCCCAGAGCTTATTCACCCAGGGCGACAATTCCTGGCAGACCTGAAATCGGTAGCCACTGGCTGTCTGCTTTAGCTCGAACCCACGATCGCGACAGTCGGCCTCGATATCTTCGAGAGCGGCTTTTAATTGATCCCGCGGTGGTCGTTGCTCATCCTCAAACAGGGCTTCCAACTGAACAACCGTCAGGGATTTTCCTGCGGCCAGCAATGCACCTTCTAAAATTTTCTTAATTAATTCTGAATTCATGATGTCCGCGCTTTTACATGTATGGGTCCAAAGGATTCGCTCTGCACTATCTCCACTAGGGACTCTTTTATCAACTCCATAACTGCCAAAAAGGTCACTACTACACCAAGCCGCCCCTCCTCCACAGTAAACAAACTGATAAATGGCACAAACTGTTGGTCTTGTAAGGTATCCAAAACCTTGGACATGCGCTCTCGAGTGGAGAGTTTTTCCAGTTCAACCTGATGACTTTCAAACATCTCAGCACGCCGCAAGACCTCGGCAAAAGCGGTGACCAAATCGCGCATATCCACATCCGGATGGGGTCGCTGCTGCTGTCTATCGGGCGTTTCCGCTGAAGCGCGGTGGATATCGCGACCCATTCTTGGCAACTCATCCAGATCCTCTGCAGCCTGCTTAAAGCGCTCGTATTCCTGCAGTCGGCGAATTAATTCTGCCCGGGGATCCTCTTCATCTTCATCATCGGCCTGTTGGCGCGGCAAAAGCATTCGCGACTTAATCTCTGCCAACATCGCAGCCATCACCAGATACTCGGCGGCAAGTTCCAGCTGTATTGTCGCCATAAGCTCAATATACCCCATGTACTGGCGGGTAATCTCGGCCACGTCTATATCCAAAATATCCAGATTCTGGCGCCTGATAAGATACAGCAACAGATCCAGAGGACCCTCGAATGCCTCGAGAATCACCTCCAGCGCGTCTGGGGGAATATACAGATCTTTGGGCACAATCGTGAGCTCTTTGCCCTGAACCACCGCGAAGGGCATTTCCTCTTGCTGGGGCATTTTTTGCAGGCGGATAGCATCCGACTCAGTGGCAATAGCCGAGGATGGGACATCTTGATGTTGGCTCACTTGATCGGACACTGACTAGCCTTGGCTTATTGTTTTTGGAATTATACTCGCAATGGGGGCATTGAACATCAGCAATCTCAGATTGCAGAGAAATCTCCGGCACCCTGGCGCAAAATAGATACCGCGTCGGAACTCATATCCACAACCGTGGTTGGCTCCAGACCACAGGGGCCACCATCTATAACCGCATCAATCTGCGAACCGATCAATTGATTGATTTCCTCTGCATCTGTTGGCGGATACTCCTGCTGCGGCAACAACAACGTCACACTCATCATCGGCTCCCCCAAACTGTCGAGGAGCGAAGTGACAATAGGGCTATCCGGAACCCTGATGCCAATGGTTTTGCGCTTGGGATGCATCAGTCGGCGGGGCACCTCAGCAGAAGCCTTCAATACAAAAGTAAAGGGACCGGGCGTAGCTGCCTTAAGGGTACGAAATACTCTGTTATCCACGCGCGCGTAACTGGCCAGCTCAGACAGGTCACTGCATATCAGGGTAAAGTTATGGTGCTTATCGAGGCGTCGAATAGCCCTGATGCGATCAACCGCTTTTTTATCGCCAATATGACAGCCCAGAGCATAGACAGAGTCTGTTGGGTAGGCAATCACACCGCCGCGGCGCACAATATCCACCACCTGGTCGATCAGGCGCTGCTGGGGGTTCTGCGGATGAATAGAAAAGTAACGGGCCATTACCCACTCCCAATACAAATATCTCGGACTTGAAAATCACCAGAATTATCGCACAGCTTACAGCGCGGTGGATAGTCTGTACGACTGCCTCATCGATGCCTAGCCTACAAAAATCCAGGGCAGTTAAACGCTCTAAAACCAACCTCCAGCACAGCACAGCAAAATCGCCAATAATGGCTGCAATCAATGGCTGCAATTGATAGTCGAATTAGGCGTCCCCAGTAGGTACAATACAGCGGTGTAACCAGCTAAGCATGTAGCCAAGCAAAATATTCCACACAGACTTTAGATCTTAGAAAATTATTATATTGCGCACCGGAGAGCAAACCACAGCTCCGTTGCAACAGGAACACCACTTCGATGACCGACCTCAGCACTGAAACTCCAGATCAACAGACACCGCCAAAGCAGGAGAGCCTGCTACTTAACCTGGGCTGCAATATCTTGCTACCGACGATTATTCTGACCAAATTTAGCAGTGATAACTATCTGGGTATAAAACTGGCGATTGTAGTGGCTTTGGCATTTCCTCTACTCTACGGCCTGCACGACTTCTTCAGCCGCGGCAAGCTCAATTTTTTCTCTGGGCTGGGAGTGGTCAGTGTCGCACTAACCGGCGGCATCAGCCTAATGGAGATGGACGCCATTTATATCGCTATCAAGGAGGCCTCTATCCCCGGCGTGCTGGGATTAGCGACCCTGATTTCTCTCAAAACCTCTCAGCCTTTGATTCACACCCTGATTCTCAATGAGTCGGTAATGAATGTGGAGAAAATCCATACCGCGTTGGTTAACAACAAGGCCCAACAGCAGTTTGACCAGCTGCTGTTCAATGCCTCTTGGATCCTGGCGGGATCGTTTTTTCTATCCTCACTGCTAAACTATATACTGGCTGTGGTGATTCTCACAGCCGAGCCGGGCACAGTGACCTTCAATGAACAACTCGGGAAAATGACTGCACTGAGCTTCCCAGTGATAGCATTGCCAGCCATGGCAGTACTCACGGCCAACCTAATCTATCTATTTCGCGGCATTACTAGACTGACAGGCATGAGTATGGAAGAGATTGTTCGGCAGAAAAAAGCCTAGGATAGGCATGAGCACTCGGTTTTCTACTTTTTGCTAGGCGCCAGCATCCAATCATCATTTAAACACTCTATAGGATCTCTTGATTATGTGGTACGCAATCATTTGTGAAGACAGCGAAAACAGCCTGGAAAAACGCCTGCAAGTGCGGCCGGCGCATTTGGAAAGACTCTACAAACTGAGAGATCAGGGCCGCCTGTTGGTTGCCGGCCCGCACCCGGCAATCGACAGTGACGATGCGGCCAGTGCCGGATTTACCGGCAGCCTAATCATTGCAGAATTTGACAGCCTAGATGCAGCACAGCACTGGGCCGATCAAGACCCCTATTTACAAGCGGGCGTCTACCAGAAGGTTGCGGTCAAACCTTTCAAGAAAGTGCTACCCTAAGTGGTACAACCAGAAACTGTTGTCATTGGAGCTCAGCACAACACTAAAAGTTGCAGGGAGATTTTACTAATCGGAGTTATTATTTTGCTCGGTTAGGAGTATGATGCCTCTAATCAACTTATTATCCATAGCTACACCGATGAATATTTTCCGACTAAATTTACTCGCAATCCTAATTTTATTGTCCCCTAATCTGCTGGCTGAAGAAGATATTCAGCCATCTGCGGATAACGACATTCTAATGCTGGATCAACCCCAGACCGGCTATATCGCTGATCAGTTTTATGTGCCATTGAGGGGATCGCCCTGCGGACAGTGTAAGATTATTCACAAAGGTCTCAAATCGGGCACTGAATTCACCGTTCTCGGTCGCCAGGGGGAGTGGTCGCTGGTCACCACCCAGAGTGGCTATGAGGGTTGGATCAGAAGCCAACATATCTCGGACCGTCAAATCGCCCGAGTCAGCCTCAAGCAGAGGGAGGCGGAAATCGCCCAATTGCAACAGCAGAATCAACAGCTGCAGAAAGATATACAGCGATTGCTGACAGCCGATAAAAATCTGCGAGATTCCCTGGCTACCATGAGAGCGCAGCGCACTTCCATGAGCAAAGAGCTGGCCAATATCAAGGCGATCTCCGCCAGGGAGCTGAGCCTGCATGACCAAAATCAGGTGCTGGTCAAACAAAACCATATGCTACAAGAAGAGCGGGATGTACTGCGCACCAATGTCGATGATCTCAAGGACAATAAACGCAATGAATCCTTTATGTACGGCGGTTTAGCGGTGTTTTTAGGTGCCGTGCTAGCGGCAATAATCCCCAGAATACGCGGCCGAAGACGCCTCTCTGAGTGGCGTTGAGTAATGACTGATCAGTAACGGAGAACTGGATTGTCAAAACAGCTACTGCGAAATTTTATATTTCTACTGGCGATTGGTACTGGCTGTCTGAGCTCAGCCAAACAGCCACTGCCCAATGTGCTACTTGAAACCGATCTGGGAGATATGTTGATCGAACTCTATCCCCAGCAGGCACCCATCAGCGTGGATAACTTCCTCAAGTATGTCACCGACCACTACTACGATGGGATTATTTTTCACCGCGTGATTCAGGGCTTTATGGTTCAAGCTGGCGGCTTTGCTTTTGACCTTAGCATCAAACCAGCGGATAGAGCACCAATTGTCAACGAATCGGCTAATGGCCTAAAAAATAAGCGCGGCGCCCTGGCCATGGCACGCACCTCTGATCCCGACAGCGCCACTAGTCAGTTCTTTATCAATCATCGCAACAACAAGTTTCTCGACCACAGCAAACAACGTCCTGGCTACGCGGTTTTCGGACAGGTGATCGACGGCATGGATACCCTGGATAAAATCGCCACAGTAAAAACTGCAACTGTTGGCTACAGGAAGGACGTACCCGTGGAGCCAGTGCGGATTCTCAGCGCTCGGTTGGTGAACCCCGAAAGCTGGTCACCACTGCCCGAAGCGGTTGACAAGCCCAGCTTTGAGGCCCCTATTCCCGTTCGCTAGCGAAGTTTTTCTATGACCGCTCTCAGTATCAATCTCAATAAAATCGCCCTGATCCGCAATTCACGGGAGGGTAACTACCCCGATCTGATCGAACATGCACAGCGCTGCATCCAGTATGGCGCCAATGGCATCACCGTGCATCCGCGACCCGACCAACGCCATATTCGACCCACTGATGTGCGTCAGCTAGCGGAATTGGTGCGGCCCATATCTGAGATAGAGTTCAATATCGAGGGCAATCCATTTGCCGAACCCCTAGCCGATTACCCCGGACTGCTGGCATTGGTCGAGGAGACTCATCCCGATCAATGTACTTTGGTGCCCGATAGCAACCAACAGCTTACCTCTGATCACGGCTTTGATCTCAAGGTACAGGGCGAACAACTGGTGCCCATTATTCAGCATATTCAGTCACTTGGGATTAGAGTCAGTCTATTTATGGACCCCGATCTTGAACAGATTCAATTGGCCTCAGAGGTAGGTGCAGACCGTGTAGAACTCTACACCGGGCCCTATGCCGCAGCATGGGGAACAGACGCTTTTGAAAGCCTATTTCAGCAACATCAGGCAGCAGCTAAACTTGCCAACTCCCTAGGTTTGGGTGTCAACGCCGGGCATGATCTGAATTTACAAAACCTCGGCAAGTTTGCTGAAATAGAAAACCTGCTTGAGGTTTCTATTGGTCATGCGTTTACCGTGGACTGCCTAAATATGGGCATGGAATCTGCCATTACCAGCTACAGGGCACTGCTGGTCTAGCCTTCGATGCCAACTCTCTCATGTATTGGCGCTGGACGTTTGGGACAAACCCTCTGTCACCTGCTTTCGCAACAACTGACCATTGGGCAGATTATTAACTCCAGCATAGACTCCAGTCGTCGCGCGGTGGAATTTATCGGCACCGGACGTGCAGCCACGTTTAACGACATCAAAGAGGCAGATATTTGGCTAATTGCCACCCCTGACAATCAAATTGAAACTACAGCCAAACAACTGCATAAAGCAGACCTATTAAAACCTGATACAGTAATCTTTCATTGCAGTGGATTATTACCCTCAACGGTTTTACAGGATCAAGCAAAGCCATTGAATGTAGCTTCCGTGCACCCTATTCATAGCTTTGCCAGCCCTAAACAATCAATCGAGACATTTACTGGCAGCCACTGTGCTATTGAAGGATCTGCAGTTGCAGTAGCACAACTGGATACCCTATTTTCTTCCCTTGGCGCGCTTACATTTACGCTTGATAGTCAGCAGAAAAGTTTATACCACGCGGCCTCAGTTATGGCCTGCAATTACCTCGTTAGCCTGCTTGAAGAGAGTCATCAAATGCTAAAAGAAGCAGGTATTGATGAAGCAGTTATTGATAGCACAGAAAACTCCAGCCCCCTAGAGCCACTTATCAGGCAAACATTGGATAACTACTTTGCACTGGGAGCCACACAGGCGCTAACAGGCCCCATTGCCAGAGGTGATACAGAGACCGTTGAGACACATATAAAAGCCCTGCAACAAGCGCCAGATGCAGATTTATGGAAACAACTTTATTCAGCCCTCGGTAAAGCCACTCTGCCTATCTCCACCAAACAGGGTCAGGCATCAAAAGAACAGCTCGCCGCTATCGCCAATGGGTTAAACAACTTGGTCAGCGATGAAAAATAATACGCCGAGAACCCCTATCAAATCTAATAGCGCCGATTATTTACAGCGCAAAGCCTTTTATGATCAACTGATTACCGTCTATGGGCGCAATCCGGTGATAGAAGTGCTAAAAGATTCACAGTTGCAGATATTTAGAGTGCATCTAGCCGACTCCAACCGCGACAGTGGCGTTATCAAACAGATCAAACAGCTGGCCGCAGATCGCGGAGCAGAAGTCCTGTATCACAGCCGCCTAGAACTCTCGCGTATTTCACGCAATGGCAAGCAAGACCAAGGCGTCGCCTGCGATATCCACTGTGCAGGTTTTGATACCTACCAAAACCTACTGGACAATTTTGATGTAGAGGCCAAGCCAAACGTTAGCCTAATTGCCCTTGATGGCGTTACCAATCCGCAAAACCTCGGCATGATTATTCGCAGTGTCACCGCCAGCCCGGCCTATGGACTTTTACTGCCCTCAAAAGGCAACGCAGATATTTCACCCCTGGTGATTAAAGCCAGCGCGGGTACGGTATTTAAAGGGACTATTTTGCGCTGCCAAAACCTCGCCCAAGCGCTACAGGATTTTCAGGCAAAAGGTTTTGATATCTGCTCACTAGCTACTCAAAATGCTACATCGCTGACTGAATTTGAGCCCTGCCGACCCACAATCTATGTGCTGGGTAACGAATCCAAGGGCGTTAGCCAGGAAATTATCAACCTCAGCGATCATTGCCTGAGCATACCCATGGCCAACGGCGTGGAGTCATTGAATGTTGCGGTTACTGCGGCACTGGTAGCCTTTAAAGCCCCCCCTAATTAGCTAGCTAGTTAATTAGTTAGACCGCTAAATGCTTCACAGCACCTGCCCCCAATTGATAACCACAAAGGCTGAGACCTTTGCACGAGTGTTCTTTTGCTCTCATACAGCGTTAAAATCGTACTCAATCGGTCACTTGTGACCCGAATGGGTTATTTATGTCCTATAAACTCCCTCCTTGCTGAGCTATCACTCCCTAACCCCCTCAATATGCCACAGTGGCGAGCGCAGTGCGGTTATCACCGACAGTATTAGAGTGACCAACGCAATAGCAAAGAAGGCATAACTGAGGCCTATCCACTCCACCACTAGACCACATACCAGCGCACCCAGAGGCGCACCGCCATAGAGACACAGCTGATAGACGGAGGCGGCGCGGGAGCGCATGTTATCCGGCACTTGGTTGTGCAATATAGTGCGCCCCAGCGTCATGGATAGACCAGAGAAAACGCCCCAGATATAGACCAGCACAAATAGCAACCACAGGCTCGGCTTAAAGGCGATCAATGCCACCAAAGTACCCCGCAACAGGAAGCTAATTACCATCAACTTGCCAGTCTGCCGAAATACCTTGGTCAGATTCATCACCCCCAGATTCACGGAGATAATGCCCACCGTAAAAATGACCTGCAGCATGCCATAGAAGGTAGCATCGCCATCATAAAACTGCTTGGCAATTAGTGGCATCCCCACCAGATACACACCAAAGGCCAAAAAGCCGGTGGCAAACACAATCAGCACCAGATGCAATAACCCCGGATCATTGCGAAATAGGGTTAAACCCTCGCGCAATTCCGCGAGATTTTGCTTGAGGTCGCGCTGCTCTCCGGCGGGCAAATCAACCTTACCCATAACAGCAACCTTGGGGTGACTGAGGCGGATAAACACCGCACTGAGCAAAAACATCAGCAGTTGAAAACACAGCAATTGAACTGGGCTGACAATCCCCAACTGGCCGGCCATGAGAAAGCCGATGCCCTGGGCGATAAACTGCACCGCCATCACCTTGGCCACCGCCTGATGCATCAACTCTGGCGCCGCGTAACCCAGCAGGCTCTCTCTGGCCGGCTGAATAAAGGCGGTAATAGTGCCAAACAGCACGCCATAAATAAGCACATAACTAAATTGGGGGCTGGCAAAGCCAAAGCTTATCGCCAGCACGCCGATAGGCAGCAGGTAGAGCAAATACAGCAGCGACAGCCAACTGCCGCGGTGGCGGCGATCTGAAATTACCCCTGCGGGAAGTACAAATAACAAGCTGGGCAGTAACACTGCCAATTGGGCCAAACCGAGTCGGCTGGGGGATTCATTGAGAACCCCGACAATCAACCAGGGATACAGCACCTTTTGCAGACCCATAGCCAAATTGCTTAGGCCTATAGTGGTCAAAAAATAGGTAAATGAAAATCGCTGAACTGACACCTAGGGTTTTCGCTCTCTGAGGACTGCCAGCAACCATCCCAACAGCGCGGCCAGGGCGACAATCAGCAATAGACCGATCAACATCAGTAATAGATTAATGGCAATAGTGGACAGCGACACCTGGTAGACTTTGATCGCCATCAATAGAAAGGCAAAACAGGCGACCATAGATGCCACCCATGCCGAGCGCTGCTTTAGCGTGTATCTATGTTGGGTTTTGGGCATGGTAACTTTTAGCCGTCAGTTAAGGGTTGGCTGATTGATTGGCGAGAAACTCAATCAGTTCCTGCTCGGTTAATACGGGTATCTCCAGAGACTGGGCTTTAGTTAACTTTGAGCCCGCTCCGGGACCGGCCACCACGCTGTGGGTTTTTGCCGATACACTGCCGGCTACTTTAGCACCCAATTGCTGTAATTGCTCTTTGGCCTCGGCGCGACTCAGGGTCTCTAAGCTGCCGGTCAATACCCAGGTCTGTCCCTGCAACGGCAAAAACTGTTGGCTGCGATCTATATCAGGCCACTGCACCCCGGCGGTTCGCAGGGCTTGGATAATTGCCAAATTATCTGGGTTGGCAAAAAAATCGCCAATATGGCCGGCCACTATGGGCCCCACATCATCCACCTCCAACAACTGCTCTGCAGATAACCCGATTAGCGCTTCCAGTGAACCGTAGTGATTAGCCAGATTCTGTGCCGTAGTCTCCCCCACCTCGCGAATACCTAGGGCGAACAAAAATTTCGCCAATGTGGTCTGCTTACTGGCTTCGATGGCCGCCAACAGATTATTTGCTGACTTCTCGGCCATGCGCTCCAGAGAAATTAGCTGCTCTGCCTGCAATTCATAGAGATCGGCTATCGAATATACCAGCCCCTGATCCACTAACAGCTCAATTAACCTATCCCCCAAACCCTCTATATCCATGGCCTTTCTGGAGGCAAAATGCACAATCGCCTCTTTGGTTTGGGCGCCGCAGAACAGCCCGCCCGTACAGCGGGCAACCGCCTCGCCCTCGGCTTTTTTCACCGGCGATTGGCACACCGGACAACAT
>Ga0213866_10000255_pt1 | contig 44132 bp, 38 predicted proteins | sample PICome_11_FD_160079 | JGI IMG/M metagenome (GOLD analysis project Ga0213866, IMG submission 160079) | Coastal seawater microbial communities near Pivers Island, North Carolina, United States - PICO284 | ecosystem: Environmental > Aquatic > Marine > Coastal | place: USA: North Carolina...
GTCGCGGAGTTGGTCAGGGGTGCTAGGGGAGCCCATATGCGCTAATTATACCACAACAGGCCTGCCCCCTACATTGACCCCCCTGTCTGATATCAGGCATAATCATGGATATGAAAACAAATGCCCTGCGTTTGGCTGCTGTCTTGTTCCTAGTGATGGGTGCGTTTACATCCATTGCCGAGGAAGCAGAGCGGCTATCTTACAATCGCGATATCCGGCCGATCCTTTCGGACAAGTGCTTCTCCTGCCACGGACCGGACAATCAACACCGCGAGGCTGACTTGCGGCTGGATGTGACCGAAGACACCGACGATTACTTCGGCGCCTACTTCGCGATTCAACCGGGGGCTCCAAAGCAAAGCGATTTTTACAAGCGCATCCATTCGACCAAGTCGCGCATTGTCATGCCCCCACCCAAGTCGAAGCTGACGCTGACGGATGAAGAGAAGGCGCTGCTTGAGCGATGGATCAAAGAAGGAGCGATATATGAAGACCATTGGTCGTTTGTTGCGCCGTCACGGCCTGACGCGCCAGAAGTCAAAGATTCAGATTGGGCCCGCAACCCGATCGATGCGTTCGTTTTGAATCGGCTGGAAGCCAAAGGCCTCAAGCCCAGCAAGGAGGCGACTCAAACACAGTTGCTGCGAAGGCTGACACTGGACCTGACGGGTCTGCCGCCGACCGCAAAGCAGATCGATGCGTTTCTGGCAGACAACAGCGAGCGTGCATACGAGAAAGTTGTTGACCGCTTATTGTCATCGGAGCACTTCGGCGAGCGGTTGGCACTGCCCTGGCTGGATGCAGCGCGCTACGCGGACACGAACGGTTTTTCGATCGATGATCACCGTGACATGTGGCTCTGGCGCGAATGGGTGATCGATGCGTTCAACAAGAACATGCCCTACGACCAGTTCGTGACCGAGCAGATGGCTGGTGACCTGCTGCCCAATGCGAATGACCGGACGCGCCTGGCAACCGGTTTCCTCCGCAACAGCATGAACACGCACGAGGGCGGGACGATCGCTGAGGAGTACCGCGTGATCTACATCGCGGACAAGATCGACACGGTCTCGACGGTGTTTATGGGGCTGACCATGCGCTGTGCCCAGTGCCACGACCACAAGTACGATCCGGTTTCGCAGGAAGATTTCTATCGCTTTTTTGCATTCTTCGATACCGCGCACGAGCCGGGCAAGGGTGCGACGAACGCCAATACCCAGCCGGTGATCCGTATGGACGGGGTGCTGACGGACAGCGCTGCGTGGAAGGCCCACGTACAGGCTCGGCTTGCCACTCTCAAAAGCTACATGATCCATCCGCCAGAGTTGATCGAGCCGCGGGCGAAATGGGAAATGGGTGCGAAAAAAGATGCGCAGGGGCCGCTGGCCGAGGCGTTGAACACCGCTGCGGCTGAGCGCACTGACGCTCATTGGAAATCGATCAACGACGCGTTCAGCAAGACGACGAGGCTGTGGGGCCGGCACCTCTCGACGATCAAACGCGAGGTCATCATCCTCGAGAACGAGTTGAAGGCCGGCAAGCCATCGGTGATGGTGATGAAGGAGAGGGGGCCGAAGCAGACGTACGTCTTAACGCGTGGCGAGTACGACAAGCCCGACAAGAATCAGCCCGTCAGCCCCGGCGTGCCAGCGGTATTACCGTCGCTGGATTTCTCGCCAAAGGCGCCTCAACAAGATCAACCCGAGAAGCAGTCAAAGCCGGTCAACCCCTGGCTTAACGCGAAATGGCTCTGGGACAATCCCAACGCCGCAAGGGCCGACCAGGGCAATGCCCCGCGTTATTTCCGTTTTGTGCTTGAGCTGAAGGAAAAACCCGAACAAGCCGTCTTGCGTGCAACAGCGGACAACGCCTGCACGACCTACCTCAACGGGAAGAAGCTCGGCTCGAACGATCCCTGGATGACCCCCGCGCAGTACGACGTGGCCAAGCACCTGGTGAAGGGCAAAAACGTCATTGCGATCGAGGCGGTCAACGCGGGCGGCGCTGCGGGCCTGCTCGCCTCGTTGGTGATTGATGATAAACAAGTCTTTGGCACAGACAAGAACTGGAAGGTATCGAAGACGGCGCAGGGTAATTGGACGGCCTTCGATTTCGATGACAAGCAATGGGCGGCCGCTTCCGAACTCGGCCCCGCATCGATGGGCCCGTGGAAGATCGGTCCGAAGCATGCCAGCCCGAGTCAGCCCGACTCGAGCAAACCCAATCGCCTCGACCTCGCGAAGTGGCTGGTGGACCCGGCCAACCCGTTGACGGCTCGGGTCGCGGTCAACCGTCACTGGCAGATGCTCTTCGGCCGGGGCCTGGTCTCGACACCCAACGACTTCGGCGCTCAGGGCGCGTTCCCCTCCCATCCTGAGCTCTTGGACTGGCTCGCGGTTGATTTTGTTGAGAGCGGGTGGGACACCAAACGCCTCATCAAAGCCATGGTCATGTCCGCGACGTACCGCCAATCCTCGTCCACGACACGCCAGGCGATCGAGCAGGACCCCTACAACGAACTGCTCGCCCGGGCGTCGCGTTTCCGCCTGCCTGCGGAGTTGATCCGCGATGGGGCATTGGCGATCTCCGGCAAGCTCGATCAACAAATCGGCGGGCCCAGCGTCTACCCGGGTCAGCCGCACGGGCTCTGGCGCGAGGTGAGTCATTTCGGATACGGCAACGCGTTCACTGCTCAGGCCTTCTACCCCAGCGACGACAGCGGCCTGACCCGACGCAGCATGTATACGTTCTGGAAACGCACGAGCCCGCCGCCCTCGCTGAGCGCATTCGATGCGCCGTCGCGTGAGGTATGCAACGTCTGGCGATCGCGGACGAACACGCCGCTGCAAGCGCTGGTCTTGCTCAACGACCCTGAATATGTCGGTGCGGCCAAGGCTCTCGCAGAGCGATCGGTCGGCCAAGGTCTCAAGGCAGAGCAGACGTTGGACTACATGTTCCGCCGCGCAACCGGGCGTTTGCCAGATGATACGGAACGTAGTCTCTTGCTTGAGCACGTCAAGAGTGCTTTGCAACGATTTAAGAACGATATCGATGCGGCACATGATCTGACCGGTACAGACTCGCCCGCATTAGCGGCGTGGACCTCCGTTGCCTCGGTCATCCTTAACCTCGACCAGACCATTACCCGGGAGTAGTTCACATGGACCCGATCACTGAATACCAACGCGGGATGACCCGCCGGCAGCTCTTTAACCAGGTGCGAAACGGCGTCGGGGCTGCGGCGCTGGCGTCGTTGCTTGGACCTAAGGCGTTCGCTGACGCTCCGGCTAAACGGGATACGCTCGCTTCGGCAACATATGTAGGCCTGCCCAACCTACCGCACTTCGCGCCCAAGGCCAAGCGCGCGATCTACCTCTTCCAGTCCGGTGGACCCAGCCACATCGATCTGTGGGACTACAAGCCGCACTGGGACAAGATCCACGGCAAAGCTCTGCCCGACGAAGTACGCGGCGATCAGCGCGTGACCGGCATGACCGCCGGCCAGAAGCAGTTTCTTGCTAACGCACCGATCAAACCCTTCAAGCAGCACGGCGACTGCGGCCGATGGGTCGGCAGCGAACTGATCCCGCATACCGCAGGGATTGTCGACGACATCGCGGTTCTCAAGGCGATCAATACCGAGGCGATCAACCATGACCCCGGCATCACCTTCATCAACACCGGCAGCCAGCAGGTCGGCAACGCGTCGCTCGGCTCGTGGCTCAGTTACGGGCTCGGGTCGGAGAACGACAACCTGCCCGCTTACATGGTCCTGATCAGCCAGGGCAACGGCAAGAACCCCGGCCAGCCGATCTTCTCGCGCCTCTGGGGCTCGGGCTACCTGCCTAGCGAGCACCAGGGCGTGCGCCTGCGCTCGGGTAAGAACCCCGTGATGCACCTGAACAACCCAAAAGGCGTTGATCGTGAGTTGCGGCGCGAGCAGTTGGACACGCTCTCCGCGCTGAACGCGAAACATGCCGAGGCCACCGGCGACCCCGAGATCGAGGCGCGCATCGCGCAGTACGAGATGGCCTACCGCATGCAGACCTCGGTCCCCGACCTGACCGATCTGTCGGACGAGCCGGACAGCACGTTTGATCTGTATGGCCCGGACGCGCGTATCCCCGGCACCTACGCCGCGAACTGCCTGCTCGCCCGGCGGATGATGGAGCGCGGGGTGCGTTTTGTGCAGCTCTTCCACCGCGGCTGGGACCAGCACAACTCGCTCGTCCCGCACCTCACCGCGCAGTGTAAGGACACCGACCAGGCCAGTGCCGCGCTGGTGAAGGATCTCAAGCAGCGCGGCCTGCTCGATGAGACGCTCGTTGTCTGGGGTGGCGAGTTCGGACGCACCGCATACAGCCAGGGCAAGCTGAACTCCGGCCGCGACCACCACGGCCGATGCTTCTCGATGTGGATGTCCGGCGGGGGGGTGAAGGGCGGCGTCGAGCACGGCGTCACCGATGACTATTGCTACAACGTCGCCGACGGCGGCGTCCACATCCGCGACCTCAACGCCACCATCCTGCACCAGATGGGCGTAGACCACGAACGACTATCGTTCAAATTCCAGGGCCTGTCCCAACGCCTCACCGGCGTCGAAGAAGCGCACGTCGTGAAAGAAATCCTGTCCTGACCCTTGGCGGATCAAGGCTGGTCGTTCACGCGATCAAGGCAACTCGCGAATTCGAAGATTTTTGAACTCGATCGGCGAGCCTTCGGATTCGAGGCACAGGTAGCCGGTCCTTGGCTCGATGTTCGTGCCGCCGGAGACTTCCTTGCCATTGACCCAGAGGCGGACCTCGCCGTTGATGCCGCGGACGTAGTAGTGGTTCCAGTTGCCGCTGTCGCGGGTGCGTTTTTCGCTGGGGAAGCTGCGTGGGCCCTTGCCGTTGTTTGAGAGCGGCGGGAAGGGGGTCATCTTGACACCGACCGGGAACACGTCGCCGTGCGAGGTAAACCAGGTGCCTTGGCCCTTGGGGTTGTAGGCGGTGTCGAGGACCTGCACCTCGATGCCCTTGGGCAGGCCGGGCTTGCCGGCCTTGGTCATCGCCTCGATCTTCTCTTTCTCGGCCCAGACAAAGAGGCCGGAGTTGCCCGCGGGCTTGCGGTGGTTCCACTCGAAGACGATCTCGAAGTTGGTGTACTCCTTGGCGGTGCGCATGACGCTGATCGGCTTGCCGGTGCAGTACAGCACGCCGTCCTTCCACGACCAGGTGTCGTCGGCGCTGTTGACCTTGGCGAAGTCTTCTTCAACGAGGTCGCGCCAGCCGTGGCCCTGGCCGTCGATGAAGGCATACGGGCCTTCCGGGCCGGCTAGCTTGTCGCCCTTGTCTTCTTGCGCAGAGGCGCTGCTGTGCCCCGCGATCGCGATCGCGCTGAGGCCGGCAGCGCCGAGGAGCCCGCGGCGTGACAACGCGTTTGCCGATTCATCATTCTTCGTGTGGTTTGTCATGATTCGTTGCTCACAATCTCTTTGATCCATAAGTTACGGAACGCAACACGGTCTTCGTGGCCGAGGAACCCGAAGTGGCCCTGCTTTAGCTTGGTCGCCCGGTGGTTCGGGGCGACCGACGATAGATGCACATCCAATACACGGTAGCCGTTGAGGTCCACGGTGATGTGGTCGCCGACCACGCGCACTTCCTGGTAGTTCCACTGACCGACAGGCCGCAGGTACCCGTCGATGGCCGGGGCGATCGCGTAGATGCTGGCGTGGCGTTTGTTGAGCGGGAGTTTCGCGTACCTCGGGTGGGTGTTATCCAGCACCTGGATCTCGACATCCGGGCCCTTGGCGTTCGGCGAGCGCAGGGCCAGGCCGCTGTTGCCGGCGGGGGGCAATTTGAATTCCATGCGGACCGCGTAGTCCGAGTAGGCCTTGGCCGTAAAGATGTTGTGCTTGAGGCCCTGCTTGCAGACGATCGCGCCGTCGATGACCTCGAAGCTGTCCAGGCGGCCCGTCCAGCCATCGAAGTCCTTGCCGTTGAAGATCGACGAGAAGCCGTCTTCGTCCCCGGCGATCTCCTTGAGGATCTTGTTGGACTCCTCGTCACCGATCTCGCGGACAAACACGTTGCGGAAGCGCGTCTCGCTGCCGTGGGTCTGCAGGTGGATCCGGCCGGCGGGGTAGACCGGCTGCTTGCGGTTGAAGAAGTTCTCAAGCACAACGTTGTCGACGACCTTCTTGCCATTGAGCACAACGGTGCAGTACTGGCCGACCATGCGGACGTACATGCGGTTCCACTCACCGATGGGGTTGTCGGCAAGTTGAGATGGGTCGCGCGGGTGCTTCTTGTTGTTCCACAGCCCGCCCGAGCCTTTGTCCGAGCCGTGCTTGTGCGCGGGCTTGTGGTTCGGGTCCCAGATCTGGACCTGCGGGGTGTCGCGGACGTAGATGCCCGAGTCGCCGCCGGCCTTCATCAGCTTCCAGTCGACCCACATCTCGAAGTCGCCGTAGTCCTCGGGCGTGCCCCGGTGCAGGCCCTTGCCGGTACTGACGAGTTCGCCGTTCGCAACACTCCAGTTCTTGTTGATGTCGGCATTGATCTTCGCGTAATAAGCCTTGCGCTGCTCGTCGTTCATCCCCTCGAGATTTTTTTTGATCTTGACGGGGTCTTCGGTCTTCCCGCCGGTCCAGCCCTCGATGTCTTTGCCGTTGAACAGGGCGGTAAAGCCCTCCGGCGGCTGGTTGTTTTCTTGAGCGATCGCGGCCGGGCCGTGCAACATCATCGCGCAGGTGATCGCAAGAGCGACGAAAGGTTGGTACAGGTGGCTCATGGGCTCCTTCATTGGGATGGGGTGGGTCGGATTTCGTCGGCGCCAGCGTCATGAACGCGCCGCGGCCAGTTCCCAGCCCTTACGGTACGTCTTGGACAGATATTGGTTCGCGGAAGCCTGATCAAATTGGAACGCCTTGGCGTCCCAATTCAGCTTCTTCCCGCCGTTGCGGTGTGCCGCGATACCGAGCAGGTTGTGCTCGATGAGCTTGCCCGAGTAGTCGAAGTTGCACAGTGTCTGCCCTTCGCCATGGATCGCCGAGAGCCATTCGTTGTAGTGTCCCTTGGAGTTGGGGATGGTCTGCTCGGGTCGCTTGTAGTCGTTGAACTTGGCCGACGGGCTGAGCACCTGTTTGCCGTAGTCCGCGACGAGCACGCCGTCTTCACCAACGAACGCGACGCCGATGCCCCATTTGCCGATTTGCGTGTCATCGCCGACCATCGGCTGAAGCACTTCTGCACGGCGTTTCATGCCCTCGGGGCCGTGGTACCACACGACCTTGCAGGCGCCGGTGTGGGGCTGATCGCCGCCACGATCGGGGTGCTCCCAGGTCACCACCTGTGAAGGTGGGCAGGCGTGTTCGTCGGGGTCGGGCCCCTCGGATTGGACGCTGATTGGGTCGCGCAATTCGAGCGCCCAGTAGGCGAGGTCGATCAGGTGGCTGCCCATGTCGCCGAGCACGCCATTGCCGAATTCCCATCGACGGTTCCAGTTCAGGTTGCCGCCCTTCCAGTAGCCGGTGTTGTAGGGCCTATCGGCCGCGGGCCCGAGCCATGCGTTCCAGTCAAAGCCTTCGGGGACTGGCTCTTCGGCGAGTTTCACCGGATCACCCAAGGCCTTGATCGATCGGCTGCACCAGACGTGCGCTTCTTTAATCTTGCCGATGGCGCCTGCCTGCACCAGTTCGACCACTCGGCGGTAGTTGCCCGTCGCGTGAATCTGCGTGCCCATTTGTGTGTGGATCTTGTCTTTGCGACTGTTGTAAACGTCCTGCATCAACCGCGCCTCCCAGGGCGTGTGCCCTAGGGGCTTCTCGCAGTACACATGCAGCCCCTTGCGCATCGCGGCGACCGACACGAGTGCGTGGTGGTGGTCGGCAGTGCTGCAAACCACCGCGTCCAATTCGCTCTGTTCAAGCAGCTCACGCCAGTCCGAGTACCGCTTGGCATCAGGGTACTTGTTGCCCGCCGCTGCGAGCGCGCCCGCGTTGGTGTCGCACAACGCGACAATGTGCTGCGACTTCACGCCGTTGAGATTCGCCCCGCCCCGGCCACCGACGCCGACCGCCCCGATACGGAGCTTGTCATCCCCCGCCCCGACGGCATAGCTGCACGGCGCAAGCAGTCCCAATGCTGTCACCGCGCCCGCGGCGAGCACTTCGCGTCGCGAAAAGCCTGATTTCCCTTTGGTTTTCTGCATATTTGCCATTCTAACAGGCTCCTTGGGTATGAGTGTGGTGACGTCTAGCGATTGGTGTTAGTACCCCAAAAGCCCTGAGCCTAGTACGAAGATACCTCTCATTGATCAATTTCTCGCCTGAGATCTTGAAGCGGGCGTTGACCGGCGAACTCCCGCCGAGATTGACGCTGCAGACTCTCATTGCAGCGGCAGCTGAATTGGACTGGGCAAACCAATCGCGGATCCTCGGGCTGGATCGCCTTGGCAAGCAGAAGTCAAGTTAAATCTTACTTGGGGCCATGGCCAATGTTCCCTACGGGGATCGGCGAAAGAGACGTTTTGCTTGTTTGCCCGTGAAATGACTGAATCCGGCCCGGATCAGTCTGGGCAGAGACGCCTCACTTAGGTGAAAAACCCCGCGATCTGCGGGGTTTTCGAGGTCTGTGCGAGAACGTCTCTGGCCTGTGTGAGAGCAAGATCTCGGTAAGCGGTGTGTTCTCTGGGATACATCTATCAGTCTCGAATTGATAGGCAAAAACCTGCGAAATCTCACTTATTGATGTCTGATTTGTCAGGTGTCAGGGCCCCGCAATTGCACTAAGTTCTATTACATCAATTGCTTGTCGGATGTCATGGCCGTTGACCCTGACACCCCGATGTAGCGGGCGTGAATCGCCTTGGGTCCGCAGTCTTGGGATCTGTCATGAACCGGTAGAATTGGCCGAGTTCTAGGGGTGTTCTTTATTGTTGGCGCTGTGCCAATACTGCACTTACGGCTATCGAAGGTTTGTGGTGAATCGCTGTCTCTACGTGCTCTTGTACTTCCTGATGAAGTGGTTTTCGGATCGTCGTGATGCCCAATTGCGGTTTCTCCGAAATTCCAATGTGCGCCGACATTTTGGTACAGATCGCGCCAATCTTCGGAATTCTAAGAACAGACTTCGTTCTTTTCACCTGCCTCACCAGCAGATCGACTTGATTCTACATCGGGCGGATTTTTGGACGGCGCGCTGTAATCCGATGTGTTTGGGTTGATGCTGGCGTGATTCTTATGAGCCGTTTTTGCGGTCTTCCCGCCACTTCTTCGCTCGGTCCTGGGCGCGGAGCACATCGATGTGAGCCAGTTTGGGTTCGAGTTCTTTCATCCGCTTTTGGGCCAGTGTGTCTTGCTGCTCGTTGGCGAGGTAGTACCACATGTAGGCGGTGTGCAGGTCGCGCTCGGTGCCACGGCCCGACTCATACATCGCTGCGAGCATGCGCTGGGCGCGTGGGATTTCTTTGTTGGCTGCGCGGAGCAGCCAGCGGAACGCCTGTTCGTCGTCGCGTTCGACCCCGCGACCTCGGATATACAGGAGACCGAGGTCGGCTTGGGCTGGGCCCAGGCCCTGCTCGGCGGCGGCGGTGATCCAACGCACCGCTTTTTTGTCGTCTGCCTTGACACCCCGCCCGTCCAGGTAGAGCCTGGCGAGCGTGAATTGAGCCTGAGCGACGCCTTGGTGCGAAGCGCGGTTGAGCCAGAGCGCGGCCTCCTGATCGTCTTGTTCTACGCCGTTGCCTTCAAGGTAGAGGAACCCGAGATTCGTCTGCGCTCGGGCGTGGCTCTGGCTTGCGGCCAATCGATACCAGCGTGCGGCGACGGTCGCGTCGGGTTCTGTGCCTTGCCCTTGTTCGCTGATGACGCCGAGGGTGAACTGTGCGGTGGCGTTGCCTTGGTTTGCGGCCGGGGTCAGCCACTTCACCGCGGTGGGGTAGTCCTGCTCGACACCCAGGCCGTCGTAATAAAGAAGCCCGACCGCGGTCTGGGCTCGTTCGTCACCACGGTTGGCGGCGGGCAGCCAGTTTTCCATCGCGCTTTTGTAGTCGCCACGCTGGTAATCGGACACGCCCTCGCGATAGCCCGCCTGGGCAGAGATTGCTGAGGCGAACATTACAAATGTCAGCATCGCGCAGACCAGAAAGGGCACCGACTGATGGTTTGGTTTGTGGATCATGCCGGGATTATAGAGATGGCATGCGTGAGTTTTGTTAGCTCGAAGAGGACTGCGGCTTAAAGATTTTGATTGTGTTTTGGTTGTTGCCGAAGCGTTCACAAGACATTGCTAATAAAAGAATTAATCATCATTTAGCTAGTCGGGGTAACGAAAAAATGCCCCCCTTTTAGTGTTGTTGTTTACGTATTAGCGTATTCCTCTTTTTTTCATCGCCGAACGCAAACAAGTCGGGCTTATTTTCCCTCGTGTCCTGAGTCAGGCATCGAATTTTTGGAACCGTTCGTTCAATCAGCAGCATGAAAGGAGGTTCAACTCAAAAATTATCGGCCTTTAGCAAGATAGTCACAAGTGGTTAATAGTTTGCTCATGAATGGGGCGTATCCTCCCCCATGTAGTTAGTTAAGCAGTGCGGCCAACGTGGTGGCACTCTCCAGATGATGATCAGTGAATTCAACAAGAGAAAGGTAATCAAGTGAATATTAAGAAGAAAGGATTTGCGGCAGCCGCTCTGCTCCTGGCCTCGATGGCCGGCGGGCAGGCTGAAGCCACGGTCTTCGCGTACGTCAGCGAGACGGTTCCTCCGAACTCGGACGTCCTGACCTCCGTGCCGGTGAACAACAGCGTTGAAGTCGAACTGACGACCTCCGGCGTTGCCGGCTCGGTTATCACCGTCCCCAACAGCCCTGACTTCGCTGCCGGCGACTACAACCAGGCGCTGTACGTTAAGTACTACGTCCGCTTCATCGACGGTCCTGCTTCCGGCCTGTGGGCTAGCATCACCGCCAACTCGGAAACGACGCTCACTATTGATAATGCCGACGTGGCTGCACTGGCTTCAGCAGGTGGTGGCGACACGATCCGTGTCTACGCTCACCACACACTTGAGTCCGTGTTCCCCAAGGCGCAAAACGGTATCTCGACGATCAGCACCCCCGGTCAGCAGACCCAGGTCCTGTTCTACTCGGACTCTGACAGCCAGAACAAGGCACCCGGCAGCAACGGCACCGCGACCTTCTTAAGCCCGGTCGCCGGCTGGGGTCCGAACGCGTCTCGCCCGATCCTCCCCGAGCAGGGCATCATCATTCGTAACCGCAGCCTGACCGAATCGATCACCTTCATCAAGCCGGGCGTTGCTCCGGACCACGAGGTGTCCATTCTGGTCAAGCCCGGCGTCGCTCGTGACACCGCGATCGGCACCGGCTACCCCGTCAACGTTCTGCTGCCGGACACGAATCTGGGTTCCATCATCCAGAACCAGATCCTGTTCCAGACCATCGCTGGACAGAACAACGCTCCCGGTAACGGCGGCACCTTTACTTACATCAACCCGATTGCCAACTGGACGATCGGTAACACCAAAGAAATTGCGGCCAACACCGCTTTCATCTTCCGTCAGCCTGTAACCGACGCCGGTGGCAAGCGGACGATCACCAAGCCCTACTAATCACGATCGCCAAGCACGTGCATGGCGGAGAAATCACGATAAAAACCAATCCTAAACCCTATTGAGAAAAAGAAAAAATTATGAAAAAGTCTGCACTCTTTACTGTTGGTGCCCTCCTGGCTGCTGGAACCTCGGCGAACGCCGCGGTCCTCGTCGGCGGCACCATTGACAGCCTCGGCACCGCCGCAGGCACTCCCCTGACCACCGTCTCCAAGACCATGGCGATCATCGATGTTGACGGCGACGGCCTCGCCGGCTTCGACCTGGCTAACTGGGACGGCAGCTCCTTCCTGCCCGACGCAGACGACCAGCTCGTCGCCGACACCGTCGGCGTTAACGGCGTCTGGAATGAAGCGGCCAACGACGATCCCGCAGGCACCTCCAATGAAGACCCCAGCTTTGGTGCCCAGCAAGGCATCCTCGACGTCGCAACCGGCAAGTACCAGTTCGACCTCGTGGCCAACACCGACTCCACCGTCGGCGCCGGTGATGAAGTCTTCCTGTTCTGGTTCCCCGACCTGCCCCTCGGTGCGGCTGCACCCGGCGCGGGCCAGGCCTTCGGTGTTGTCAGCCTGGGCACCCTGGACGCTATCGGTGGCGTGAACTTCTTCGACGCGTACGCCGGCGGCCCGATCCGTCAGGCCCAGTACAGCACGCTCGTCCCCGAGCCCACCTCGCTTGCACTCCTCGGCCTCGGCAGCCTTGCTATGCTGCGACGCCGTCGCGGCTAAGCGATAGTGCTTACGACATCTTGACTTTGTTGACGAATCGTTAGAACGAAAGCTATCACTCCACCAAAAACACTCCTACTAAAGGATAAATCGCAATGCGATACTCAAATAAACTAATGCTCGCTTCTGTCGCTGGTCTGGGCCTTGCCTTCAACGCAACCGCCACCGACATCCCCCTGGACATCGATACCGACACCACCTACACCGCGGCCGACAACCCGCTGTTCCTCAAGGGCCCGACCTTTGTGAACTCCGGCGCCTCGCTGACCTTCGGCCCCGGCTGCATCGTTGTCACCCTGACCGAAGATGACGGCGGCATCGTCGTCACCCGTGGTTCGCAGCTCTTCGTCAACGGCACCGCCGCAGCCCCGGTCATCATGACCTCGGGCAAGGACGTTGAGACCTGGACCGGCTCGGTCGTTACCACCGGCCCGCTGGACCTCAACGGCGACAGCGACACCCTCGACACTGTCTTCGGTGTCAGCGAAGCCACCGCTTCGGTCACCGGCATCACCACCCTCGGCGATCCGACCACCGGCACCCACCGCACCGCCCACCAGGAATGGCGAAACATCACCATCCTCGGTAACGGTGTGATCTCTGCTTCGGAATTTAAGGGTGTCACTGTCAATGACCCCGATGACCTGCTTCCTAACCCTACCGTTGTTGACGGTACCGCCTCCAAGAACATGGAAGGCCTCGAGACGACCGACCTGCCCGCAGGTCTGCCCGATAGCGACATCGCCTACGGCGGTGGAGATGATGATGATGACTCGGGCTCGATCTCTTACCTCTCCTGCCGTTACACCGGGCGTGTCCTCGGTGAAGGCAACGAGTTGAACGGTCTGTCGCTGGGCGGCCTCGGTCGCGGCACCGACATCAGCCACATCGACCTGATGAACAATGTCGACGACGGCATTGAGATCTGGGGCGGTACTGTCAACATCAAGTACTTCAACGTCTGGAACGTCGGCGACGACAGCTTTGACGTCGACCAGGGCTGGCGCGGTAAGGCCCAGTTCGGCCTGATCGTTCAGGGCTACGGCGACGCTCAGACCGCTGAAGTCGTTGAAAACCCCGGCAAGGTCCAGGGCTCCGGTGTTGGTGACAATATCTTCGAAACCGACGGTGCTGAACAGGCTGACGTCCAGCCCCGCACCACCGCGGTCATCTACAACGTCACCGCCGTCGGCATGCCCAACGGTGACGGTGCGACGACCTGGCGTGACAACGCCCGCGTCCAGTACCGCAACATGATGTTCGTCGACATCGGCGAAGAACTCGTCCGCTTCGACAACGTCGACGGCGACGGCGGCACCGGCTACGGCACGGGCGGCACCCACTCCTGGCTCTCCGTTTGGTCCACCGCGGCTTCGACGCTCCCGACCGCGGGTGCGGACAACCCCGGTGCCGGCTCCTTCGCCCCGGCCTCTCTCTACACCACGCAGGTTGACGGCTTCCTCTCTGAGATCACCGACTCGGTGATCTTCGACGGCACCACCGGCGCGACCGGCGCCTCGGGTGGCGACCTGAGCGACGGCGGCGACAATGCCTTCCTCGTCGGCGTCCTCGGCGGTGCGACCGGTGCTCCTCTGAGCTCCGTGGCCACCAACAATGTCTACACCAGCACATGCCCCATCACGGTGTATGACCGCAGCGGCGCCTCCTTCACGGAAACCGCCAACAGCAAGACCTGGACCCTGGTCAGCTCGCTGGACCCCCGTCCGACCGCAAGCTCGGCGTACCCCAGCGTCTACACGGCCCCGGCCGACGGCTTCTTCACCCCGGCCCGTTTCCGCGGCGGCTTCTCGCCCGACAAGAACTGGGCTGAAGGCTGGACCGCTGCCGATGCCTACGGCTTCTTCGCCAACACCGGCACCAACCCTGCCGACCCGGCGTCCGCCAGCATCACCCTGGCCGCGAAGCTGAACTTCCCGACCACCGACGGCGTGTTCTACACCGTCTACGAGTCGGCGGACGGCGTGACCTTCACCCCGATGGCGACCGTCGAAGGCGACGGCTCCACCATGTCGGTCGCAGACCTCGCAGACTTCGACTCCTCGAAGCTCTACAAGGTTGAAGCTCAGTAAGCCTGATGTTTGAAATGGGCGGGAAACCGCCCACCGGACCAAATCCAAGGGTTTGGTGGCAGAACACCTGCCATCAAACCTTTTTCCCCGCCAAATAAGAAATGGTAAGCGTTATGAGGCTCGTGACAAGATTATGTATTGTGCTCGTTGCAAGTGTGTTTGTAACCGGCACATCCCCCTTAAATGCACAGGCGATCGCCGGGGTGGGGCTCGGCCCCGAAGCGCCGCACCTGCTGAAAGATCAACCCGTCGAAGCGTATCGCCTCGAGCTGCTCGACCTGGCCTGGCAGGCCGCGACCTCGTACCCGATCAACCCGCACATCAAGAACCGCGGACGCGCCGAAGAACAAGTCGCCAACGGGGCGCTGCAGATCAATCAGCCGCACCTGGCGTGGGGCTATGCGAAGAAGGTCGTCAACTGGCGCAAAGGTGCCTGCTACGCGGAGATCGCCCACTACCTGATCGAGCAGGGCGAGCCCGAGCACGTCGAGTACTTCCTGAGGCAGGCGGTCCTGCATTCCAAGGACCCGAAGCAGGGCTGGCGGCATGCGCGTGTCAAGGCCCGGGTCGCCGCGGCGCGTTTGCTCATAGGTAACGACGAGGGTGCTGAAGGGCTGGTTGAAGATCAGGATTTTGCAGGCCAGGGTCAACAGATCAGTGCAAAGGCTTACGGCGCGACGGACGATGAGTTCCAGGAACTGATCGTCTCGCTGGACAAGATGGTCAAGCTCGAAGGGTACGACGAGATCTGGGCGGCGATGCTGGCCTACTCCGAACTCTACCGGCATCATTATGAAAATGCCGAACGCCGGGCCCTGCTGGTCGAAAAGACGCGGGTCGCATGGAAGGACATGCCGGGGATCCGGCGGTTCGAAGTCGTATTGAAGTTTGCCGATGCGGCGCTACAGCACGAAGACATCGAGTCCGCGAAGAAGCTGATCGCCGAGGCGGATGAAATCCGCCAGTCCTTCCGCTGGACGATCGACTACGACCTGAGGCTTCGCTCGGAGGTCGCAGGTTACCGCACGACCGTCGGGCAAGACGATGCCGCGCGTGAACTGCTTGAAGGTTCGGTCAAGCTTGCAGATGAGAAGCTTGACAGCCTCCAGAACTTTTACCGCGCCGATGCGCTGCGCCCGGTTGCCGAGGCCTATGCCAAGCTCGGCGATAAGGAGCGTGCTCTGGAGCTGTACGCCCGCCTGGTCGAGTTGGGCGCGCTCAACCCGAATATCCGACCGCGTGTGTCCGACATCACCGCGACCTGCGTTTCGATGTCCCTGCATGACATCAAGCCGGACGCTGATCTGCTCAGCCGTATCCGGGGCATTGTGGATGGGCTGGCGGAAAAATGAAACAACGCATCTTTGTTCTCGTAGGCATCATGGCCGCGCTGATGCTGTTTAGTGGTAGGGCGTTCGCGCAGGTCGCCGGATCGATCCGTGGCCTGATCACCGACCGTGACTTTAACGACAACCCGCTGGGCGGCGTCAACGTCCTCGTGGTTCAGACCGAACAGACCGTGGTCAGCGATGACCAGGGGGTCTACCTGATCGAGAACGTCGCGCCGGGCACCTACACGCTCATCTTCTCGAAAGAAGGCTTTGTCCGGCAGGTCGAGGCCGACGTGCTGGTCAGTTCAGGTCAGCTGACAGAAGTCTCCGCTTCGATGCCAAGTGAGTTCACGGAGCTCCCGCCGCTGAATGTGCAGGAGCTCAAGCTCGACGCGGGCTCGGAGATCGGTCTGATAGAGATGCGTCAGGACCTGCCTCAGTTCCTAGACTCGGTCGGTGAAGAGCAGCTCGATGCTGCAGGTGTCGGAGACGCCGCCGCCGCGCTTAGCCTGATCTCCGGGGCAACCGTTGCGGACAACAAGCCTGTCGTGCGTGGCCTGCCCGACCGCTACGTAAACTCCCAGGTCAACGCGGTCCGTTTCCCCTCGGCAGACCGGGCGACCCGTTCGCTGGAACTGGATCAGTTCCCTACGGATGTCATCGAGAGTATCCAGGTTAGTAAAACATTCACACCCGATCAGCAGGGCGACGCTTCCGGCGGCGCGGTCAACATCGTGCTCAAGGGCATCCCCGATGAAGACATCATCAAGTTTGGTGTGAGTACCACCTACAACACCAACCTCGGCGATGCGGACAACTTCCGCAGCTATACAGACGGCGGGCTCGATTTCTTCGGCATCGACCGTGGTCGTGATGCGCAGCCGCCGATCAACCCGTTCCCTGTTGCCGTGGGAACAAGCGGGGGCGATATCCCTTTCGAGTACAGCGCAAACATGACGCTTGCCAAGCGCTATGAATTCGTCGAGAGCGGCTGGACGGTCGGCGGTGTTCTGAATACGTTCTACGACACCGGCGGGAGCTATTACGACGACGGGGTTGACGCGGAATACCTCGGCCAGTTTGTTGCAGCCGAGCCGTTCTCGAACCCCGCTGCCCGTACGTTACTTTTCCTGCCGGACACCGATGAAGGTCTATCGCGGCCCGACGGCGACCCGCTTGAAGGCAACGTGTTTGATGTGATCAAGAGCTCGGAAGAGGTCCAGTGGGGCGGGCTCTACGCGATGGGCGCTGAAAACGAATTCAACCGTATCGACCTGGTCTACCTTGAGACGAACTCGATCGAGGACACGACGATTGTCGGGACCGACACGCGGAGCCGATCGATCGTGCAGGACGCCTTGTACGACCTGGACGCTGAGATCCTGGCCAGCGGTAACCCGCTTGCCCCATTCGATTCGCAGTTCAACGGCTTGTATGACCCGGGGACCGACCCCGTGCCGGACACGGGCAGGAGCCTCGCCTCCTCACGCAATCAGACGATCATAAGGCGAGAAAGACTGATCCGCAGTGCGCAGCTGCGTGGCGAACACACGCTGCCCTTCTTTGATGACGTCGCACTGAACGACGACGAGACATTGCGCCTCCAGTCACCCGAGTTCCAATGGATCTACGCCTACAGCAGTTCCCAGCGGCGCGAACCGGATAAGCGTGTCTTCAGCGATTATCTGGACGGGACGGGGCTGGCGGTCACGGACCCCGCACGCACCGCGCGCGCGGAAAACATCCCGACTATTGGCACGGCCGGCGTGACCTCTGGGTATGTCCAACGGGTCTGGGAAGTGATCCGCGAAGACAGCAACCAGCTGCAGTTGAATTTACGTCAGCCGTTTGTCCTCCCGAACAACGAAGAGGGCTATTTCAAGACTGGCATCTTCCGCGACCGTGTCGAGCGAGCTTTTCAGCGCGATACCTATGTTACTGATGGCACCAATCCTGCCGTTACCGTTACTTCGCCCGTTCCGGTCGGTGTCGAGTACGAGGATTTCTACCTTAACGAGACACTGACGGATTCCCAGCGGTCTAACTTCACAACCGACAACGCGAGCGATGTGGACTACGACGGCAACTACGACATCGATGCCTACTACTTTATGCTCGATGTCCCGGTGACGCCGATTGTCCGTATGGTCGGCGGGGTCCGAATCGAGACGACGGCGATTGATATCGGCCTGATCGACGGGAGCATCGACGAATACGCCCGCGGTGTGAACAGCAGCAACGGCTTTACCACCAGTGCCCTGTGGACCAACTTCGGCGGTGGGATCCGGACCGTTAACACGGACAGCGGCCTGGCGCTTGGTGACGTCGACTTCGAGCAGACGGATTACCTGCCCAGCATCTCGTTCATCGTAGAGCCGACGGAGCAGTTCAGCTTCCGTGGCGCCTACGCCGAAACGATTGCCCGCCCGACGTTCCGTGAGCTGACGGTTGTACGTGACCAGGAGTTCCTCGGTTCGACGCCATTCTTCGGCAATGACACGCTGGGATTTTCATCGCTTAAGAACTACGACCTCCGCGCGGACTACCGCCCGACACCCGGCGGCCTGGTCTCGGTCTCTCTGTTCTACAAGGAAATCGAGGATCCGATCGAATACATCAGCGTCGCGAACGATACGATCCAGCCCGGCTCGTACATCGTGCCGGTCAACTTCAGCGACGGCACGATCCTCGGGGCCGAGTTGGAAATCCGCCAGGACATGGGGGATATCTTCGAAGAATTGACGGGACTAACGCTGGGTGCCAACGGCACGATCATCGAGTCGGAGGTCACCATCCCCGACGCACAGCAGACCGCGGCGCTGGGCGAAACATCACGGGAGATGCTCAACGCACCGGACATGCTGGTCAATCTCTTCGCGGTCTTCCGCAACGAAGAAACGGGCACGGATATCGGCCTGTTCTACACGATTCGCGGCGACACGCTGGTCGCGGGTTCCAGCCCGACCGCAAGCGCGACAGCAGACTTTGTCCCCAACGTTTACGAAACCCAATACGACACGCTGAACTTCACGATCGCCCAGAAGATCAGCCAGCACTTCAAACTCAAGTTCAGCGCGAAGAACCTCACCAACCCCGAGATCCAACGGGTCTACCGGTCTTCGCTTACCCCCGAGACGGTGCAGAGTTCGTACTCAAAGGGCATCAGCTTCTCCATCAGTTTGTCGGCAAATTTCGAGTTCTAAGGAGCCCCGATCATGGCATCTTTCAATACGCCCTTTATGCGTGCTTCAGCGATTGCGCTCGCTCTGATGTGCGTGATACGCATGGACGCCTCGGCGCAAGAAGCGGGCACCGAGCCCGCCGAGCCCGCGATCAGCGACACAAGGCTTTTGCTCAACCGCTGGGTCGATGTCCGGCGCACCATCGCCAAGCAGAAGAGCGACTGGGTCCTGGGCAAACAGATCCTTGAAGACCGCATCGAGCTGCTTCAACGCAGCATCGAATCGGTTGATGAGCAGATCGCGGCCCAGAAGCAGAAGCTGGCCGGCTTCGATGAAAGCGTGGCGTCTCTGGAATCCAAGAACGAGAAGCTCAAGCAGGCCGCCGACGAACTCGCTCAACTTGTGGATGAAATGGAGACGCGGTCGGTTGCCCTGCTCAATGGCGCTCCCCAGCCGCTGATCGAAAATGTCAAACCCCTGGCGGTTCAGTTGCCTGGCTATGGCAAGCAGGACGAGGAGCAGCCCGAGCCGGAGGTCGGCGCCTCCGAGCCTGAAGGTAATGAAGATGAAGCGCAGGAAGACAAGCCCGGCCCGCCCCTGGCGCGCCGCGTTGAGAATGTCGTCGGCGCCCTCTACCTCTTCAATAAGTTCGCGGGCAAAATCGATCAGACCAGCGAGCTGGTTTCCCGTCCGGACGGGACCTCGTTAAGCGTCGACGCGATCTACCTTGGCACCAGCTACGGGTTCTACATCGATGACGAAGACAAGGTCGCGGCGGCGGGCTGGTCGGCCCCGAAAGGCTGGACCTGGGAGGGGGCCAATGCCTCGGCGGCGCGAGTCCGTCAAGTCATCCAGGTGATTAACAAAGATCAACCCGCGGCCTTCGTCGGCCTGCCGGTCGAGGTGAAGTAACAATGGCAATACACCAAACCCTCAAGACGACCGGACGCCTGGCCCTCGGCGCCTTTGCAGTACTCCTGTTCGGCATGACCGCCAGCCCGGCATCCGCCCAGCCAGGCAGCGGCGACCCGTTGACGACCCGCGGCGCGAAAGTCGAGGAGTTCAACGAGACCGCCGAAAGCATCCAGCAGCGACTGGTCGACAGCGAGCGCGAGCTCGATGAATTGATCGAGGCGATGACCAAGCAGAAGCTGCCGCTCAGTGCCAAGCTGCGCGAGTTGGAAGACCAGCTCACCGAGTCCCGAAAGGAGCTGGAGCTCGTCTCCCGCAAGGCGGCGATCCGTGCGCTCGAAGAAGAGAAGATCAAGAAGACGATCGAAGACCGTGAGAAGGCGGCCAGCTTTATCGCCAACCGCCTCGATGAGTACATCCGTGAATTCGAGGCGGGTCTGCATATCGCAGAACTCCAACGTTTTGAGCAGCCCCTGGAAGACGCCAAGCTCGCGATGGAGAACCGTGACCTCTCGTCACGTGATCGCTTCGATGTTCAGGTCGCGGTGATCCGAGCCTCGCTCGAACGCCTGGAAGAGTTGCAGGGCGGCGTGACGTACCAGGGCTCGGCGATCGACGGGGCCGGCGTGCTCGGTCAGCAGGGTGCTTCGGTAGCGGGCACATTTGTGCAGTTCGGGCCGGTGGTGGTATTCAGCGATTCCACCGGCAAGCTTCAGGGCATGGTTGTTCAGAAGATTGGCGCGCTGCTGCCTGAGATCGTTCCCTTCAATATGCCTGAGGACGCGCTGGCGGTGAAGGCGCTGGTTGAATCTAATAAAGGCGAATTGCCTTTGGACGCAACTCTGGGCGAGGCGCTGACCGTCGAGTCGATCGAGGAAGAAACGCTGGAAGACGAAATTTTAGCCGGCGGCTTTGTGATGTGGCCGCTGGGCATCGTGGCCGGCCTGGCTGTCCTGATCGCGCTCTACAAGTTCATCTCGATTCTCTTTACGCCTTCTCCGTCGCGTCGCAAGCTGACGGATCTGCTTGGCGCGGTCGCCGATCGCAACATCGAACAGTCCCGACGGATCGCCAAGTCCATGCGTGGTCCCAGCGGAAAGATGCTACAGGCCGGGGCAGACCACCTTGGTGGGCCGCGTGAGCTGATCGAAGAGGTGATGTACGAGAAGGTGCTCAAGGCCAAACTCGAGGTCCAGCGGGCGCTTCCTTTTATCGCCATCTGTGCGGCCGCCGCACCGCTGCTCGGCCTGCTGGGTACGGTCAGCGGCATCATCAACACCTTCAAGATGATGCAGATCTCCGGCGGGTCGGACATGCAGAACGTCTCCGGCGGTATCTCCGAGGCGCTGATCACGACCAAGTACGGCCTGATCGTCGCGATCCCCGCGCTCATCCTGCACGTCTTCCTGTCGCGTATGGCTCGGCGTGTGATCGACAAGATGGAGAAGAGCGGCGTCGCGTTCGTCAACCAGGTCATGAAGGCCTACCCCGAAGACGGCGAACGCAAGGCAAGCCTGCCGAAGCCGGCACCCGATGACGACACCCCGCCGCAGGAGCCCGAGCCGGTCAAGGATGAAGGCAACGCCGAGGCCGACAAGCCCAAAGAGGCTGAAGAGCAGGCGGCGGACAAGCCCAAAGAACAGCCCGCGCAGGAACCGGCGAAAACCGAAGAAGAACCTGAACTCGTCGAGACCAAAAGCAGCAAGTAATGCAGCAAAGGTAAACACCAAAGCCAGTTGCCATGAACATTCAACTGCCCCCACAACTCGAGAAGCTCTACGCGCAAGCACAAGAGATCTGGCTGGACGGCGGATGGGCGATGATCGCCATCGCGGCGATCTCCGTGGTGATGTTCTTCGTCGGTATGAATATCTACATCCGGCTGACGAGCAAAGGTTTCGAGTTTGTTCCCGAGAAAAAATGGCGCCGCTGGATCGAACACCCCGAGCAGCGCCGCGGGCCGATCGGGCGCATGCTGGACTTCGTCACCGGCGGCAAGAGCGTCGCGCAGACCAGCGTCTTCTTTGATGAGTTGCGTCAGACCGAGATCAAGCCTTTTGAACGCGACCTGATGGTGATGCGTGTCTGTGTCGCGGCGGCGCCGCTACTCGGTCTGCTCGGGACGGTGACGGGGATGGTCGCGACCTTCGATGCGCTGAACCAGGGTTCGGGTGGCGACGAGACGCAGCAGATGGTCTCGGCGGGTATCTCTGTTGCATTGATCACGACGGAGACGGGCCTGGTCATCGCCCTGGCCGGGTTGTTCTTCCAGTACCAGCTCACCCGCAAACACCAACGATACAAGGCCTTTATTGCGCACATGGAGACCGTCTGCACGCAGGTGGTCTACCACCAAACGATGAAGCAGTGGTACGAGCAGCACCGTCCGGAGTAACGAGAGGCACAGCAGACGGAAACAATGGGAAGGTTTTCTGAAAATATCGAGAACGAGGAAGTCAATGCCGACATCGACATGTCGCCGCTGATCGACTGCGTGTTCATCCTGCTGATCTTCTTCATCGTCACGACCGTGTTTGTGACGGAGACGGAGGTCGAGACGGATCGTTCGCTGGTGTTGACTGCGGAAAGGCTAGAGCGGAACAGTGTCTTGATCGCTGTCACCGTAGAAGACGAGGTGATCTTCGGCGGCCGTGACATCGGTGTCGCGGGAGTGCAGCCCTTGATCAAGCGGATGCTCAAGGACGAGCAGTTGCCGGTGATCCTCCTGCCTGACGCGGGGGCAAAGGGCAGCACCGTCATCCGGGTTCAAAACGAAGCAAAGCTGGGCGGCGCAACAAAGATCCACTGGGCGGCGCGCACTTCGTCCTGACCATGATTAGCACAGGGTAGATTCATATGGCAAGACGATTCCAACAAGACGATAGCGACGGCGAAACCAAGGTCGACATGTCCCCCTTGATCGACTGCGTCTTTATCCTGTTGATCTTCTTCATCGTGACTACAACGTTTGTGGATGAAAAAGGCAAGGACATGCCTACGCCCGATTCCGCCGCGGCCGCCGAGCCGACGGACGAGGAGCCGGTCACCGTCGTCCTGGAAGTCACCGAACGAGGGGACGTGTTGCACGAAGGCCGGGCGGTGGGGATTAACGGCGTACAGACACTGATCCAGAACGGCCCGAAAGGCCGACGGTCACCGGTCATCATCCAGGCGGTCGGCGACGCCCGGGTCGGCCTGCTGATGCGGGTGAAGGAAGAAGCGGAACGCAGCGGTGCAGAAACCATCAGCGTTACGCACCGGCATGGGAAATCGTGAACGGCAAGATGAAGATTATCAAAGCCATCCTGAGCCGATTGTTTGGTGCGGTCGCTGCGCTCGCGCTGACGCTCATGCTCTTCCTGATCCTGCCGCTGATGCAGGTCATCGGCGAAAAGGAGCAGGATGAGTACGAGTTGCAAGATGTCAACATCTCCTTCGAAGAGCCTCCGCCGGACGTTGAGGACGAAGAGGAGGACCCGCCGGAGGATCCCGAGGACCCACCCGAGCCGCCGGAGGTCGACATCGACGAGCCGTTGATGACCGACATCACCCAGCTCGACCTGCTGGGCGGTGAGGGCGGCTTCAGCATCCCGGGTGTAGATACATCGATCAACATCGACGAAGCGATCGGCGGCGGTTCTTCTCTGGACGAGATGTTTGACCCCGGCAGCCTAGATCAGCCCGCGCGCGTCCTGTTCCAAGCCCAGCCGAAGATGACCCCCACGCTCCGACGCAAAACGCCGGCAACAGTCGTGGTCGTCTTTATCGTGGATGAACGCGGGCGCGTGAAAGAGGCCTCGGTGCAGTCTTCCACGGACCCGTCCTTTAACAACTCGGCTTTGAGCGCCGTCAAGCAATGGCGCTTCGAGCCCGCGCAGCGGAAGGGCAAGCCCGCCCCCGACCGGATGCGCGTCCCGATCAACTTCCCCAAGCAGGAGTAGTCTGCGATGAACCCCAACCGAATCATCAACCTCTATGTGATCGTGAGTATGCTCACCGCTTTCGCGGTGCTGTCCTATGTTGCTCCGCCTTTATCCGCACAAGGCGCAGACCTGACCGCGCAAGAGTTGGCGATCTGGGAGGACCCGGACTTCCGCCGTCGTTTTGTCGAGAGCTATATCGCGGAAACCGACCTAGAGCCCAAGCCCACCTCCGTTGAAGAGGTCGAGGTGATCAACCAGACCCTCAAGCTGATGAGCCCGCCGAGCGAAGAAGAACCCGAAGAGGAGAAGAAATCTTCAAGGAAGCGGAAATCCGATGAGCCCGAACTTGTAGCGCCCAAAGACCCGAAAGAACGCCTCAAGTTTGCGTTGAACTACGTGACGGAGCAGCGCAGGCTCAACCCGAACTTCTCGGTGCTGATTGATTTTCTGGCGGCCAACCTCCGCCTGAATATCGCGATGAACAGCGAGCCGGCCAGCGAAGACGCCTCCGACTCCGTTCGGAGTTTTTACGAGACCCGTAAACGCCGCTTGCTGCGGCAGGCCGCCGAGGGCTACCGCACCTGCACCGTCAAGCACGCCAAGTACCGCCGGGCCTGGCGCAACCTCGGGATCGTCAGCCTGCGTCTGCAGGATTACGACGGCGCACGCGAGGCCTTCTCAAAGGTCATCATGCTCGGCGGGGGGGACCCGGACACCTACGGCCTGCTGGGCTTCTGCTACACGACGCTCGGCGACCACCTGCCCGCCGAATCCGCTTTCCGGATGGCCAACCTGCTTGAGCCGGACAAGATCGACTGGCGCATGGGTTTGATCCGCAGCTTCCTGCTGCAGAAGCGATATCCCGAAGCCATCGCAATGACCGGCCAGATGCTCGAGGACGACCCGACCAACGACCGCCTCTGGCTCTTCCAGGCCAACGCCTATATCGGGATGGAGCAGTTCGACAAGGCCGCCGAGAACTACGAGATCCTTGATGGGCTGGGCAAGTCCACGTTGCAGAGCCTGAACATGCTCGCCAACATCTATACGAACCAGGGGCTGTTCGGTACGGCCGTCGAGCGCTACAGCCAGGCGATGCAGAAGGCGACCCCCGAACAGCGCCAAGGCATGCTGCCGCAACTAATGAACGCCGCCCGCGTGCTCTCCAGTCACGGCGAAGCGTCTCGCGAAGCAACCAAAGCGCTGATCTCCAAGATCGAAGAGGCTTACAGCGGCTCGATCGAGGACAAAGACCTTACTGCTCTGCTTCGGCTACGCGCCCGGCTCGCATTGGCCGAGGGTTCTGACGACAAGCAGGCCGAGATCCTGGCCGAAGTGGTCAAACTGGACCCGCTTGACGGTGAGGCACTGATCCTGCTTGGCCAGCACCACACCCGGATGCAAGAGTGGGCCGAGGCGATCAACTACTTTGAGCGTGCCGCGAACATCGAAGGGTTCGAGGCCGACGCAAAAGTCCGCCACGCCCAGGCGTTGGTGCTCAGCGATCGGCCGGCCCAGGCGCTGCCGCTGTTGCGTCAGGCCCAGCAGATCAAGCCCCGCGAGAGTGTTCAGCAATACCTCGAAGCTGTTGAGCGGATGAAGTAAAACTCCGCCATTCCGCTAACGGTTTATTCACAAATCACAGGGTTGATTGCTCGATCGGATCGGCGAAGCCGGATTATTTCGGTGGCGTCGCTCCGTTCGATCTCAAGATTCGCACATTCCTAACCAGAATCGAATAGTCCTATTAAACCCCTGAAGTAATGTTAATAGCTGGCTATTTTTCCCGGCAGGTGTTCGAGAGATTGGAGCGATAGATGTCGGCCTGGCTCAAAGCCGTTGGGTGTAGTTTCCTGCTCTTGATGAGCGCGGTTGATCTGTCTGCGCAGGATGCGGACGCTGTTGAAAAGAAGGCTGATGCGGAACCGCAGGAACCCGAAGAAGAACTGATCCAGTTCAACCTTCCCGAGAACACCAGCCTGAAAGTCCTCACCGATTTCGTTGGTGAGAAACTAGGCCTGAATATCGTCTACGACCAGCAGCTCAACGGCCGAACGGTCACCATCAAGGCGCCCAACGCTTTGCCCGCCAGCTCATTGCGACAGCTCCTAGAGAGCATGCTTCAGATCAACGGGATGGTCCTCGTCGAGACCGACGTGAAGGACGTGCTGCGTGTCACGCTTGCCGCACAGCTCGCCGAGGTCGCGGTGGGCCCGCTAGAAGAGGGCGATCCCGTCCCCGAGGGCGGCGCGGGCCAGGTGATCTCCCGCATCTTCAAGCTCAAGCACGTTGACCCGGCCCGGGTCAAAACGGTCGTCGGCCCCTTCATCACCACCAGCAGCGGCGCGACGCTGATCGAGCTGCCCGCGTACGACATGGTGATCGTCACCGACTTCGCTTCCAATATGGAGCGAGTCGTCCGACTGATCGCGCTCGCTGATCAGCCGGGCCGGGCGGTGACGACCAGCTTCATTGCGATCGAACACCTGGCCGCGACGGAGCTGGCCACCCAGCTCAAGACCATGCTGGACGCAAAGAGCAAGGTCCGCGGGCAGGAAGATCAGTACGAGGTTGTCGCCAATCCTCGGACAAACCAGCTCTTTGTGGTCTCCGTCCCCGAACAGGTCGAAGGCATCGAGTCGCTCGTCGCGTCGCTGGACGTCTCGCTTGGGCTGATCACCGAGGTCTATCGGCTTAACGTCGTCAAGCCCGCGCACCTCGACGACGTCGCGCGTGAGCTGATCGGCGAAGAAAAAGTCAATCGGCTCTACAAATCCGTCCCCGATGAGGATTCGAGCCTGCTTGCCGTGACCACCACCGAGGAGATCCACGAACAGGTCGCGGCGCTGATCGAGACCATGGACACGCCGGTCCCCGAGACCGCGAGCCCGATCCGGTTCTACAAGCTGCAGAACGCCAGCGCGATCGCCGTCGCCGAGACCCTCAACGGCATCGCGGGCGAGGGCGGCCTGGGGTCGGTCACGTTCGAGGGATACGAAGCTGTGCAGCCGGGCGGAGACATTCCTTCCGCTCCCGACGGGCCGGACCCTTCGCGTGGGTCTTCGGGCAAGCTCCCGGATGCACGCGTGCTGGCGGACCTGGACACGAACACGCTGATCGTCGTGGCGCCGCCGGGCTTGCAACCGATCTACGAGAACCTCATCAAGCGACTCGACTCCCGGCGCCCGCAGGTGCGCATCGAGGCGACCATCGTCGCGATGGACACGACCGACGATTTCTCTCTCGGCGTCGAGTTCTCGCGCACCTCGTCCGCGGACGGTGGCACGATGCTGAACTTCAGCCAGTTCGGCCTGAGCAGTGTTGACAACACGACCGGCGCGCTGACGCTCAACCCGGGCCTCGGCTTCAACGGCGCGCTGCTCAGCGCGGATGTGGCCGAGATCGTGATCCAGGCCCTGCAAAGCGACGTCCGCTCGCGCGTGCTGACCCGGCCCAGCGTCCTGGTCAACGACAATGCCGAGGGCGAACTCGAGAGCATCGACACCGAGCCCTATGAGAGTGTCAACGCCAACTCCCAAGTGGCGACGACGAGCTACGGCGGCGACCTCCAGGCCGGCACGAGCATCAAGGTCAAGCCCAGCATCAGCGACGGCGACTTCATGAAGCTCGACTACTCGATCCAGATCAGCAGCTTCGTTGGCGACCGGACCACGACCAGCGGCGGCGGCACGCTCCCCCCGGCACGCTCGGAGAACACGGTGACCAGCTCGGTCACGATCCCCGATGGGCACACGATCGTGGTCGGCGGGCTGACACGCGAGATCGACAGCGAGAGCATCCAACGCATCCCCGTGCTCGGCCAGATCCCGATCATCGAGTACGCGTTCTCCAACCGCGACATCTCCAAGCGGCAGATCACGCTGTTCGTGTTCCTGCGTGCATACGTGATGCGCGATGACAAATTTGAAGACCTGAAGGTGTTGTCCGGCAGCGCCGCCGGCCGGGCCCAACTGCCTTCGAAGTTCCCCACCAGCCTGCCCGTTGAGATCCGCTAAAGCCGTGAGTACCGTGACGCCCACCGATCTATCGGGACAGGATGAGCACCGCGGCGAGCGGATCGCGACGCGGGATGTCGCATCGCCCGATGACTTCGCGGGGCTCGCGGTCAATTCATCGCCAACAGCATCCTCACAAGAGCAACCCGGCGAGCAGGCTGCGTCCCTTGAGCACCCGCCCTCGGCCACCTTCGTTAAGCGCGTGCCGATCGGGTTTGCCCGAAGCAAACGCGTGCTAGGCCTGGCGACCGACGAGGGCCCGATGCGCGTCGCGATGGCGGAACCCGAGGATCACCAGACCCGTGATGTGCTCCGCCGCTGGCTGGGCGGATCGATCGAGGTCGTGCCCGCATCGCAAGAGCAGCTGGCCGTCGCGATCAACCAGGCCTACGGCCAGCAGTCTGGTGTGGCCCACGAGTTCGTCGACAAACTCGACCGCGAATCGGTGATCGACGAGGTGCAGTCCCTGGACGGGCGTGAAGACCTGCTCAATGTGTCCGACCGCGCGCCGGTGATCAAGCTGGTCAATCTGGTGCTGTTCGAAGCGGTCCAGCAGGAGGCTTCGGACATCCACATCCAGCCGTATGAAGACCGCCTGATCGTGCGCATGCGCATCGACGGGGTCTTGTTCGATGTGTTCGACCTGCCAGCCGGCGTGCAGGACGAGGTCATCAGCCGCGTCAAGGTGATGGGCAAGATGAACATCGCCGAGAAACGCCTCCCGCAGGACGGCCGAGCAACGGTGCAGATCGGCGACCGCGTGATCGACCTGCGTGTGTCGACCGTCCCGGTCAGCCACGGCGAACGTGTCGTGATCCGACTGCTGGACAAGAGCGCACGGCTGTACACGCTCGACGACCTGGGCATGGACGCAGGCACCCTTAAACGTTTCTCGCAGCTCATCGGCGTCGAGCACGGGCTGGTGCTCGTCACCGGGCCGACCGGCTCGGGCAAATCGACCACGCTCTACGCGTCGCTCGGACAGATCAACTCGACGCGCAGCAATATCATCACGCTCGAAGACCCGATCGAGTACCAGCTCGACGGCATCAGCCAGATCCAGATCAGCGACAAGAAGGGCATGACCTTCGCCAGCGGGCTGCGCAGCGTCCTGCGTCAGGACCCCGATATCGTCATGATCGGTGAGATCCGCGATCGCGAGACGGCGGTGATGGCGATCCAAGCGGCGCTTACCGGGCACATGGTTTTCTCGACGCTGCACACCAACGACGCGGCCAGCGCGGTGACGCGCTTGTTGGACTTGGGCATCGAGCCGTACCTCGTGAGCAGTTCGCTCGTCGGTGTCCTGGCTCAGCGCTTGGTGCGCCGGGTCTGTTCCGAGTGCGGCGAGCCGTATGAACCCAGGCAGGCGGAGCTCGATGCGCTGCGGCACGAGCCGAGCGAGGAGGAGCTGGCCGGCTACCGCAAGGGCAAGGGCTGTGAAAGCTGCCGCGGCACCGGCTACCACGGGCGCGTCGGGTGCTTTGAGTTGTTGACCGTCGACGACCAGATACGGACGCTGGTCCATGACCGCGCGACCGCGACCTCGATCAACGCGTCGGCGAAGCAGGCGGGGATGCACGCGCTCGCGGACGATGGGCTGGTGAAGGTCGGCCAGGGGCAGACGACGCTGGAAGAAGTGATGCGTGTTTCGGTCAGGGCGGTGTTCTGATGGCGGTCTACGCATACATCGCGTCGCCCGGTGCCGGCGCATCGCCCATCCAAGGCACGATCTCAGCCGACTCGCCTCGGCAGGCGCGGGATCAGCTCCGCGCCCAGGGCCTTTCGATCCGTGACCTCAGCGAGAAGCGCGCCGGGAAGGGGGCCGGCGTTCTTGCCCGCTACCTGTCCTCCAGGCAGTCGTCGAAAGTCGCTGGTCTCTTTCAAGAGATGACCACGCTGTTGTCCGCCGGCATCCCGCTGCTCGAGGCGCTCGACACGATCACGCGGCAGCACGAGGGGCGATTCAAGCAGTCGATCATGCTGCTACGCGACCACGTTGCCGCGGGTGGGTCGCTTGCCGAGGCGATGGCCCAGCAGCCGGCGCTGTTCGATCAGCTCTGCCTGAGCATCGTAGAGGTCGGCGAAAACGCGGGCACGCTCGACGAGTCGCTTGCCCGATTGGTCGAGTTCAAACGCCGCGCCGCCACGCTCAAAAACCGTGTCGCCTCCGCGATGATCTACCCTTGCATTGTCATGGGCGTGGGCCTGGCGATCAGCCTGTTCCTGATGACCTATGTCGTGCCCAAGCTCCTGGGTGTGCTGGAGCAGAGCGGCAAGCCCCTTCCCTTCGCGACGGAGGTGGTCAAAGGGCTCAGCGATTTCCTGCTCGGCTGGTGGTGGGCGCTGGGGCTGGGGATCGCTCTCGTGCTCGCGGTCTTTATCGTGCTGATCCGAAGCACGCGTGGCCGGTTTATCTGGCACCGCTTCCAGCTCCGCGTCCCGCTGCTCGGTGAACTGATCCGCAAACAGGGCATCGCACGCGTCGCGATGGTGATGGCCACGCTGCTCAAGAGCGATGTCACCTTCATCCGCTCGGTGCAGATCGCGCGGAAGACCGTGAAGAACCAGATACTTGCCAACGCATTGGATGAATGTGAGCAGGCCGTACTCGCAGGACGCGATATTTCCGATGCGCTGGAGAAGTCGGATGCGTTCCCGCCCCTGGTCATCCAGGTCTTCGCGGTTGGCCAGGCGTCGGGCCGACTCGAAACCATGCTCGAAGACCTCGCCACCGATTACGACACACAAGTCGAACTAACGTCCAACCGCCTTACCGCGCTGCTCGAGCCCCTGATGATGATCGTGCTCGCGGTGGTGGTTGGATTTATTGCATTTGCAACCATCATGCCCATCCTGGAGGCTGGCAATGTGCTCTAACACGAATAATCAAGTGGTTCTTTTGGCCCGTGCTCGGCGTCGCCGGGGCTTCTCCCTGATCGAGATCATGGTGGTCGTCGTCATCATGGGCATGCTTGCGGGCGCAGTCGCTGTGGGTGTCAACCAGTACATGGACACGGCCAAGACCAACAGAGCGAAGTCCGACATCGCGACCATCGTGGACGCGGTCGAGGCCTACAAGCTGACCAAGGGGAATTACCCCACGAGTAATGAAGGGCTCGAGCCGCTGCCGCTGAAGAACGACCGTGACCCCTGGGGCAGGCCCTACGGCTACAACAAGCCCGGGCAGGGCGAACCGTTCGAGGTCTACACGCTCGGTGCCGACGGCCGTGACGGCGGGGAAGGCATCGATGCGGACATCTACTCCTGGCAACTGGGCGATGTTGAGGAGGCGATCGATTGACACGTCGCGCGTTCACGAGTGCAGCAGCGCACGGCTTCACCCTGATCGAGGTGATGGCGGTTGTCGCGTTGATCGGGCTGCTCGCCGCGGCGACCGCGTGGTCACTCGCCGACGATGCGCAGCGGGCGACGCATGACGACGTGATCGACCGGTTGACCTATACCGATGAGCTTGCGCGTGCTGCGGCTCGGCGGATGGGGCCCCGTACGCTGCACATCGATCTGGAGCATCAGCGGGTCTGGGTGCAGGGCTCGAATGATTCGTCGGGGCGACCCGAGTCCAGCCACGCGCTGGCGATGCCGTCGGGGTTCCGAATCGAACAGGTGCTCTGGCTCGACCCAACTTCGGAATCGATCAACCTGAATAATAAGCGCGAAACGATCGTGGAATCGGCGGGTGAGGTGCAGATCCCGATCTCTTCGGAGGGGATCAGCCGCACCTACGCGATCAAACTTAATGGGCCCACGCCTGCCGGGGAGCGGGTCTCGAACAACGAAGAAACCAAACTAGATACCTGGCTGCTCTTCAGCGGGATGACCGGCCAGGTCACGAGCGACCTTAATGAATATGAGATTCAAACGATCCTGGCGATGCTTGCGAGCACGCGGCCTGACGCTGATTGAGGTTGTCGCGGCGATCGCGATCCTCGGGACGCTGCTGGTCGGAGTCGTGTTGGCCAAATCGCGCCACACACGGCAGGCTGCGCTTGCGCAGACCAAGATGCAGGCCGTGCTGCTGACCGATGAACTCATCGCCGGCTGGTGGGACAGTGCTGACGGCGTGCCGATCGGGGATGAGGGTGTGCTGTCCAAAGCGGACGCGCTGCGGTGGCAGACCCGCCTGGTCAACAATCGTGAGATCACATTGCTCGGCGCCAGGGTTGTGCGTGTGGAGGTGCATGAAGAGGACCAAGATTTGCGACGCAGTGATAGACGCGACGAGCCCGTCTTGATTGTTGACCTAGTGGTGCCCGACCCGGAGGTGGAGGCTCTCGAGGAAAAAGAGGCAAAGCAGAAGGAACAGGAAGAGCGCGAGCATTCTGAAGTGGAGGGGGCCGGCGATGCGTAATCGCAGTGGTTTTACACTCATCGAGATGCTGCTCGCAACGGTGCTCACATCGGTGCTGATGGTCGGCGTGCTGGCGGTGATCACCCGTGTGTCCCGGCCGATCTCGATCCCGATCCATGAGGCAAGCCTGACGTCGATTTCGATGGGCACCGATGCGGTATTCCGTGTGGTAACCGCGGACCTCGCGCAAGCACGCGAGGTCAAATTAGATGGCAGCGATATCGCGCTGACGGGTTTTGGTGGGCTCGATCCGGTGACGAGAGAACGCAATCAGCGTCCGGTCCATATGCGCTACCGCGTTCAGCAGGTTGCCGATCAATCGTGGCTGGTGCGGGAAGAGCGGATGCTGGATGATGGCTCGCAGGTGGTCACGATCGAACTCGTCGCGCCGGGAGTGTCGGGTATCGCGTTGGAGCCTCCTGCTTTGCAGCTTGCTGATGGTGTGGCTGGCCTGGCGCGTCCGGTTGACGGCGACTTTGAGCTGCCGATGGATGGGCGGTGGCGGCTTCGGCTGTGGATGGAGGGGGCGCAAGACGTTATTGACCGGCCGGTGATCCTTCAACGGGGCTTGTCTCAATGAAGCGATTACATCGAAGCCAACACGGTTTTGCGTTGTTGCTGACGCTTGTCCTGCTGATGATTGCCGCGGTCACGTTGTCGCAGGTCGCCCGTCAGAGCGCGGGGGATGCGCTGCACGCGCTGGATGCAAGCGAGGCGCTTCAACGCCGCTGGGCGGTGACCAGTTGTCGGGCGACGTTGCTGCCGCGCGCGGCCGGTGTGCTGGCGTCAGCGGCGTATGGTCCGGAGGACGACGAGGGGAGTCCGTTGACCTTGGCCAGGCGTCAACCGCCCGGTACCGACCTGCGTGTGTCGTGCGAGTTGGCGGGTGTTGCGTATGAATTGGTCTTCACCGATGAGCAGGCGAAGTACAACCCGACAGCCATCGGTGTCTTGCAGCTCGATGGCAAACCGCTGATCAGCAAACAGGCCTTGCACACCGCGATGCTTGAGTTGTCCGGCGCCCGCGAAGACCCCAAACGGCTTGGCGGCGGAAGTGTGGTGCTCCGCCCGATGGTTGATCTTGACGGACTAGACAAAGACAAAACAGCCAACCCCAACCCATCACAGGACGAACTCCCTGCGGTCTTTGGGGCGTATGGTCAGTTATTTGAAGGGGTCGGGGCCCAGCACCTCTTGGGCGAGGCGGGGCACCGTGGCGCCGCGACGAACCTGACCTGCTGGGGAGACGGGCGACTGAATCTGTATCGCGCACCCAAGGCGGTCATCAAGCGTGCACTGGTCCCTGTGCTTGGCTCGGAAGCGGTGACTGAGTTCCTTGTCGTCCGCCATGAAACACCGGACCTGACTCCAAAGGATTGGATCAACACGCTCACGCAGGTGTCTCCTGAGCGGCGTGCTTTCGCCGAATCGCTGGTGGTCGAGCGTTCGCAGACGCAGGGCCTGTGGGTCGTTGCGCACGGCCGCACGCGGTCTTGGTACACCTTTTCGGTGCGTGAATACTTACCGCAGGATGAGCAGGAACAAGCCTTAAACGCGTTGGACGCCGATCCGGAGGGCGGGGACAAAGAGACGCCGCCCGACCCTTTACAACGCTACGATTTTATTTGGTAACGAGGTATGACGAACAAACAGACCCAACGATGGCTGATGAGGGGCAGCATGGCGTTTGCGCTGGCCGGGCTTGCCCTGCTTGGTTGGGCCTTGTTGGTTTCGATCAATGTGCCGTTGTCTGATACGGATGGCGGGGGCGATCAATCCGTCGGCAGCGCATCGGCATCCGACCGTTCGCAGGGCAGCGGACTGACCCCGGAGCAGTTACAGGTTTTCGTCGCGATCGATCTGCGCCGCCCGCTTAAGGACCCGCCGCCGGTCGTCGTCGCCCCGCCCCCAATGCAGGCCCGGTTGCTCGGCACGATCTACGAGCCGGCCAACCCCAGCCAGTCCCAGGCCCTGTTTCAACTGGGCGATGGGTCGCAGCGATTTTTCAGGGCAGGACAACAGTTCAACGAGCCCGGCGGGGTGGTCGTCATCAAGCACGTCGGCGACCAGGTCGCGTCCGTTGAATACCGAGATGAACAACGCGAATTGAAAGTGGGCTCGCCCTAAGGGCATACAAGATGGACGGTCGATACATGATCTTTGTGGATGAAGGCTTGTGGCGCCTCGGTTGCGTGACGGACGGCCGCGCGCAGGTGCTGCCTATCGCGTCGCCCGACGACGCGGACATCCCGGCCAAGGTTCAGCTCGTCGCGGAACAGATCGCCGAGCAGGGCGAGCCTGGGCCCGTGGTCCTCGCGCTGCCGTCGCACTGGTGCCTGAGCGCGACGATCGATACGCACGAGTTAAGCCGGTCCAACCGCCGCCAGGCGATGCGATACCTGCTCGAAGAGCACCTGCCGATTTCTGCGGAGGACTCGGTCGCCGACTTTATCGAGCGGCAAGGGGTCGCGCTGGGGGTTGCGATCGAGTTGGAACGCTTGCGACCGATCGTTGAGGCATTTCAGGAACTGGGTATCCCCGTGCAGGCGATCTGCCCTTCAGCATTGCTCGCCTGCTCGGGTCTGATTGAGCAGCATCGCGAGGCGGCAGCGGTCGCCATACAAAGTCGAGAAGGGATCGACCTGGTCGAGATTCAACGCGGTTGCGCATCGCGCTGGTGGTGTTTGTCTGATGCGTCAGAGCTGCGCGATCGGTTGACACAATTGGGTGCTACGTTGGGTGAAGAAGCAGGCCAGCTCGTCACGCTTGATGTATCGGAACCCATGGACGCATTGAACAATCTCTCGGCCACCTCCGCCGATGCGAGCGATGTCAACGCGGACCAACTTGCGACGCTGCAGGCAGAGCAGGTGCTCGCGGGTGGTGCGTCCGCCTGGATCGACCTGCGTCGCGATGCGCTCCAGGCGCCCGAGCGGTACCAGCTCTTCCAGAAACAATTCGGGATAGTCGCCGCCGCGATTACGTTCTTCCTGGTCTGCGTGATCGGGACAACGTACTGGCGCGGCGAGCAGTACAAGGCGTACGCCGATCAAAAGGTCTCCGAGCAGATCGGCGTCTTTAAGTCTGCGATGCCCGGGCAGCGCGTCCCATCTAGCATCATCAGCCGTTTGCAGAGTGAGCAGCGCCGCCTCGCGGGGATCAGCGGTCAATCGGGATCGGACAGATCGGAGGGCGTTAACGCGATGCAGCCGACCTCCGCGTTGACGCAGATGCACACTGTGCTGACTGCCTGGCCCAACTCGCTGCGTTACCGCATCTCCGACCTGACGATCGAGCCCAACCTGGTCCGCATCAACGGGCAGGCCGCCGACAGCGTGATCCCTGAGAAGCTCGCCGCGGCGCTCCGCGCGACAGGCGCGTACCAGGTCGACCCGCCCAACACACGCGCGCTCAGTGAATTCGGCTTCACCTTCGGTTTTATCGCCAGGCCCGCGCCGCGGAACGATGAACAAACCGCCTTGTCTACGGAGCCCGGATTGTGAACGTGCAACGACGACAAACCATCCTGGTCGCCGTGATGCTCGGCATGATGCTGCTCGCGGCCGGCTGGTCCACGGCCCGGATGCTCGGCCACCGGCAGGACGCGCGGTATGCCGCCGAGGACCTGCAACGTTGCCAGCAGCTCGCCGACCAGATCAAGCAGCACCAGAGCAAGGACGCGGTCGCATCGACGGGCGATGATGCGGCGCTGCAGGAGCAGAAGCTCGCCCAGCGTGTGAACGAGGCCGCCACGAAGGCCAACCTCACCGGGCCGTGGCAGCAGGGCATCGAGCACAGGCGTGAGGTCCGCATCGAGGACTCGCCCTACATGCGCAAACCCGCGGTCCTTATCACGCGCGGGCTGACCCTGTACCAGCTCTCCATGTTGCTGCACCACCTGACATACGAATCGCCGTACACCGCCGAGCAGCTGCAACTACGAACACCCCCGGGTGAAGAGACCGGCAACCGATGGGACGCGGACGTTACCCTGACCTACCTGATCTACTCCCCTCAGACCTCCGGGCGGGACGAATGATGAAAACTGTGATGACAAGAATACCTGATGCCTGCCGTTTGCTACCCACGACGATGCTATTGATCGCTACGCTTCTGCTGTTGGGTTGTAACGACCCTGCATCGAAGCCCGCGATCGATCTGGATGAGAAGTACCGAACGATCAACACGAGCCCGCTGCGCGATACTGATGCCGCACGCCGAGAAAACACCATCGGCCTCGAGCACATGGACAAGGGCGAGCTCTATCAGGCCGAGCTGGCCTTCAAACGCGCGATCGAGTCCGACGTGAAGTTCGGCCCGGCGCACAACAACCTGGGCAAGCTCTACTTCCTCAAACGCAGTTTCTACCTCGCCGCTCATGAGTTTGATGACGCGATCAAGCTCATGCCCAACCACGCCGGACCGCACAACAACCTCGGGCTCACGCTCCTGGAAGCCAACAAACTCGACGACGCGATCGAGTCGCTGCGCAAGGCAACGAGCCTTGATCCGCACACGATCGACTACCAGGCCAATCTCGCCCGGGCGGTCGTTCAACGCGGCGACCGGAGTGAGGAAGTCATCACGCTCCTCCGTGCAATCGCGGCCCGTGACGAGCGCGTACAGTGGCGTGCGTGGGCCAGCCATCAACTCGGCGAGATGGGGCTCGACGCCCAATAGCACGAGCCCCGCCGGTTTTCGGGCAGGACGGCGGATCAGCCCACAACGCTAACAATTCAAACAAGCTGTCGTGTGCGCTGATTACAACGGCGTATCCGCCGGATTTACCTGTATTTCACACATTCAGAGCCTTTACTGGCCGTCTTATTGCCCCGATAGCAATAAGGCGTGTCATCGGTACTGATGCGCGGCAACCAGGAGAGAGACATGATGAATTCTTCCACCGGCCTTATCGCTTTCCCGATCCGCCATTTCTCGGTGCTGATCCTCGCCCTCGTTGTGTTGCTCGGCACGGGCTGCAGCACACTGCGCGAGGGCCAGGTCGCCTACAAGAAGGGCGACTACCAGGCCGCGGTCGATCACTGGCAACCGCTCGCCGACCACGGTGATGCGTCAGCGCAGTACCTGATCGGGCTGATGTACGAGCGTGGCCACGGCCTGCCTCAGGACGACGCGAAGGCTGCCGATTGGTACCAACGCGCCGCCGATCAGGACCACGCCGCGGCGATGAACAACCTGGGTATTTTTTACCAGCGCGGCCGCGGTGTCTCACGCGACATCGATCGCGCCCGTGAGCTGTACACCCATGCCGCCGATCAGGGCCTGCCCGATGCGCGCAACAACCTCGGCGTCATGAGCTACTACGGCATCGGCGTTGAGCCCGACCGCCGCGAGGCCGCCGACCACTTCCGCTTCGCTGCGATCCGTGGCAGCCAGCAGGCACAGTACCTGCTGGGGCTGATGTACCTGACCAATGATGGCGTGCCGCTGAACACCCGCGAAGGCGCGCGGTGGATATCCGCCTCTGCCGAGCAGGGCTACCCGCCCGCGCTGTACGAGCTGGCGCAACTACACGAGAAAGGCCGGGGCGTTGCACGCTCGGACCACTACGCCAAGCGCGCCTACCGCCACGCCGCGATCCGCGGCCATGTTGGCGCACAGACCAACCTTGCACTGATGCTGATCGAGGGTGGCGCGGATGAATCGGAAACCGCCGATGCCATGAGCTGGCTTGAACGCGCCGGCAACAAGGGCGTGGTCCAAGCCCAGTACGCGCTTGGCCGACTCTATGCCGAGCTCGGTGATCACAACAACGACAAGCAGGCCGTGCGCTGGCTGACCCTCGCCGCCCAGCAGGGCATGCCCGAGGCCCAGACCTCCCTGGCCGTTCTTTACGAGCAGGGCCGCGGCGTCCGGCAGAACTCAATGGAGGCGGTCCGCCTCTGCCTGCTCGCCGCCAAGCAGGACGAGCCCCACGCCCAGCACAAACTCGGCGTGTACTACGAGACCGGCCGCAGCGTCGCCAAGGACGAGCTGGCGGCCTACCAGTGGTACACCCTCGCCGCCGACAACGGCCACGAGCGTGCCGAACAAAATCGCGACCGGCTGAACTTCGCCTTCTCACCCGCCCAGCGCAACCAGGCGCAGCAGCGTCTGGATCAGTGGTATGCCAACCGCGGCGAAACAACGCTGGGTGATGGACTCGCAGGCGTCGAGACGGACTGAGTGGCGCAGGCATGTATCGCCTACCTGCTATAACTCGGACGAAGACAACTTTCTACAATCTTCGCCACGTATTTCTGCTTCCTGTTTCAGTTTTGGGTGCTGGCGATTGCCAGGAAGATCAACGCATTTCAGAACGCGATCATCGACTACAAAGATGAAGAGATCAGATGCATGCTATGACCAACTCGTGCGACCAAACTTAGACGAAAAACCCCGCGATCTGCGGGGTTTTCGAGGTCTGTGCGAGAACGTCTCTGGCCTGTGTGAGAGCATGTTCTCGGTAAGCGGAGAGGGAGGGATTCGAACCCTCGAGGAGCTTGCGCCCCCACACGAATTCCAATCGTGCGCCTTAAACCGCTCAGCCACCTCTCCATAAGGTTCGTTTGCCCGCGGCGGGCCGCATATGCTATCGGATTCAGCCACAACAGGCCAGTGAATACCCGCTGTCAAGGACTCGCGTTGGATGACGATACCGCCCCCGAAAAACACGTTGTGTGGCCTGCTGGTGATCGATAAGCCGTTGGGCTGGTCGTCGATGGGGGTGGTGCGCAAGGTGCGCGGCGCAGCGGGGGGCAAGGTCAAGGGGCCTAACAAGCTGAAGGTCGGGCATGCGGGGACGCTGGACCCGCTGGCGACGGGGGTGCTGGTGGTCTGCCTGGGCAAGGCGACGAAATGTGTTGATCAACTGATGGGCCAAGGCAAGGTCTACGAGGCGACGATCGACCTGAGTGCGTTCACGGCCAGCGATGATGCGGAGATGCCGCGTGAAGAGGTTGCGGTGGAGGTGCCGCCGACGGTCGAGCAGATTGACGCGGCGTTATTGCGGCAGACGGGTTTGATCCAGCAGGTGCCGCCGAACTTTTCGGCGATCCATGTCGATGGCCAACGGGCCTACAAGGCGGCGAGGCAGGGAGAGATGCTGGAGATGAAGTCCCGCGAGGTGCGGGTCGATGCGATCGAGCGGTTGGCGTACGACTGGCCGAGGCTTGAAGTGCGGATCGCATGTGGCAAGGGCACTTACATCCGCAGCATCGCGCGGGACCTGGGCAAGCTGTTGGGGACCGGTGGTCACCTGACGGCGTTGCGGCGCACGGCGGTTGGGGCGTACACGGTTGACCGGTCGTTCCCGGTAGATAATCTCAAGAAAGGTCTGAAACAGTCTGACCTGCTGCCGATCCCCGGCGAGTAGACGATCGGCTTATAGATCGGCTGGCATGTCCGGCTCATTCCTGTTGAACGTCAGCTTCATCAGGATCAGGCCGAATTCGAAGAGCAGGTACAGCGGGATCGCGAGGACCAGCATGCTCAGTGGGTCGGCGGGCGTCAGCAGCGCGCCGAGCGCGAAGCAGACGAACAGCGCGTACTTGCGGATGGACTGGATGCCGCGCGGATCAAAGATCTGTGTCCATCCGAGCACGAGCATGACGACGGGGAGTTGGAACGCGATGACGCTGCCGAGCATCATGAAGGTCGCGAACTTGATGTACTCGTTCATCGCGGGCAGTGGGGTGATCAGATTGGTTGCGCGCTGGTCGATGACGCGGACTTTGCCGTCGGTAAAGAGTTCTATCCGCTCTCGCTTGGCGTTGACCCAGATGTCGCCTTCCTTGGGGTTCTCTGGCGCAGTTTTAAGCGTCGGCAGGTTCAGCGCAGCAGTGTCGTACTCGAAGTCATCTGGCCGTTGTGTTGATTCACCCTTGTCATAAGGCGTCAGGACGAGCGATGTGATGAGGCTGGGTTCGCTGTCGAGTTCATACTCGGGGTAGTACGTGACGAAGTTGATAAAGAACGCCAGTGATACCGGCAGCAGGATGTAGTAGGTGAACAGCACGCCGAGGAACGTCATGATCGTGCTGAAGGGCGCGAGGATGTGGACGGCCTTTTTCTCGTGCTCGTAGAGTCCGACGACGATGAACTGCCAGGCCTGCCAGATGATCCATGGGGCCGCAAGGATGACCGCGGCGATGAGCACGACGCGGAGGTAGACGCTGGTGAAGCCGGCGGTGGGGTGGGTGTCGATGGGCTGCGCGGGGACGTTGAGCATGTCCTGCACGAGCAGCAGGGGCTGGGCGAGCCAGCCGATGATCTCGAAGCCGAAGATAACGGTCACCACCAGGGCGATCACGACGCCGATGAGCATCTTGACGATCCGGCTACGCAGCTCCTCGAGGTGATCGCCCAGGGGCATCGTCTCGTCGTTGCTGAGCTTGTAGTGGCCCTGCTCGTCCAGCTCCCCGCGGTAGTGGTCGGGGTCTTCGTGCGGGTCGTGCTCGTCGGGCTGGTCAAGGGGCATATTTTAGGGAGTCGGCAGTAGGGAGTCGGGAGTCGGCCGACTCGTGTTGAGCGAATCAGGGATTTTAACGTGCCTGCGGGAGGTCTGTTTGCCAGCGGGTCTTATTGCCTGCTGCCTACGCCCGACTGCCTACATCAGACGATCAGCATCGCGTCGCCATACGAATAAAACCGGTAGCGTTCTTGTACGGCCGTCCTGTAGGTTTGCATGAGCTTTTCCAGGCCGACGCCGGGCAGGGAGGCGACCATGGCAAGCAGGGTGGACTTGGGCAGGTGGAAATTGGTCATCAGCCGGTCGGTGAAGCGGAATTTGAATCCGCGGTCGGGGTGGATGAACAGGTTGGTTTCGGTGCTGATCCCGTCGGGGTGGGCGTCGGGGTCCAGGGCGTCTTGAGGCAGGGACTCCAGGGCCCGGACGGTCGTGGTGCCGATGACCAGGAGTCGGCCGCCCTTTGCACGGGTTTCGCGGATCGCGTCGAGCGTTTGCGGGGGCACGGTGAAAGACTCGGCATGCATGGCGTGCTGCTCGAGCGTTTCAGATCGGACCGGTGCAAACGTGCCCAGCCCGACGTGCAGATCGACCGCCGCGCGTCGCACGCCGATTTGGTCCAGCGCGTCGAGCAGGGCGGGTGTGAAGTGCAAGCCCGCGGTCGGCGCGGCAACAGAGCCCGGTGCGGAGGCATAGACGGTGTTGTATCGCTCGGGGTCGTTCGCGTTGATCTCTTCCTGATCGAGCTTTCGCCGCTGCTTGCGGATGTAGGGCGGCAGGGGGGTGGCACCCACGCGCTCTAGCACCGCAGGCGTGTCGTCTTCGCCAACGAGCTGTGCCCACCACTCGCCGCCGCCGATCGACTCGATGAGCTGCAAGGTGGCACGGCCCCTCTCGTCCTCGCCGAGCGTGATGGTCTCGCCCGGTTGCAACGATCCACGCGACTCGAGCATGACGCGCCAGCGTTCGCCGGCCTCGCTGTCCACGTAGAGCCCGCTGACACGTCCGCCCGTCGCCTCACGCTTGCCAACGAGTTGGGCCGGCAGCACGCGTGTCTGGTTGACGAGCATCAGGTCGTTGGAGCCAAACAGCCCCAGGCTCGGCAGGTCGCATACATGGTGGTGATCGAGCGTCTGTGTATCCCGGCGGAAGACCAGCAGTCTGGCATGATCGCGTGGCTCTGCGGGCTGGGTGGCGATCAACTCGTCCGGCAGTTCGAAATCGAGGGCGTCGGTCCGCATGGGGCGGCCATGGTAGGCGATGGGCCAGCGGGTGTGGCGGCGGGGCATCATCCAGCACCATCCGCAAGCCATGTAAATGCGTAAAGACTTGTTAAATAAGGCTTTGAAGATGTAGTGGGCCGACCCTCTGCCGCGTGGTTGACTCGCTTGATGCGTGTCACCTCCCGCGGCAACCTGACCGTCGAACTGATCCGGGCAAATCGCTTCGAAGTCGGCAGATATGAGCAGGCTCAGGCTCATTGCGAGCCCGCTCAAAGGTGCCGCCCCAGTTCACCTCAGAGCGATCTGTCACGTCGTGTCGATCGGGTCGAGCTCAGCCGTGAGTCGCTTTCGAGTGACCCATGGGCGATGGACCACGGGCAGTCGGCTCATGGCACGAAAATCGATTCGGGTATTTGCAACGCCGCATCTGAAGTCGATGAGAGCATCGATCCACAACAGCGCATCACGCCCGTGGTCGGCTCGCCAGCGTTGGCCGGGCTCGGCGTCGCCCTGATCGTGCCCGGCACGCTGTTGGACGTCGTTGCCTGAGCGGGTATCGTGCACCCATGCCCCCGCGCCAACGCAACAACAGACGCCCGCCGAAGCAGGTGATCGATCCACTGCTGCTTGCTCAGTTGCTCAGGCAAAAAAAAGCCTTCGGCTTTGTGATAGCTCTGTTGATCATCGTCGCGTTGGTCACGCTGGACCGCACCGCTGGCCTGCTTCCCGTTGACGACGATTGGCATCGCTACCACGAGCAGTCGTTTGAGGTCGTCCGCGTGATCGACGGCGACACCCTTGATCTGCGCGTGCCCGATGGCGATCAGGCCACGACCCGTGTCCGCCTCTGGGGCGTGGATACGCCCGAGTTTGCCCGGGGCGAAGGGCAGGAGGACGAGCCCTGGGCAGAGCAGGCCACTGAGTTCACACGGGCCATGATCCAGGGCCAACGTGTAACACTGTTACTTCAGGAGCACCGCCTGCGCGGGGGTTTCGGCCGGCTGCTCGCGTATGTCGTTCTGCCCGACGGGAGAGCACTGAACGCTGAACTCATCGAGAATGGCCTGTCTCCCCACGACGACCGATGGGGCCACGATCGGGCCCACGCCTACGACGCATTGGAGCAGGAAGCCCGCCAGAACCGACGAGGAATGTGGTCGGATTGATGCTCAAGGCCGTTATGATGGCAAAAACGTTCGCCAGTGCCTAAACTTGATACGCCTGTTTGACCCCGTTTCTGAGGATTGACGTTTTGGGTTTTAGCTTCTCAACCCGCCCGGCCCGCCCACGTAACGCGCGACGCCGCGCGATTGCTGAGACCAACGCGTTCCTGAGTTGGGCGATGAACAGCGATGAGCCGCTGCCCAGGATCCCTCGGCGGCGTGTCGACCGGGGCGGCTTCGCTGAATTGCTGCGTCGCCCCAACGCCGCGGGCATCATCGCCTGCTGGTGGGCCAAGGCTCTGGACAAGATTAGAGAAGATTAGAACTTTAGACCTCACTCCCGACTCCCGACTCGCCGATCATATCCTTTACAGGCTTAACCATGGATATCAAAGCAACGATTGACACCGATACGTTCGGCTACCGCAACCGCCTGTTGCTCATAGCGCTGGGTGCGATGCTCTACGCCGCCTGGTGTCTGTACGACGCGCGGATCGGTTACCCCAATAAGATCGAGGCGAGAGAGGCCTTCAATTCGGTCAAGGCCGAACATCCCGATGAGTGGAAGACGAAGTGGCCTGAGGTCGCCAGGGAAAACGATTGGGACCCGACGAAGGAGCCCGATGAGTTATCCGAAGGCGACATCACGACGCAGTGGCTCCAGTTCGCCATCGTGTTCCCGATCGGTTCGTACTGCCTGATCTCTGTTGCGCTTTGGTCCCGCCGATACGTCGGCGCCGATGACGAGAAGCTGTATTCCCACGGCGGCGTCGAAGTGCCCTTCAATAAGATCACCCGCATCGACGCGACGCGATGGGAATCCAAAGGCATCTCGCGCGTTTATTACGACCTTGGCACCGGCGAACAGAACGTGCTGATCGACGACTTCAAGTACGACCGTCAAGCGAGCAACGAAGTCTTCAACCGTGTACGTAACGGGATCGACGAGGATCTGATCGAGGGTCTTTCGGCCGACGAGGATGAAGACATGGACGCCGGCGAACAACAGCCGGCCTGACCGTGCTGGAGTCTCCCGTGCGTCACCAGGCGCATCTAATCATGAAAAAGCCCACGCCGTCATGACGTGGGCTTTCTTGTTTGGGTTGATGTTT
>Ga0213866_10000256_pt1 | contig 44039 bp, 55 predicted proteins | sample PICome_11_FD_160079 | JGI IMG/M metagenome (GOLD analysis project Ga0213866, IMG submission 160079) | Coastal seawater microbial communities near Pivers Island, North Carolina, United States - PICO284 | ecosystem: Environmental > Aquatic > Marine > Coastal | place: USA: North Carolina...
TAATCTAATGATACTAATTTACTATTATATTCGGGTCCGAAATATTCTTTCACTTTGATCGGTACACCCATGGTAGTAGGCCACCCACTCGCGACGTGGGTGTAGACAGTTCTAGTATCCTCGTCAACGAAGTGTGGCCAAGGATACTTGCGGTTCAAACTCATCAGTCTTCCCAGGAGTCAACAACTTCCATGATACGATCCAGTTCAGCATCTGTAAAGCTCTCACCCATCTTCGCTTTCAGATTTGCCTTACGATACTCAAGGTCGGCACGGGTGCCTTTGTCCATTTTACCTTGAGACTTGGGTTTGGTCTTGCCACCTACATCAGGTTGCATACCAGGGTTTGCTGCCTTGACTCTGCGACCATGAGTGTATTCAGCACCACTCATCTTGGAGTCACCAGAGACCATCTTGCCACCTTGGGAGCGGGAGTCAGCATACTGTTTTTCGGTCTGACCGTGCTTACCCTTGTAGAGTTCGTCAACCTGTTCGACTTCCTCTTTCTTGAACTGAGGATGATCATCAAGTTTCATACCACGTTTCTTCTCAAGACGCTTCTTCTGAGCATCTGAGTCATTACCTCTGATATTCTTACTGATAGCCTTACGACGATTCATCAGATAAGAATCAGTTGAATCCTTCTTACCGTCGTTGTTGACATCACCGTCCTCTTTCCCTACGGGATCGAGTTTGGCTTCACTCATTCTCTTGGCTACGTTGACAGCCCCACGAGCTACCTTCATAGCTCCTTTCTTGATCATGGATTTCAGACCAGACTTAGCCTTAGCCTTCATCTCAGAACCAGCTCTCTGAGCTTGGGCTGACATGTTTTTGGTGGCTTGTCCAGCTCTTCTAGCCTTCATCTTAGCTGAAGCCTTAGCGTCTCTGTAAGCTCCATATGCCTTGACTGCACCCTTGGCGGCTTTCATCTTGACCTTACCAATGGCTGATTTCAGTCCTTTCTCAAGTCTCGCAGTCTTCTTGGCCTTAACACTTTCGGTATCATGACCGTAAGTTACCTTAGCTTCTGAGATAACAGTAGTGAAGATAGCTTCACACTCTTCTATAGTATATCCTTCGTCAAAAAGTTCTTCCAGAACTTCCTCACAAATATCTTCCAGTTCGGAGTCACTAACCATAGAGAGATCCATCTCTGCGATTTCATCTCTCTTTGAAAGTAATTCTTCTCTAGCTTCTGTATTATGGACAGCTGAATAAGCTTCCATAAAGTTACGCATTGATGAAGACATCTTCTCTACAATTACTATTTTCCTAGTGTTATTTATAGCTCAGGTTGTTCCCACACTAGTTGATGAGCCATCTTATCCCTGAGTTTATTAATTCTTTTTTCATCAAAATGGGAGAAGTTAGGGTACTTCTCCACTTTTTTATAATAATGAAGTGCATTTAAGATGATGGTATAGTCCTCCATAGAGAGGTCAAACCGCATCTTCATCCTCCTCCTTCTTTTTATTGAAACCAAAAGGTCCAGCCATTTTTTCTTCTAGTTTTAGTTTCAAGGCAACACCACCAAGGGTTTCCATGACCTTCAGGATGTCTTCAGTCTTAGCATCTTCACCAAGTTCTTTGGCAACATACCAATACTTCTCCCAAAAGTTCTCACCAGCTTTCTTATAATCATCAAGAGTCAGTAGTTTCACTTTCCATTGCCTCCTTAAGTTGTGTTTCAATTTGTTCGTCAATTTTGTTGATCACATCACGGATCTCAACCACACGTTGTGGACAACACTTAGGATCATAAGTATACTCTTTCGTGTCCTGAAAGAGTGATTCACGAACTGTAGCTGCAGCTCTCACATCCATTTCAATTTTAATCACAGGTTTCCTCCAATTGAGTTTTTATTTATTTCTCCCAAAACTTCGTTGAGAGAATATAATTGACTAGTATTTAAATCTGTTTTGATATTAAAATAATCAATTACATTTTCTCTAAAATATTTTTCTTGAGAAAAATCATAACTATAATCTTCAATATTCATTCCTAGTCCAACAACAAAATAACTAAATTTTGAGAATATTCTAGTATCTAATTCTTTCTCATAAAATTCAAATTCATTATTTTGTTGAATATTTTTGTAATATTTCCAATATTCATTTATTGGATTGTTTGTAAAATAATGAAATATTATAAACTTAAAAACATTTGTCCAATCTTTTTTCATCTTATCATTAAAAATCTCTAGAGATTTTTGATTGAAATGTATTTCATTTTCTATCATTTTAAAAAAGAGATTTAATGATACTAGACTCATATTGATACTAGTGGCTTCTAGTGGTTCAACAAATCCTGAAGAAAGTCCAATTGAGAGACAATTTTTGTGTATTTGTTTGCGATTATAATATGGTTTTGATTTGACAATTTTTGTTTTAAATACATTTTTTTCTTCTATACCATATGTTTTAATAATATCTTCATATAATTTATCTACATCATTTGTGAAAGAATCAGAATAAACATACCCATAACCTGTTTTTTCGTATTGTGGTATTTTCCAAGTCCAACCATATTCTTGAGCTGTTGATGTTGTATATGGTTCTAAATTTTCTGAAACAGAATTTTTAACTTGAATAGCAAATGCAGAGTTATTCAATATATAATTGTCATAATATTCATTATCAAAATATTCATTGGATAAAACATTTTTTGAATTAAATCCAAGACAATTTATATAAAAATCTCCCTCTGTTGTTTTATTTTCGTCAATTACAATATTCTTTATAGAACCATCTTCTTCATAATTTACTTTATGAATAGTTCCCCGTATATGTTCAAATTCATTGAATTCTAAACATTTTTTCATAAAAAATGAAACAACTAAGTTTGCACTGAAATGATACGAATAACCATCGTTTATTTTTAATGAAACTTTATTATTTTCTAATAAATCAAAAAGGGTTCCATGTAACTTTTTTTGTAATATTTTTTGAGGTACATTTAAATTATTAATAGCATATTGAATAAAATTATAATTTAAATCTTCATCTCTAGTTTCATAGTAAGAATCGCAAGTAAATGGATGATAATAATAGTTATTGTCGAAATTCCAATTATCAAATTTTATACCATATTTAAAACTTCCTTTTGTTTCTTTCAAAAATTCTCTTCGGTCTATTTTACAAACATTTTCAATAAAATTTGTAAAAGACCGTGTCGTACCTTCACCAACTCCAATTGATTCAATATCATTTGATGATACTAATTTTACTTTTAAATTTAAATCTAAATTTTTACTTTTATTTAAACAATAAAGAGCAGAAATCCACCCTGCTGTACCACCTCCCATTATAACTATTGTTTTATTTTTCAATTACAGGTCTCCCTCCTTACGGTTTTCAGAATAGTGGATATCAAACTCTCCACCAGGATAACGGGACTTTAGTTTATCCACGTTCATTTCGATAATCTCATCAATAGTTGTATCAAGTCCCATACAAGCTTGAGCAACATACCACATGATGTCACCCAACTCACGTTTGAGATGGAACAGGTTTTCTTCGTTGACAGGTTTACCCTGGAAGATAATCTTTTTGACTACCTCAGTGAACTCACCTGCCTCTGCTGACATACCTACAGCAGCAGTAAGCAGTCGCTCGGAATGAAAACCTTGACCTTCGAGTTCTTGAAGACGATAGATGAATGCTTCGTGATCTTTCGACGGTTGCGACGTGACGGCATTTACAAACTCAACGTATTTTTCAGTATCAACTTTAGTCATGTAAATCTGGAATAAATGGTTCTTGGCAATTTTGAGGGAGTTTTTGTTGAGTGGCAATTTTTTGTCCACCCACTTCAACAAACTCTACATCAAATTCTTTTTCTGTTACATCTTTCCATCCAATGTATTTTTGATTGGGTGGAAGTTGGTTATTAGGAGAAACATCAATGATATCTCCAGGGAGAGGAATGAACGTAAAGTAGTGTCCGTCTCGATATTTGTTTCTAGTATGCATAAGGTTGACTGCATCTCTTTCGATACCACAGTCAGCGATCTTTTTACCGTCTGGATCAAAGACAGAGTAGTAACCGTTCAAAACTTGAATCCCTCAAATGATTTCTTTGGTTTTGCTTCATCATAACTATACTCTTCATCCTTACCACTGTCAAGAATATCATCTTGTGCAGACTGTTCACAATCATAGAGACGCATCTTCGCTCTGTCAATTCCAACCACAAACCTCTTATACATGTTGAGGTCGTTGTATCGATTCTTCAACTGTTTTACAAGTATCTGTCCCAACTCTTCGAGTTCCTCAGTAGAAATAAGGGCAAACATAAGATCAGCAGTAGCAGGGAGACCAAAGGACTCACTAGTGTCAGTAAGCTCAACATCAGAGCTACCATAACCAGAGCGAGTGGTCTGCGTGGCAGATATGATAGGGACGTTTGCCTCAACAGCCAATCCTCGAAGTTCTTCTGCAATAGCCTTAACAGTTGTATATGAATTGACATTGCTGCCTGCGCGATACCTGCTGGAAGCACATATATTAAGGTAATCAATGAAAATAATATCAGGTCTAAATGACTTCTTAAGTGCAAGTTCCTGAAGAAGTGATCTAAAATGTCCAGCATGTGCAGAGGCTGTTGGATATTCTTTGATTATAAGTGTCCCTTGTGTCTTCTGAGCAAGGTTAGTCACCTTAGATTCAAACATCTGTTTAGGTAGATCAGCGATATCCCCAATGGGAACATTCAGAAGATTAGCATCAATTCTTTCCGCAATTCTCTCCTCAGCCATCTCAAGCGTGATGTATAGTACGTTCTTGTTTTGGAGTAACACACTGCTTGCGACATGACACATGAACAAAGACTTACCAACACCAGTGCCAGCGAGAGCAATATTGAGTGTTTTGTTTGGAAGGCCACCCTTTGTAATCTTGTTGAAGAATTCCAGGTCGAACGGAATGGTTTCTTCTTTCGTGTTGTATAGGTCATATCGTTCACTATAATCGAGAAGATAATCGTGTCCTACATGGTTATCAAAACTGACAGCAAGAGCGTCAGAGAGAATAGAGGGAATGGCATCAGGTTGTTTCTTTTCATTTTGGCCGTCAGCAATCTGAATGGACTCAATGAGAGCAAGATAGATTGCTCTGTCACGGCACCACTTCTCCGTTGTATCAACTAACCAATCAAACTCAACTGGTTGTCCATCAAGATGGTCAATCAGATGATGAATCTGTTTATATACATCTTCATTTATATCCTTTCTCTTCTCAACTTCAATGGTAAGAACCTCTTTTGTGGGGACATCATTATATTCGTCCACAAACTTTGCAATCTCTTGGAACACAATCTTCTGATTGTAGTCCTCAAAATACTCATCCTTCAGGAAAGGAATGGTCTTACGAAGATATTCCTCATTGTTGATCAAGTTATTCAGAACCAGGAACTCAATCTTATCCATAGTGAATGTAGGTACTCAAAATATACTTCGTTGAACTTGGTGATGCACCTGAGTGTGGATAGGACCAAGTCGGCGGGAATACAACCACTCTACCAGCCTTAGGTTTGATTGTCACGCCTTGTCTTGTGAAGTGTGTAACTCCATCATTATCGTTCAAATAAAATAAAAATGCCACTGCTCGACGAGCAGAGGCATGATCAGTGATATCTACATGTTCATCAAATCTCTCTTCTCCATTGGGAAGATATCTTTTGATTCTGAACTCTTCTAGAGCTTTGATCTCAGGTAGGAATCGTGATTTTGTATCTGTTTGATACATTTGACGAACTCCTTTGATAATGGGAATCATCTCACGGACCATCTCAACTTTTTCTCTATTGAGATTGACTTGAGTAAAACATGGTTTGTGGTCATCATTGATAAACTCTTGATAAGAAGAGTTCTCAAAGATTTTGATTAGTTCATTACAGTATGATTCTGGGAGAACATCATACTGCCGAACCATATGAGAACTCTTCTTTTGCGATTTCATCTAGTTTCTGTAGAACTTCTTCAGTAAAGTATTTGTCAGGATTTTTTAGAATTTCTTTTGCATAGACTTTCTTTCCATCCATCTCGTATCGTCCTGCGACATTCTTCCAGAGGCCGCCAATCTCACCGAGTTCAAGAAGACCATAATAACGATCAAGGCCACGCTCGTCGTAATACAAACGTACCGTAACATCTTTATTCTCCTTACTCAGACGCGACTTTGCTGTCTTAGCTTTAATAAGATTTCCAACGACTTCTGTTCCATCCTTTTCTTTCTTTTTGCTGAGATAAATGATTGTACTTGCTGCATACTTGAGACCACTGCCTCCGCCCATCTCTTTGGTGGGAACGTATGATCCGATGACATCATAGGTGTGATTGGTAACTATCATGGGGATGTTTGCTTGTCCCAGTTTCAGAGTTAACATACGGAAAGCACCTTTGACCAGTTGTGACTTGGTCATGTCTCGGACTTGTTTGTCGTTGAGTGCGTCTGTAATCTCCTTTTCAGTGGACAACATACCAAGAGAGTCTAACACAAACATACAGGGTTTGCGGTCTTCTGCGTCGGTTTTAAGATAAATGTCCACAGCCTTGAGAGCCTTAGAACGAAAGTCCTCAATTGTAACTACATTGACAACAACCACACGGGATAAGTCAACCCCACGACTTGCGAGAAGAGACTTGTTAACAGCGGCTTCAGTGTCAAAATATAAACAATAACCATCAGGGTTACTATCAAGGAAGTTCTTGACGACAGCAAGACTGAAGAAAGTTTTTCCAGTACTAGACTCACCAGCAATGGCAGTAATCTTATTCCCAGATACACCACCAAATATAGACCCTGAAACAAGTCCGTTAAAAATATAAGAACCCGTGTCAACATACGATTCTGTCTCGTCGATGTCTGCTGCGAGTTTGGTGTAGTCATCTCCTATTTCTTTTACAATATCTTTTAAAAAATCCATTAGAGTACAAATCCGAATTGTTCACGAGCGATCTTCTTGTATGGACCACCAGGATTGGCGTCACGAATCTCTTTGATCTTGGTCAGTTTCTGATACAAAGAGGTGTCACCACCCAGTCTAAGGGCGTTTACAATAGTGGCTAATTCTTTGTCGTTGATTGGTAGGTCCATTAAAATTCCTTCCATAGTTTTTTACCATAACACAATTGTGTCATATTGTCAATTACCTCCTTTTGAAGTTCTCATCGTCAAAAAACATAACTTGATTTACTCTGGTTTCATAAAACCATTTATCTGTATCTACACTCATTCCATGATGATATAAAAATCCATTAAAAGCAACCAGTCTATTGTACTTTGACTTAAATGCTGCTATCACCTCCCATTTATCTTTGGGATTCCACGGATTCACATGTTCTGAACCTTCTGGGATAAAATCTTTTACTTTATATAAGTTTGTTCCAAACTCAGACCCATCGTCAGATTTGTTTAAATAAACAATTGCATTATAACCACTATCTCTATGTGGCCACCAAAAGTTATCTTTATAATTATTAAATTCTAAAGATTGGTCATCAGTGAAAAATCTAGTGTGGTTTGTATTTAAAAGACCATCTTTATCATCAGAATCCTGATTAAAGATTTTGCTGAGAGATCGATATGGAACATCTAATCCCTCTTTCTTTACACCATCCCACCTAGAATCAATAAAATGAACATTGTTTTTACTTCCTCCATTGTTCCAACCTTCACCATATTTCCATAGAGGAGGTTCCACTTTGGTTATTTCTTCATAAACTAAGTCTGGATACTTATAAAAGTTATCCATACAATACATTTTTGAGTCTTCAAAATCTACCACCCACATGGTAGACAAATCATTATGTTCCCAGATATTCATCTACCCAAAGAAGAGTTCTAGGTTTACTGTTTTCTCAACATTCCATCCAATAGCGTCAAGGATTACCTTAACGGGATCAAGGAAGGCTTTGTTGAATTGTAGGTCATAATCAATGTATTTGCCAAGTCCGAATTCATAAGGAAAGTCGGAGGCAAACGAAATCACATTCTCCCTGATGGGATTTGGTTTAGCCAGGAGAATGAATTTAATCTTGTCGCCATTACTGATGTAAGAATACTTGGATTCCAATTTCATTTCCTTCACCAAGTGATTATGTAGAAGACAACCACGAACGTGCATTGGACACCCTTTACTATAGATGGTCGCATGATTCTTATGTTTGTTCACATCAGAAACACTACGAGGGAAAGCAATCTCTTCAGGTGACATCTTTTTAAACTTGGATCTGCAGTCATCAATGTACTTGATAACATCCTCTTCAGTTCCACTCATCATCAACTTCAGAGCACCTTTAATCATGTCCCTACAGGGTGCTGGTGTCGAAGACTTGACAGCTTCGATACCCATGATCTTCAGTTTCGGGTCCTCATACCTAACACCCTCACTGTCCCAAACATTGAGGATGTATCGTTTCTTTGCTGTCCAGATGCCACGATCAGCGATGTTCTCTCGCTTCATCTGCATCTTTTGGTCGTAAGCGTTTACATACGTCGCAAGGTCCTGGTAGCTCTTCTCGATAAACGGTTCCAGTTTGTCCTGGCAGATCTGGTCAATGATCCCCACAATCTCAGTCTTTTCGCGGCGCTTATTGCTAAAAAATTTATCAACAAGAGGTCCGAAATTAAGATAGATTGAATCAGTGTCAGATGCGATGACATAGTCAACACCTTCTGTCTGCAACAAACTATTTAGGTAACCATTTACTTTATTCTCAATCCAACGGATAGAGACTTGACCAGAAAGCGTAATCGCTTCCGCATTGGCCAGTTTGTAGTAACGGAAATACTGATTACCGATTGCACCATAAGCAGAGTTGAGTGCAATCTTACGAGCCATCTGGAAATTGTTGAACTTCGCGACATCCTTCTCTGTCTGATCTCTCAACCGTATTAAATCACTATCAGACAGTTTTGCAAACGGATTGTCAGAGGATGCTGTTATTTCCTTGTCAGGACCTTCACCAGCTCCACCAATCAGATATCCCATTACTTCATACCTCGTCGTTTCATTTCAGCTTCGATATCCACCAATTGTTGCTTAGCCTTCAACATCTTCTTCTTGAAGACCTTACGATCAGCATACATCTTCTCCATCAGTTCAGGTAGGAAACCCTTAGTATCTTTACGGAACATAGCCCCGTTAGCACAGACGGCATAGTCACTGTAAAGTTCAAAGTTGAGTTTCTCATCCAGAATCTTATCCACTGTGACACTAGGATGTTTCTCATCCATAAGTGTTTCAGGAGAGATATTATACTGCATCATCAGGTGAGGATACAGAGAGTTCAAGTCAAAGGATACCACATACTCATAGACACCTGGTTTAGGTTCTTTGACGTATGCTCCAGCAAACTTATCACTCTTCTCAGACCTGTTCTTGGGTGGGATGACAATGTTTCTCTTCTTGAGATAGTTGTAGATAATCGTATCCCACATACGAACCTGAGCCATAGGGTCAATAAAGTTCACCTTTGCGTCAAATGCCATGGTGATGACCAACTCAATCAGTTTCATCTTGTCTTCCAAACGGTCAACAAGTTCCACGTCAACGATGTTGTAATCAATAAACTTCTTCCAGTTCCCCCTATAGAAATCTTTGAAGGTATCAAACTCACTGTGATCCAGTTTCTTCTGCCCCAGTTCAACCTCACCAATGAAGTCCAGTCGATAAGACTCACGATTCACATAGGTAAACTTCTTATAGAGTTCCAGATAGTCAAGTGTGGTGACACCAACGATTGAATAGACATTATATTCACGACCAGAGATACCAATCATCTCATGATCTACCATCTTCCACGGTGAGAGTTGTTTCATCTTTTTCTCACCCATGATCCGTGAGATACGACCACATAGGTATGGAATATCATACAAACGAACATTCCAACCAGTAATCACATCAGGAGTATTCTGTTCCCACCAATACAAGAAAGACTCAAGCATTGCAACTTCGTCACTATAATAGTGATAAGTTACGTTCTTTTGTGATGGAGTGTATGGATGGCGACCCCAAGTGGTAATCTGTTTGGTCGCATAGTCCTGAATAGAGATGGACAACATCTCTTCAGAACATGATTCAGGATCGGGGAACCCTTCCTCAGACTGAACCTCAATATCCATCGTGACCAGTCCGACTTTGTTGATATCGAACTTGATCTCTTCTTCAGGATATTTGTCTGAGATGTATTGATAGACGTATCTTTCGTTTCCGTAGACACTGAACCCCTCTACACCATCATACTTTTTGATGAACTCTCTACAGTCTCTTACCAACCCAGGTTTAATAGGTTCAACATATTCACCCTCAAGTGTTTTCCACTTGGTCTCTTTCCTCGATTTGACAAAGAGAGTAGGGTTATACTTTTCCTGAAACATCACCTTCCGTCCGTCTTCATATCCTCGGACGAGAAAGTTATTACCAATCATCTGGACGTTGGTATAAAACCTCACTTCAACAATTCCTCATACTTTGTTTTCAATTTACTATTGGGGTCAGCAATAGTCAACAGTTTGTCAGAACTAATCATAAAATCATTCTGATTAGTGTAGTCCAACAACCATGGGGACAGAGTCCCATCATCACAAATGATAAATGGTTCAATCAGTTTACAATCTGGTTCTCCCAGTTCTGATGTAACCTCTTCAATCTGACTGATCAGAATCTGATTCGTCGTCAGGTGCAGAATTTTCACGTTGTTCATAGTTCTTGATACCGTTTTCGTAAGTTTCTTTTAAATCATCAATCGGTTCCATGATACTGATAACCCAATCAGCCACGACAGGAATAGTTGTGTCCTTACTCAATGGCATCCAAGGTGTCAGTCTCAGTTTAAATGGTTCTTTAGTTGGACCAACAGATCCACTATCAGTACCAATCAACTTTGCAACACAAGGATATTTAAGGAAGTATCCAATCACTTGGTCATTTGCGACCATCTCTTCCATATCAGCGATAACATCTTCGCCAGATTTCAGTAGTGCAAGTTTAATTGTCATTTACCAACTCCATAATCAGACACTTCAGATTCCGCTTTACGAATGTCTTCATGAAGACGTTGAGTTGCATGAAGTTTCTTCAGTGCTTCAATAGTTTCAGGAGTCTCTTCCCAACTCCATTCCTCTTCACGACCCTTACTATCTTTCTTTACTTTTTTAGGCATAGGTAGTTTTCTATCGATTAAAGTATAGCATAAAAAAAGAGGGGTGTCAATGGATTTGGCCATTGAACCCCAGCGGCGACGATATGGATTATTTATCGGTCTCGTCTGATCCATACCAGAACTTCTTCTGGTGTTTCTCTGGGACGATTCTACCCAGGGTGACGGTGAGAAGACCATTCACAAATTCAACAGACTTGACCTCGGTGTCATCAGCGATGGTCCAAGCCCTTGTGAAAGACCTCTGTGCGAGTCCACGATGGACATATGAGTCATCGGGTGTGTTAGTAGCCTTTTCTCCCTCAATGACCAGTTTACCACGTTCTGTGAAGACCTTCACGTCTGTCTCTGAGAACCCAGCCAATGCAATCTCTAGTTTGAACTCATCTTCAGTTACAGCGACTAGATTGTATGGTGGGTAATTGTTTGTTTCATGAGTGAAGACACGATTGAAGTAGTCTTCCATTCCAATACTATTTCTTGCGATTCTATCAACCAGTTGGTCGATGTTGGCAACATTGTACCTTGCTAGTGTAGACATAGTTCTCCTTAGTAAGCGAGTTTGTAAAGTAAAGACCCCGAAGGCATCTTTGGCGTAGGAGGGGATTCCGTAGAACCCGAACCTCTTACATACTAATTATAACAGAAAACATAAAAAACGGGGTAGTAAACCCCGTAATTTTTTATTCGGTATTCACAGACTATTGATAATCTGCCTTGGAATTTGAGCAAGAACTAGTCCAACCTTACACTTTTCCAGATACTTTTGAAAAATTTCTTCGTCGGCACTTACCCATTTACCTTTCTCTTTTTTATTTCCGTGAATAGTAGATGCATCAATTTTCTTCATACGAACGTATTGATTTGTAAGTTTGATCAATCTACAAACAGGAACAACAGTGCTTTCTCCACGAAAATCTTTTGTCCCCTCTAACAAATCATCTGTTGGATGCATTAAAACACCTTTATCAGGGTCTTGAGAAAAAGTATGTTGAAAGAAGTCTCTTACAAATGTTTTGTAATCTTTCCCCATTGCTTTTGCTGCTTGGTCTAACCTCTTTTTAAAATAAAAAAGATATTGAGTGACCGACTGGATTAACTTTCCGTCAATATCCTTACAATCCATATAGTCACGGATAAGTTCTAGAGCAAAAGAACATTCGTCTTTTGAAATCTTCATTGCCCTACCAACTGCCCAGGGTGCCTTGCAAGTTTTTACAAATAAATTATTGGGGAATAAGTGTTCTTGCCCAATTACACCAATATTATGTGCAGTGATGAATCTTGTGTAATCGACCGCATCTTCATCACCAGATGTATAACCAGACAGAAGTTTTTCTTGAGGTTTTTGATCTGTTGTATTGTTTGCTTCAGTATGATGGCGGTTTGATTCTAATTTAATTTGCTCTTCTTCAGTAAGATCCTCATCAAGAAGAGTGATACGTGCAGCAATTTTAGCATTTTCTCCAAGACAAAGAAGACTCATGTCAACTCTGTGCTGACCAATTACAACATAAAATCTTTGCTTTCTTTTGTCATATACAACGTCAATAATTTGTGCGTCACTATGACTAAATCCGTTTTTATCATCAATAAACTTGACTAGGTTTGCCCAGTTAACTACTCTATCATAAGAACGATCTACCCAACAGAGACTAGAATCAATTAGTGCAAGTTGTGATACTTTTGTGTCAAACTTATTATCAATTTCTTTCCAGTACGGAAGATCTGGGGGAACATCTATCGCTCCCTTTTTATTGAAAACTTTCCATTGATCTTCGTATTTGTTCTTTACTTCTGCGAAAAGATGAACGGGAATTCTTTTAAATACAGCAGTAGGTGCTTCCGCTTCCAAGAGCGTGAGTTCGATTGATGTCATGTTACTCCAATAAGATGAGTTAGTTGTCTTTCAAACGTAGAAGTTTTGTAGTTCTACTCAAGACTTTTGATATACAGTATTATATATCAGTTTTGAAACCGTGTCAAACCTAATCGATTTGTTGCAAAATCAACATAATCTTGATCGATGTCATATCCAATATAATCCCATCCAAGATTGACTGCCGCAACAGCAGTAGATCCTGTTCCCATAAACGGGTCAAGAACTATACCAGATTGTTTACCAGTTAGTTTCAAGCAATCTTCAACTAGTTTGACAGGGAATGTTGCAGGATGCTTTCCACGAAGATCCTTGTTGTTGATCGTTTCATATGGCACAAACCAACAATTACCTTTGTCCCTCAAATTAGGTTTAGTTTCTGCTGTATTTTTACCTCTAATATTTGCCTCATAGTATTCATAAGGAACACCAACAGAGAGACGATCAATTTCTATCTTACCGTCTTTTGTAAGATGAAACAAGTGCTCCCATGTAGGACATACAAATCTTTTACTATTAATAGGTTTAAAGTGTCCACTGGTTTTATTATTTACATGAATAGATTTAACCCAGTTAATATGATTCTGTAGAATCCAATCTTGTCGAAGGGCAAGTCCCACCTCCATACCAACCCATGGATCGACATTAGAGTATCCCATGTTGACAAACAGATGGCCATCATCTTTAAGGACACGTTTGCCTTCACGAAAGATCTCTACCAACCAATCAAGATATTCTTGACGTGGTTTGTCATCATCATACTTACCATACTTGATATTAAGATTGTATGGAGGAGATGTGACGATAGCATCAATACTACCGTCCTCCAGTTCTTTCATTCCTTCTAGGCAATCAAGCAAATAAAACATTACGATCTTTGAATGGAATAGAACCTTTAGTATACTTAGTAAGATCAGATCCACGTTTGAATATAACGCGAACCTTAGGGAATTCTACCACATCACAGAAGATGTAGATCATGTCATTAGCATGTTCCCAGAGTTTATTCTGGTCAACAGATCGACCAGCGCCCAACATCACACTAGGACAGAACTTAGCACCACCTTTGGTGAAGCATTTAGCATCATATTGTTTTCCTTCAGTGTCAACATGATCATAACCCTTACCATCTTCAAATGTAAGATCAGGGAACCATTTTGCTAGTTGCTGTTCCAAGAACCCAGATGCACGACGACCATCTGTAAGCAGTTTATATACAAGTTCTTGAGACAAGGTGCCGAAAGATGCTGGACACTCAAACTCATAAACTTTATCAAGTTCGATCATGGATCGGATTTCTATACCAACGAATCATAGCATAAAAAAAGACCCCTGTCAAGGGGTCTACGGGGTTTCCGACATTCGTAGAGTCTGCACGAAAGACTCAGACTTATTTAGATTCTTCTTCCTTCCCTTTCTTACCGATATTATACTTTTGTTCTAATATCCAATCATTCTTGTCACGATAGGGAAGAACTTTGATTTGATTCAGTGGTGCAATATCAAGGATACTGTCCTCACTAACAACAGATACTAAACCCCAGTCAGAAAGCAACCGAGTAATACGATTCCTACGCTGAACATCATTAACAGTAAGATTAGCGTATTTGCCATCAAGAGCAAATAACTCCTTAAAGTGTACGATGTAATATTTACCCTGTTTATGGAGAATATGGCAGGATTGGTAAAGTTTCTTTTCTTTACGGGAAGCAACCCCAATCCTAGTAAGAGTCTCTCTCACTTTCAAGAAGTCATCAGGTTCGTTTAACTTGACCTCAATCATCTTATCTTGAGACCAAGAAACCTGAGGTTCAGTCGTTTGTGTCATTTTTTACCACCAGTGTCAAGTCGTTGTTTCATGTAGTTGATTTGTTCAGTAGATAAAATCTTCATGACTTGACGTGCTTTTTCATTACTATAACCATAGTATGATTTGACAATATCAAGGTCGGAATCTTTATCTTTCCGAATCCAAGGAGAGAATCTCTTCCTTTTTCTCAATATATTTAGATAAAATTTATATTGCATATCTTTGTCAAGGAAATGATATCGGTTCATCTCATTGGCAAAGAGTACAGAGTCAAGGTGACCTGACAGGCATTTGTTAATAATAAAGGGGGGATATGACTTGATAGTATTCTCATCATCCTCAGTAAGGTCTTCCTTATTGAAGTTGATAGAGTTAAGCCAATCCTTCAGTTCGGGTTCCATCAAAGAATCAATTTCTTACTAGGTTTTTCAATCACTGAGAAAATCTTCTCGTAATTCTCTACAACTTCATCATTAGCATCACAGATATAAACAATGAATTGTTTGTCGATAGTCAGAGTTGTATTCTTTTTCTGGAGATAGGACCATGCACCAAATCCAATAGAACCTTGTGCATTTGGAATAGCGACCAGAGCATTCTCAATCTCAATAGTCTTCTCATCTTCATTGATGAGAGTGAAGATTACTTCTTCACCAGTGTTCATACGAAATACTTTTACATTCATTTGAATTGGCACTCCACCATAATTTCAGTTAAACAAGCGAGGATATTTATCTCTTGATCAGCCACGAACGAACTTTGGTACTGATACTTAGCGATAATAAGGACAGCTGCAGCAACACCAGGACCTTCAAGATTGTTATAGCAGGCATCGTAGATGCTACGAAGAAGAACAGCGGGATCGTTATCAAGATTATTAACAACCCACTTACGGACGCTAGGAAAGTCTTTCTCCTTGAGTCTTTTGAAGAGGTCATCTGTCTTTACCGTAGCGAATGATGCAAGAATACCAGAGTCAATCTCTCCACCAGAAGAGTATCTCTGACACTCATTCAGAACACGTCTCCAGTCAGGAAAATGTTTCTGAATGAGTTCTACCAGGACCTTGTTATCATATTTAATACCCTCTGTACCCAAGATTTCTTGGAGACGTTGGAAGAATTGTCCTGCAAGTTGCTGACGTTCTTTTCCTTTGAGTGCGAAGTCAATGACTGCACATCGGGAATGGAGGGGGCTGACGATTTTGTTTTTGTAGTTGCAGGTGAAGATGAATCTGCAATTACCAACAAATTCCTCAGTAAATGCCCGTAGGGCGAGTTGTACATCTGGGGTCGTGTTATCTGCCTCATCAATGATGATGACTTTGTGTTTAGCAGTTGATGAAAGCGAGACGGTCGAAGCAAAGTTCTTCGCATTGTTCCTGACAGTGTCCAGGAATCGTCCCTCATCGGATCCGTTAATGACATAAACGTCTACTCCCAATTCATTACATAGAGCTTTAGCGACAGTGGTTTTACCACATCCAGGAGGTCCAGACAAAAGAAGGTTAGGAACCTCACCTTTATCTAGAAATGCTTTGAACGTATTCTTAATATTTTCAGGAAGAATACATTCATCAATAGTCTTAGGTCTATACTTTTCGACCCAGACGAATTCATCACGACTCATAAATCAAATCCAATCAGGTTTACGATCAGGGAGGCGAAGGTAGTTGTCCTTCACCCAGGGTTTAGATGCAATATACATCTTGTATTTTGTGTAGATATCTACAGTGTCATCATACTTGAACTCATCAGGTCCTGCAAAGACAAAAGGTGTTGGACCTTTACCACTTCGACCTTGTGGGTCTGCACATGGGAGAATCTCGTTTGCTGCTTGAAGGGTGTTGAAACAAGTATGTGGTTTACCATACCTCAATGCGTACTCATTGCATAGAGCGAATCCATGAGCAAGTAACCATCTCCAGTTGTTCACAAAGGAGTTTGCCCAAATAGTACATGGATGGTTCCTAAAGGCACCTGTGGTGGTCTTGTAGGGTTGCCCATCCGCCTTAGGGAGGGTTCCAAATCCATGACCCCATTTCTCTGAACAGACGATTGCCAACATCTGACAGGTCTCTAGAGGCATCTTGACAATATGTTTGTCAGGTAAGACCCTGGCTGACTTCAAGGGATCAGGGTCAGTCACAAAGATGTTCATAGTATTGTCTTTGGTATAAACCAGTATGACACAGACTGCCAGTACTTGCCTAGAAGGTATGCCTGATAAAAATCTGTCACATCATTCCAAGTATTACGATAATCTTTAGGATAGATCGTAAGACTCATTATAGAAAAAACGACTACATGGAAAAAGTTTCCAGCGGGATGATGACCTAACTGAAATCCAAGTAACCGTGCTTCATCATTTACACTAAACCCAAGACCAAAATGAATATGTAATTGATCATGGAGTTTAGTGTCTTCTCCGATTCCAGGAATCCAATTTTCAAGAAATTGAATATAAGGATCAGGTTCCATCATCCAAAAGTAGAATCGGGCTCCAATGCGATATAATACGTCACGTCAATATTCTGATTAGTAAAACGGGAAAGAAGTTTCTCAGACACAACTACATCGTAGTTACCAGGAACAATCTTCAGGTTTTCTTCTTTGAAGTTAAAGACAAACACAAGATCGGTCTCACCAACAATAATCTCAAAGTCATTTGAGGTGTCGTTCTTCTTGTCACGAGCCACCAGTTTAATAACACCAGCTTCACCAATGACAGAAATGTCAGGAACCTGATAGACAGATGCTGCCTTCTTAAGTTGTTGAAGATCCTGAGCTGTCAGGATGAAACAAACATCCTCAGAGGGAAGAGAGATCTCTTTCTCAGGAGGAGCTACGATCACAGAAGGATCTGCGAAGAAGAACTTAGAACGTCGCTTACCCTCACGGATGACAACATACTCATTGTTCTTAAAGTCCAGTTCAGGATTCTTGTGGAGACTCAGCCCGTTAAGGAACTGGTTCAAATCATAGATACCAAAATCCTTAGGGAACTCCTCAGACACATTTGCCTCAACCAGGATGTTCTTCATCACAGAGATAGAACGAAGTTTCTTACCCTCCTTGAATAGAATGGATTGGTTGATAGAAGAGAAGTTCTTCAGAAGGTTGACAGTGTTTTCACTCAGTTTCATGTTCATTGATTATAGGTCTCGGTCAGGGTGTTTTTGTCGTTGAAGTACATCAGAAGAACAGCATAATGCATAATCTTCAAAATGTCACGTCTTGCGGTTCCCTTCTTATCATATCGGGACGCATACTTGAGGATGTTACTACGACAGAAAGCTTCACCATCACCACAAGATTCGATAAGATCTAGAGTTTGAATCTGATCAGAAGAATAGTGTTGGCTGTAGGTGTCTGTGATGTAACCAGTGAGTTCCTTAAGAATCTCATTCTCATTGTACTTCCATTGTCTCTGTGTTGGAGCATCCAAGTTGAAACTTTTTCTGGTTTCTTTCCATGGTTCTCCAAAAAGAATATGATCATTACCCATTCCACTATCCACTGAGGAAGATCCAAATGTAATTGAATCGGAGAAATCTCCACCAGGAAGTCTAGATCCAATAAAATTAATTGTATCGGGATCAGATGAAGAGGAAAGAAAACTCAGAGAGTTTTCATTATTTTCGTTGTACATGTTCAAATCTTCAAATAAAAAAGACCAAGAGTTTGCCATAATTATATCAGACTTCCTCCTCTTGGTCAAGTTGGAAGTCAACATCAACTTTGTCATACAGTTCCATGAACGAAGACTTAGTCTCATCATCGAAACGATTAGTACAGACCTCAAGTGCCTTTTTCTTGTCGGCGAAGATGGAATAAGCCCGAATCACATGGACAAGACGACGAGTGGAGATGACCTCTTCGATACCACCATCATAGAAGGTCTTACGAATAATGTCAGCCCAGTCAGTCAGACGCTTACAGAAGTCAGGAGCGACCACATTAAGATCAAGAGCGACACCCTCAAGAATCTTTAGTTCAGTTGCAGGAGTCGGGTATTCTTGCTCAAACGTGACGGGGAATCGTTCAAGGAATGCCTCATTGAGAACGTTAGTTCCAATAAAACGACCGTCATCTGAACCTTTACCCTTAGTATTAGCAGTTGCAATAACATTGAATCCTTCCTTAGGTTGGATGAACTTACCAATCTTCTTTAGGAAAACTCCCTTACCTTCTAGGATGGACTGAAGACACAGAATCTTGTTAGATGCCAGGTCAACCTCATCTAGAAGAAGAACTGCTCCACGTTCCAGAGCTTCGATGACTGGACCGTTATGCCAAACAGTTTCACCATTAACCAGACGGAAACCACCAATAAGGTCATCTTCGTCAGTCTCGATAGTAATGTTGACACGAATTAGTTCCCTTTTGAGTTGGGCACAGGCTTGTTCGACACCAAACGTTTTACCATTACCCGAGAGACCCGTGATAAACGTAGGGTAGAAAAGACGGGACTGAATAATCTTTTTAATATCTTTGAAATTACCAAACTGGACGAAGGTATCATCTTTCTGAGGAATCAAGTCTTGAACGATAGCGGGTTCTGCGGCTGGAGCCTGATAAGTTTCTTCAAGTTTCTCCTGAACAGTCAGGTTCCACTTACCACGACCAGTCTTGAAGTCATTAAGTTTTTTAGTAACAGTCTGATAATTGTAACCGTTCATCGCACACCATGCACGAATATCAGAAGCTGTGATGTTGTTACCGTAGAGAGACTGAAGAGAAGTCGTGACGTATTCGGTCGAGAGTGACATAGTGGTTCGTTTCAACAAAGTCATTATAAAGGATGAGAGAGGTCCAGACGACCCCTCTTGGGACAGTTCGTCAACTGGTCAACAGACCAGGTCCATGAACTGACTTAACACTTTTTTATTTAGAGCCTTGGATTTAAGATTCTTAGCAAAAGCGGACTTAATCTTAGCTTTGGATGCACCTTCCTCAACTTCAAACTCAGTGTCATTAGAAAGGGACTGGTCAACCATTAAGAAATAAGAATCATAACCAGAGGTTTTCAGTGAGAAAAATTTGTCTTTCTTCACTGTTTTAGAAGAATCTTGTCCAGTGTAACGACGGACCATCGAGTTGATGTCACGAGCTCCAGCAAGTCGAATACCGATGAAGTTAGTATAGGGAAAAGACTCTTTCAAATCAGTCAAAAGAAGTTCAGTAAATTCGTAGAAGTAATCACCAATCTTATAAGTGTGTCCTGTCTTACGATTACGAAGATAAGAGTAGCCACGATACAAATTAGCTGTCCCTTCCTTTTCACCATACCTCTCAGAGTGCCAAGGTTTACAATATGCGAGATGATTTGCCTCACCATCAGTCAGAATCACACATTGAACTTTCTGAAGATCATGGTTTTTCTGGAATTGAGGAATGATCTGATGAAGAGAAATAAGTGCCTCGTTCAGAGGAGTACCAGAAAGACCATAACCCGTAGGAATCTCATAGTTAGTCCAGTTACGAATATTGTAAGCAAGTCTCCAGATGTTCAACAATTGTTTCTCAAGTTCCTTGCGTTTGACATTACCACTCAAAAGGTTGAGAAGATGAAAATCCTTGTGAACAAAGAGTTTGTTGAGTTCCCAATTCATTGAATCATTTTCTTCATCTTCCCTGTTCCAGAGATATGAGTTTGTGAAAGCATAAACATCAAAGGGGATATTACACTTGTTGCAAAACCACACCAAATTGAACAGTTGTTTGATGGTGTCCAAAATACATGTCCCCATCGAACCAGACCAGTCAAGAATGAAGATGAGACCGTGATTTTGACCATCAGGAAGAACACTGACCTTACGGAACAGGTCTTCATTATACTTGTAGGTATGGAGTTTAGTACAGTCAAGAACACCAGTCTTCGACACAGTAGCTCGAGCATATGCGTCAGCCGACTTCTTACACTCAAACTCCTTGACCAGGTAGTTCACCTCACGTTGAGCTGACTTCTTGAACTTTTGATATGCCTCATCAGCGATACTGAAATCAGCTTTGTGTTCAGTGACTTTACCAGTCCACTCATCAGTGTGTTTCAGAGGCATGGACTGAAGTTGCCAAGATAAATCAAGTTCTTCATGAACCTGTTTGTTGTTGATGATGATATTGTTGAGATGAACTTTAGGAACTTCGACATAGACATTGTCGATACCATTGTCCATACCACTGAGTTCAGAAATACCATCTTCAAAGGCTTTGTCAGTAGTAGCTTCAGGTTCACCACTTTGCTGTTCTAGTTGATTATCAGTATCCAGTTCTTGATTCTCAGACTCACGTTTCTCAGCTTCTTCAATCATTTCCTCATGAGTCATCTCATCACCACCAGAGGAACCCTCAGGACTCTCCATAGAGTCACCAGGTTGACCATTAGGTGACTCCTGTTGAGGTTGTTGATGCTGGTCAGTAGAAGAAGTTTCAGACTTACAATATTTGTAAATGTCTCGTGCTAGTTCACAAACATCCTCAAAGGTATCAGTTTGATTTACTTTACGAACGAACTTCATCTCCTCCTCAGTAAAGGGGAGATCAATAAAGTTACCAATCTTGTAGTAAAGATTAATACGGTCAGCCAGGTTCATCTTATTCAAGTCCTGGTCTTCAATACAGAAGAAATCATCATCAGACAGTTCCTTGTATCCTTTGTAGAAACTCTTAGAGAGACCAGGATAACGACGCTTCATCAGTTTTTCAATACGAGCGTCCTCTACAATATTAACAAAGGAGTGAGGAATATCTTTCGGTGGATCTACGTTAGGAGTATAGAGTGCGTGTCCGACTTCGTGGCCAACCAACATGTCAAAGACAGAGTTGGATGCACGTTTCCACTTGGGGAGTGTCAAAACACGGGAATCAACGTCAAACTGAGCCGTCTGCACATCTCGGTTCTCAACCACAATATCTTCAGTGGCGAGAAGTTTGGCTAGTTGTGACTTGATTTCGTAATTGATTGCCATGGGTGGTGTCCTCCTGATGTAGTTATCATAGGGCAGAGTGGGGCAGAGTCAGAGGTAGAGTGGACAGTTCTCCAACTGGTTGCAGACCAATCCCCCGCACTCATAGAGTAACGGGGGACTTCGGTTAGTTAAACTCCTTTAGATAATTAAGTCACTCTGTTGTAAGGATGTGTCTGCAGAACCTCCTTGCTGTATGGTCGATAATACCACATTCCGAGATACACTGGAAATAGTCGGATACTTGGTCGTATTTCTCATCAACAGTGGTTTTTTCGTCCCATTTCCAAGATGCTAGCTCATTATGAGATACCAAGTTGTGCATCATAACCTCCATATCACTGAATTATATAGACGAAATGTCAGAACTTCATGACAATTCGTAACTTTTTAATCTAACTTCACAAACTCTTTGCAAAACGAAACCCTCTTGAGTTTCCTCTTGAGGGCTTGTCTCCTGGCTTTTGCCTGTCTGAGAGCTTGTGGTTTAAGTTTTCGTTTTTGTTCTTTTTTAGAGTGATGAATCCAGTTTGGAGTAGTCATTGTTCTGTTGGAGTACCCTGCATCATACGGCTAAAACCCTTGTCCTTGGTAAAGGATATGACGCTTTCAAATTTGTCCTCAAGTCCTCCCTTGTGTGAGATTACAAAGATGTTAGCGTCTTTAATAACAAATCTGATAATTTTTAGGAATTCGTCTGTACCAAATCCATCCAAGGAACTATCAAAGACTTCATCCATGATGAGAAGATTAGTATTGACAGAGTTCTTGAACCTAGCGACTTCCCTCCAGGTAAACAAGAGGGCTAGGTCTATTCTCATTTTCTCCCCTTCAGAAAAGGATGAGTAAGTAAAGTCTTCGTGAATCGGTGTTTCGATGGTTTCGTTGAACTCTTCATCTAACTTGAAGTTGATGTAGAAGTCCATCATTTGTAGGTACTTATTAACCTGTTGGTTGATAAGAGGAAGATACTTCTTGATAATTTGAGATTTTACTCCACCGTCTTTGAGAAGACTATAAGTGAAGTCGTGGTAGGAAATACTCTCCTTTACCTCAACAAGTTTTTCGTATGTATTCTGAAGACTTTCTCTAAACTCTTCTAACTTTTCATGTTCAGTATTTCGGTTCTGTAACTGATTGGTAAGTGTTTGAATTTCAGATTCAAGTTGTCTAATTTGTTTTTGGCAACTATGGATCTGACTGTTGTTAGAAGTAATGCCATTAAGTAGCTTACTGATGTCTCCAGAAATAGAATTGAATTGGGACTCTCTCAACTCTTCCTCTTTAATTGCTCCGAGGAGTTGTTCATAACCCTCTTGCAACTCTTTAGCCTTATCTTGAGAAGTCCTAATTCTATTTACACGAAACGACTCCTCTATCTGTTGATCACAGGTAGGGCATACCGTATTATCGTTAAAAAACTTATGATCCTTAACTAATGTTGAAATTTTTTGAGAGATCTTACCTTTAATATTTCCATATTCCTTAAGTTTCTCCTTATGTCCATCAAACTTCAAGAGACTGGATTTGAGAGTCTCAATCTCTGAGTTCAGATCACTGTTCCTATTCATATAGGAGTTCTCTTCAGTAAGAAGAGTAGCAATCTTTTCTTCCTTATAAGTAATATCTTGCTGACTCTTTGTCTCTAACTGTTGAATAAAGTTTTTCTGCATTTCAACTTTATCTTTAAGTGATTGTCTCTTCAACTCAAAGGTTCTTGATTCTTCTTTCAGACTACGAATCTTTTCCTTAAGGAGGACACTCATAGAGGAGAAGATCTTGATATCCAGAAGGTCCTCTACGACCTCTCTACGGGACCCCTGAGGGAGTTGCATGAAGGGAACGAAGGAACTACTACCCAAGATAACAATCTGAGTAAATGACTTATAGTTCATCTTCAGAACATTCTGTTCCAACCACTTCTGTTGGTCAATCGCAGAGTGTTGTTGATCCAAGAGTTCTCCGTCTCTGTAGATCTTAAAGATATTCGGTTTTATTCCCCTTTCAACCTTCCACTGAGTCCCATTGACACTAAACTCAATGTCAACAAAACAGTTCTTTTCATTGGTGGTATTGATGAGTTGAGCTTTGTTAATCTTACGGAATGCTTTACCGTAAAGAACAAAGGTCAATGCATCAAGAACTGTAGATTTACCAGCACCATTTGACCCAATGATTAGGGTGGTGTTGTGGTTATTAAGATTGAGTTTCGTCGGTTGATTCCCCGTAGACAGAAAGTTCTTCCAGGAAATATTCTCAAAGATAATCACTAGCGTTGTCGGGAGGAATTACAATGTCATTTGGGGTAATAATCGTATACCTGTGATCGTGCATTTCACAGGTCTTGATCATAATTTCGTCTTCTATTTCTAACACATGCATCTCAGGGTAGTCAAGCTCTTCCAGTTGCAAGGCATATCTTGTAGCGTCATCTTCATCTTGGAAGATATAAAGGACCTGTTCTCCGTCCTCATCTACTACTGAATATGCTCCATCTTTTTCGTGTCCTGCAACTGTAATAATAAACATTAGATTAGTTCACATGCTTCCTGATAGACATCTCTGATTACTTTTTGGATCTTAGATTTATCTAGACTGACTTCAGATTCTTCAATATATCTATTCAGGATAGAAAGGGTGTCTTCTGTCTCAATATCTACCAGAGTGTCTTCATTACCATACCATCCACCAAACTCAAAGTTCTCAACAATCTTTAAGTCAGCAACACCCACACTATAAAGTTTATCAATAAACTTTTCAAACTGTTTGACATCACTCTTTTGTTTGACAACGACCTTGACAATCATGTCTTTGTAAGGAGTGGCATCAAACATCTGATAATCACTGTCCTCATAGTAGATGTTATGAAACAGTCTATAAGGATTGTTTACATGCGTATGTTCAAGAGTTTCCAGATCGAGTATCGTAAATCCACGATCATCTCTAACATCTGTCCAAAACATTTCGTATGGATTTCCGACGTAAAAGACTCTTCCGTCATTCGATCGAGTGTGGTAGTGACCGCTGAAGACCTTGGTGAACTTTGAATATAACTCGCTCTCATGACCATGATCCATGACGATTTGTCGATTAACTCTAAATCCGTTGAGCTCAAGGTGCCCCATCGCGAACGGGCAGTCTGTCTTTTTAATAAGTTGGAGAGTTTCTTTTTCATTATCTTCACAAATCCAGGGGATGAACAGAATACCTAGTCCATCAATATTTACCTCAGTTGCTTTTGAATAGGGAATGACATTATCATACTCTGTGAGTAGAAGTTCTACAGAGTTAATCTCATTACTATTCTTATAGTATGCGTCATGATTACCAACAATCAGGTGCATCTTGATTCCTGCTTCTTTGAGAGGGTCAAATACCACTCTCTTTGCCCACTGAAGAGATTTGAATTCAATACCTCTACGGCTGTCAAACGCATCCCCTAAGTGGATTACGGTATCGATACCTTCTTTCTTCAGTGTAGGGAAAAAGACATCACGATAGAACTTTTCAAAATAATCGTGGAAGAGTTTAGATCCCTTCCTAGCACCATAGTGAGTGTCGGTTATGACGGCAACCTTCATTGATAACGGAGTTTGATGTGAACGGCATCTTTGATAGAATTGTAGTCACTATAGTTACCACTGTCAAGTTCGTTTGCGTCGAAGACCTCATCGAAGTTAGTCTTCTCCAGGATCTTATTCTTGATCTCCAGTTGCTTCTTCTCCTGTTGAATACGTCTCAGGAAAGCATAATAGATGATTTGAGTGAAGTAAGCGAATGGGTTCTTGGACTTCTCAGGGTTAAAGTTATGAACGTATCTTACACAGTTTTCAATACCATCACAAATCATATCATCTTTGAACATATAGTTCACAAAGTTGGGTTTATATGATAAATGATTTGCAATCTTTAAAAAACACTCACCAATATATCTTGGAATCTGTGGTTTTGGTTTATCGTTGAGTTTTGCTCGTTCTACCTCTGCAAAGTAGTTCTCTAAAGCATTCAGAAACTCTTTGTTATTAACATAGTGTTCCGACTTTTTAGGTCTTGCCATAGTTCCATAATTGTGATTGACAGCCATATAACATAGTTTTTACTGATATTATTATATCAGAATCATAAAGAGTTGACAATACCTTGAAATCCATATAGACTAGGTTTGTCCAGGATGAAAGGGAACCTTAGCTGTTATTAAAGAGTTTCTCTAAAACCTCTTTGGCTTCATGGACAGAAGATAGGTAACCCATCTTTCTATCTAGCTTAGAATAATTTGTTTTGTTTATCTTACGAACAAAGTCTTGATAATATACAATCATTTCGATACTATTTGACTCAGACATCGTCATGACTTCATCCATGTTCAAGATGTACATGTCGTCATCAGATGTCTTTATCCAGGGTTCCATCTTGTAACCTTGGAATTTACCTCTTACTGTTAATTCTTCTACAATAATTGGATTAGACAGAATCAATAATGTTCTGTCATCTTCTTCACAGGGTGCTACTTTAGAAAAGATCTCTTCTCCTGATCTGAGTTTAATTGTTGCGTAAAAGTCATCTCCTATTTCGTTCATACACTACTCCTTTAGTCTTTAAGATTGATTGATATAATCTCATAATTGAATTGTTCTTGAACATATATTTTCACTCTTTCAATGAAATGGTTCAGAGTATAATTCTTTCTTGAACCCATGGTTGCATCATCTGCAATATCATAGAGTTTAGCCTTGACTTTATCTTTGCCTTTACGAAGGACTCTACCAATAGACTGTAGATTACGAATCCTAGACTTTGATGGAGAGGCAAATATTACGTTGTGAAGGTTCTTGATGTTGATGCCTGTACTGAAAGTTCCAAAGGATGCGACAATAATAGCGTCTTTTTCTTCCTCTGTAATCTTTCTGACTTCTTCTCTATCTTCAGCATCCACACCACCATGGATGAAGAAAACTTTTCTACCGTCTGATACTTTTTTATTTATTAGTTCAAAAAGTATAGCTCCATGTGTCTCTACTCTGGTATAGAGAACAAGAGTGTTACCCTTCAGATCAACTGACAGATTAGATATAAATTTATTTCGATTTTCATGAGAGATTAGATACTTAATCTCATCCTCATATGTATCAAACTTCTGAGGACGATGTTTCAGGACCAAACATTGGATGTCAAGTTTAGCTAGGTGACCTTCATCAATAAGTTTCTTAGTTCCTGTGACTTTGTATGACGGTCCAAACAGTCCCTCTAAGACCCATTTATGGGTCTGTGTACCGTCTAAAGTTCCTGTGAACCCATATCTATACTTTGCGTGATGACACTTGTCCATAATCCCTATCAGAGACTTACTCTTAAACAAGTGAGCTTCATCACCAATAATGACATCATAATCCTCAAAGAAGATTCTATCCATTTGATAGACTGACTGCCAGGTTGTGATGGTTACCTCATTAGTATTCACTCTCTCACGACCTGCATAGATTCTATGACAGTGATTCTCAGCATCCCATCCATAGTCTTGGAAGTCTTTAAACATCTGTTCCACTAGTGATGTGGTGGGGACCACAAGTAGAACCTTCCTATTCATCCCAACATGAAATCTTACAACAGAGTAAATCATGAATGACTTACCTGATGCAGTTGGACTAATCAGTAACTTACGATTATATCTCAGAGCATCATGAACTGCATCAACCTGATAATCTCTTGGTTTAATTGATGTAATAGAACCCATGTAGTCCTTCACACCCTCTTTGCAGATCATTTCATTGACTTCAAAGGGAAGTCCATAAAACTTATTTTCTATAAATTCAAAACTATATCCTGCCTTCTCACAGAACGCAACAACTTTATCAAGCAGACCAACATAGATCCTCTTTGTTCTCATATCGAACAAATGAATTTCTCCGTTCCAATGCCTCCTCCGATATTGAGGCATGAACTTCATATTTGGAACTTCAAAGGTAAATTTATCTCTGAGTTCGTATTCGATGTGTGGTTCCGTAGAGATTTTAAGATAAACTTCGTTTATCTTCTCTATGGTCAAATCAGCCATACCTATAGGGTTCACCTATAGGTATTTATTAGAGGTTATTAAACTGATAATCCAAAATTATCTTATAAAAGTTATCTCTCATCATCTTTATATCTTCTTGTTCATCTGGGTGACCTCCTGGCCATCTCTCATAATGAAAAGAAAGAGATTCATGTATCATTTTGATACCCTGTATGGGTAATTCTATACTGTAATATTCTTCTTCGTTCATCCTAGTCCTGAACTAAACCGCATGAATTCAATCGCGTTCTTGATTTGATATGTGCGATTAGAAATCTGTTTGAGTATCTCTTCAAGATACTTCAACATCGTATCATAATAATCAATCTTCAAAGAAGAATTAGAAAGTTTCTCATCAGCATCAAGATACTTTTGCATTGTATCTTTGTCTCGAATCTTCTTTGGAAAAGGATTCTTCGCATAAACATCAGGGTCAGCTTTACCAGAAAAGTATTCGTAACGTTCGTGTCTGATGTTCTTTCTTTGTTGTTCTGCTTTCTTTCTGAGAAGAATCAAATTATTGTATAAGTCATAATATTTTGCATGAAGCACGGGTATATTCAATGATTCAGTGTGTAAATTATCAGGATCAATTTTTGAATCCTGTTCCCACATTTTCTGAATCTGGGGTAGGTCAATCATTAGCAACAACCGCCAGCACCTGGCTCAATAGTGTAAATAGAATACTTAAATGATACCTGACATGTCAAGACCTCAGCTTCAGGCATCTGTGCATTAAATTCAAGAGGACTTAAGTAGTATGGAAACACATCTTTAAACATTACTCTAAATGCAGGTTGTGACTGATTGTTATAGATTGTCAGAGTGGCATCAGAATAGATGCTGAGACCAACAGTGTCAACTGTAGCATCATCTTGTAAGTCATAAATTTGTTGAATATCCTCAGGGAAACCAAGACCCCTCATCCACTTGTCAATTTCCAAGTAGTTTTGAAGTCCTTCATCAACCATGAAAGTTAAAGTAAGATCTTCAAATGACAAAATCTCACCAGGTCTTGGAATTTCCTTCAGATAGGTGGGTTGAGCGGCAACACCCAAAGTAAATCCTGGTACGTTAATTGTACTACCAAAGAAACCCACTGTTGGGGATCTTTCGATAGTAAAACCAAAACTATTTGGAACCAGAAAACTTCTGTTTTCTAATTGAGAGGCAGGGATAGCTTTTTTTGTGGGATCTCTGTCTTGTCTTTTTCTTGTCGCCATCAATCGGGACTCATTTTTTAGTATTTATCAGTAGGCATAAAAAAAGACCTCCCGAAGGAGGTCTTGGAATGATGTGATGGATCACATGAGGTTCTTAACAGCAACTCTTCTGTAGTAGCGGTTAGAGTTAACACGGAGTCTTCCGAGTCCTTGGTCGAGACCTTCAGCGAATGGGTTAGCAACAATCCCGTAACGGGTCTTGAAGCCAATTTTTGGCTGGAAGGAGTTCTCACCGACGGCACGAACCATCTGGAGAGGAACATAAGGACAATAGAACAGACCAGCGTCATAAGGTGAAGAACCCTTATAACCAACAACATAGTACTGGTTACCGTTAGCTGCGTTACCTGAAGTCAGGTTAGCCGAATATGGGTCGATGTATACACGGAACTTACCGTTAATCGTACCAGCGAAGGTGTTACCTGTGTCGTCAACGTTGAGGTTAGAGTTCAGGGCTGGGGTGTAATCCAGGATACCAGCCATGGTCAGAGCGGAAGCAACGTCTGCGGAACACAGAATCATGTTGCCCTTTCCTCTACGAGTTCTTTGTGCGATCGCGTTAGCGTCACGCTCGATTTGGAACAGGAGACCCTTGAACTTCTCAACAGACCAACGACCATTTGAATCAACGTCAAGGTCGAATACACCAGCGGTAGCGGTGTTAGCGACGGCGCCTTGTTCAGCGGTCTTGTAGATGGTTCTGATGACTTCACGGTTGATCTCAGCCAGAATTTCGGTTGAGAGGATGTTAGCCAGTTCGGCTTCAGCGTTCAGACCGTGAATAGCCTTGAGATCCTGAGCGAGTTCCAGTGAGTACTCAGCTTTCAGGGCTCTTGACTTGGCGGTTACAGTAACTTTCTCAATCGAGAAAGCCATCTGGTTGAAGGCGTTATCAGCGGCTCCATCAAGTGCTTCAGCTTCGTCTGTACGCATTCCCTGACCGACGTTATATGCGGTTGAGGAAGCGGTTCCAACAGGGTTCAGAACAGCTGGGTTATTACCAGTCTGAGAGGTAGTACCAATACCAGCAAGAGGATCGGTCTGACCACCAGTCAAGTCGAATCCAGCGTCTTGTCCAGAATATGCGGTATCTACTTCGTCGAAGAAGGTTTCGGAACCAGACTGGTTCTCGTAACGGCTTCTCATTGCGAAGATGAGTCCAGTAGGACCACTCATTGGTTGAACACCAGCCAGGTCATAAGCGACCAGGTTAGGCATTGCGCGTCTGATCAGGGAGATCAGAACAGGGTCGAAACCAGCAACAGGACCAGCATCGGTTGCGTTAGCTGAGAATCCAGCTGAGGAAGCACCACTGTTGGTGTTCATGTTGGGGGTTTCCATCAGGTTGATACCTGATGAGAATGCTGCTTCCTCTTTGAGGAATCTCTCTTGGTTTTCCAGCAGGACTGCGGTTACAGCACGACGATGAGAATCTTGGATTGAATCGAGACCTTCATAGTCGAGAAGTGGTGCCCACTTTTCCTGCAATCTTTCGGACTGAAACATTGCTTTTTACCTATTAGTTAAATGTTTGAATTAATGTTAAATTCACTTTTTGAAAGCGCCCAGGGAACGCAGATATGCGTCCATAGATCCTGTAACAGGAGCTTCGGTTGTATCTACACCCTCAGACAGAGTCTGTTGTTGGGCTACTTTTGGAGCTGGTGCCTTGGAGGAGAAATATGACTCCTTAAGGGTTTCCAGTTTTTCACGATATTCTTCTTCACTTTCAAACTCAACACTTTCGGCAAGTGAGGCGAGCTTCTCTTTCTGAGTGGTCGCAAGACCTTCAGAAATCTGATCAAGAATCGAATCAGCGGTGGACTCAGCCAAACGCTTGTTGAGATCGATGTTCTTGTCAATTTGCTCGTTGAGCTTGGTCTCCATTTCATCAAGTTTTTCTACCATGCTTTCCAGCACATCATATTTATCTTCAGGAATTGTGACATAATGTTCTTCAAAAAGACCCTTCATTCCTTCAAGGAATGATTCGGTCATTTCGGTCTTCAGACCATGGTCGATGGCCAATTCATTCTCGGTCATCCACTCTTCGCAGACATACTCAAGATAGGCATCGACTCTTTCGGTGAGAGTGTCCTTAAGGCTCTCTTTCTCTTCAGCAAGTTTCTCGGCGTATTGAACTTCGAGAGCTTCCTGAATTTCTTTTACTTTAGAGTTAAGAGCGGCTTCAAAGATGACCTTAGCCTTTTCTCTGAATTCTTCGGAGAGTTCTTCACCACCGAGGAGAGCGTTGACATCTTCTTCAACGTTATACTCTTCAACGGTTTCTTCTTCAGAAACGACTTCCTCTTCGGTAGTCTGGTCCTCAGCTACAACTTCTTCCGAAGTTTCAGCTTCTTCTTTGGCCATTTTCTTCATTGGATCTGCGGCTTTGGCGCCTCTGTTAACTACATCCTTGACGGTTGCGATCTTGGGCTCTCTGAGCTTAGCCGAATCATCATCAGGCTTGTAGTTCTCAGGGGTAGGACCACCGAGATCTTCTACACTACCGAGCTGTGTGCCTGGATCAGCCATTTTAGGCATTGATTCAGCAGACTTAGCGTTCGCGTTCACAGCAGTTTTAGATTGCTCCATTTCTTGTAAATCTCCACGAGACATTTTTGAACTACTCCGATTAACCGATTTTAATCTATATTTATTTATAAATTAGTATTTTTAAACACTCACAGGTTATTCAAGAAATTATTGAATAAATCGAGTTTTTTCTCATCAAGTTCACCCTGAGTTGTCAAGGTATTAATTTGTTTGTAGGTTTTCTTGGCCAATGCCTCACGAAGGATACCACCTTCCCAAATCCATTCTTTTCCTTCCATGATACCTTCAACAAAAGCATCTGGTGCTGAGGGATCAGCTACAATGTCAGCTGCGGTTGATAACATGAAGTCATCACCGACAACGTTCACGCCTTCTCTCGTTTGTTTGAGTGAACCGATTCCTCTACTAGAAACACCCAACTTAACGCCTTCGTTAATGAGGGACTCTGCAATCTTACCCATAGGAGTAGATAAGATTTTAGCTTTACCGATGAAGTTTGTTCCATTCTCTTTGAGTGAAACAATCTTGTGACTGACGCGGTCCAGATTAACAGTTGGACCATCTGGATGTCCGAGTTCTCCAAGAGCCCTCCCAGAATTGACGTGGTTCTCAGTGTATCTCTGGACTTCTCTTCTCAGAGTTTCCATTGGATACATACGGCCATTTCTATTCTTGAGGTTTCCTTGGAGGAAGATACCCTCAATATACATGTTCTTTTTACCGTTGCGTTCTTCAACGATAAAATCAACTGTTTCGATTTCTTCTCTAATTAGTTTCATCGTGAAAACGAAGTCTTTGTTTATTATTTATAAATTAAGGTCTACCAATAATCTTATATGCTCCATCTGAGCAAGTTTCAAATCTATAGACAAGATAATGAATTAAGACAAACCAAATTCTCCTCTAAAATGATTCCAGTTGGTTTCAATTTCTGATGCACTTAAAGCTTTTTCATATAGTAAAACTTTAGAAGCTCTCATATTTGTTCTATAATTATTATTAGATGCTAAAGCAAGAATGAAAGGTCTAAATGAAACATAATTACCAGATATCGGAGTTCCACTATATGTAGCAACTAAACTATTGTTTATATACAATCTTGTTTTTCCATCACTTCTATCGAGTGTTGCAACAACTTGCTGCCATGCATTCAAACTAAATGAATCATAAATTAAATCATAATTTGTATTTGCACTGGTGTTTACTCTGATTTCTAAATCACCATCACTTTGAAGAAGTAAGTAAAATGCTGCATCATCAAATGCATTTAGAACTCTTGGACCAAAAATATTTCTGAAAGCAGCATCGGAATCTAAAACATTTATCCAAAGTTCATAAGAGATACTTTTTGTTGTTCCATTAAGTGTAGCTTGAATTCCACTATCAAAAATTCCATGATCATCAACACCATCAAAATTAATATATTTTGGATTTGATGAAATTTGACTTCCAGGAGTTCCACTCAAAGTCATATCGAGTCCATTACCACTTAAATCTGACCAAGTAGAACCACTTCCAGAGTAAGAATCTGTATTTGCAGCATCAACATAAGCAAGTAAACTATCTGTTACATGTGAAGAACCTCCACCACCAGATACAACGGCTCTCGAAAAAGATAAGAATGGACTATTAAATCCTAATCCTAGAAATGGATTTTTACTCACAATTAGGCACCCTCATAAACCACTTTTGCAGTATTTCCTGTGAGTGATTTTGCCCATACATATGCAGCACCAGAGTCATGAGAAAGATCTGTTACAGTCTTTTTCATTTCTCCTTCAGGAAATTTATAAATTAAACCAGGATCTGTTGATGTTGGAGCAGAATCTGTGGTAGTTATTCCAATAACAATTGGATTATTGCTTTGGCATTGAAATGTAATTGTAGTGACATTATTACCAATCTTGAAATATTCACTTGTCGTAACTTCTGTAGATGCTAGTGCCATTATGATACTCTGATGGGACTTTATTTTTTATTTATTCAACATCAAGATCGATGTCAGAGTCAACTGCCTCACCCTGAGGTTCGTCCAGATCAATATTGTCATCAAAAAGTGAAGCTGCAACTTTTGGTCTGATATCTTCGATCTTTGATGCTGTTCTTGCAAACAACAGATCTTTGATAGCGTCACTGACCTGAGAAGGAGACTCGTCCTTCACCAACAAATCCATTAATTCTTCCATAGTACTAATAATGTTTTAGCTATTTAGATGTCTCCACCTTTAGGAGTTTCGGGGGGTTCGGGTTCCATTGGGACTGGTGGAGCTTGAATTGCATTTGGTGGTCCACCCATTTGACCCATTTCCATAGCCTGAACTTCGGCAGGATCGGGAATCTTACCATCCTTAATCTCCTGTTTGATAAGTTTATCCTGTTCTTCAATTTCAGAATCAGTCTGTCTGAGGACATTTCTTCTGACATAATCTTGAGAAAAGTATTTACCGATAAATGGTTCAACCAGAGTTGCTTGATTGATTCTACTTTCCAAAAGTTCAGCTTCTTTCAATTCAGCAAAATGATTGTCATAGAGGAAATCATACTGAATGTGATCAGCCATGTATTCCCAATCTTCTGGGGTGATTACGTTCTTGAGGAGAAGTTGAGTCTTCAACATGTCACTAAACATGGAGGAGAATCTCTTTCTCATTCTTCCAACAAACTTGGAGAACTTGATTTCATCTCTCAAAATTTCAGAAGAACGACCAAGTGAGAATCCACTATCTCCTTGAAGTCTGGTCTCAGGAACATTCAGTGAACGATATAATTTCTTTTGGAAATAGTTAATATCTGTGATTTCTCCTAGGTTTTGACCACCAGGAAGTGTTGAGATTTCAGTTCCTCTGCCACCTTCACGGCGAGGTAACCAGAAATCTTCCATCATTGACATAAACTTCTTGTCGTCACGAATCTCACCAGTGTTCGCATCATAGACCAACTTATTTCTATAACGCATCATGACATCACGAAGGTATTGTTCTGCCTTGACTTTAGGAAGATTACCAACGTCAATGTAGAAAATTCTACGTTCTGGCGCTCTTGAGAGTCTGTAGATTACAAGAGAATCCTCAATCATCATCAATTGATTGAGTGGTTTGATAGATTTATGTAACCAAGAAAGAGTTGATCCTTTATTTCTATCTACCAGACCAGAAGTGCAATATGTGACAGAGTCACGGGTCATTTTGACACCCTTAGTACTACCACCAGTGAAAGAAGATGCAATAGCACCAGATTTTGTATTACCAGGAGTATAGATAAAATATTCTTCTAACTCTGGAAAGTTATAGTTCTGTGGATTATCTCTTCCACCACCATTAAGTCTTTCAAAATTATTGAGAGATTCTTTTGGATTCTTCTTAACTTGACGAACATAACGCATCTTTGCTGCGTCAATATATCTCAGTTCTTGAATACCAGCTTCTGGATTCTTTTGATCAATAACCTTATTATAATAAAGTCTTCCATCGATATACCAGTTACGGAAGATTTCGTGAGCTTTCTTGTCAAAATCAAGAAGTTCGAGAATATATTTAAACTCTTCTCTTACAATTTTTTTGATTCCATCACTGGCATTCAAGTTCTGCAGATCAATAGATACAGGACTATCATTGGTATCAGAAACAATAGCTTCATTTACAATATCTTCGATCGCACTGTCACACTCAGGATAGAGTGCCATTGAACGATATCTACGAATGAGATCGTTCTCGTTCTTATATACTCCTTCAATATCTACGTACGAACCATAAAACCCCGACGTGACATAGTGTTCCGAACCATCGTTGTTAGACGGTGGAATGGGGGACACTACGCCAGGCGGGGTCTTTTCGCCATCTTCAATTGAGAAACCAAATAATCTCGCCATTTCAAGTTAATACTAGGAGTGGACTCCTAGTATTTATAGCTTGATTATATCAGTATCAGAGAGTAGATGCAGATTCGTCTTCAACTGTCTCATCAAATGAACCATTAGCTGAAGAATCAGTTTCACCAACGGTGAAGTACTGAACTTGGAAAGTTACAGTAAATTCTTCAATAGCATCACTACTATCATAACTCAGTTCAATAGCTGAGATATCAGAAGGCCAGATGTCATAGAACTTATAGGTTCTCAGAACTGAAGTTACATTACCATCATTCTTAGTTGAAGCAACTTCTTTACCACGACCAAGTTGCTTAACGAAAGCATTGGTCATATAAGAAGTTGGGTTGGTAACACCAGTTGCATCATACAAGTTGGAAATCTTATCAGCCCACTTTTCAAAGGCGGTTCTGAGTACAAAGTCCTCATCGTTGATAATAGTGACTGTCCAATCTGCGAATGTTCTGTCACCAGCAACTTTAAGTTGTCTTCCTCTAAAGGGAACAGTGATTGGTGCTACAGTTGATGCAGGTAACTGAGCCGCCTTACACAGAAACTTAAAAGTGCTCTGATAATCATTGGTCCAGGTATCAGTCTCGACAGCACCTGGGAATGAGGGAATAGAAACCTCAAACAGATTGGGGCGGGCACCCCCGCCCGCCAGTTGTGACTTAAATTGGGATAATGATTTGGTAGCCATTTTGTGTTTCCTCCGTTTTTATTTTAATAAACTAGTAGATCAAACAGTACCAACAACTTCTTCAAATTCAACACCAGATCTGGTGGCAACGAAGGTAAGTGTGACGTAGTTGATAGACTTGGTTGGCTTGAGGAAAATATCAGCTCTGAATTCATTGTTGTCAATGATATCAGGAGTGTTGTTTCTTTCATCACATTTTACGACAAAGTCGTAAAGTCCTCTCTTAGCCTGAACATCACGGAGATAAGGTTCAACAGCGTTGACAAAGTTCGCTCTTGTGACTTCATCATTGATCTCAAAGAGTTGAGCATCAGCGACTGATTCAAGAGCTTGTTCCACTGTCAGGAACAATCTTCTTACGTTGATTCTATCAAACGCGGAGTTGTAAGACAGAGCTGTCTTGTCACCGAACAGAATGATACCTGCTCCTCTCTTATTGACAATTGGGTTGATTCTTTGTCCATAGAGTTGGTCTCTATGTGCCTTACTTGGATTGTAAGCCAGTTTGATAGCGTCGTTGATTTGACCTCTCTGAGCTCCCGCTGGTGAGAACCAAGGGAAAGCTTCAATTTCAGTTCTGACCATTGTTCCAGCAACGTCAGCGTTACAAGGAACGTAAACGAATGAGTTGTTGAAACGATCATAAACATACTTCCAACCAGTATCGAATATCGCGTAAGAGGAAGATGTCAGAGGAGAGAAATGATTCAGAAGGTTATCAAGAGCTGTAGCATCAGTCTTATCAACAACTTCACTTCTATCTGGACCGATAAGAGCGATACAATCCTTTCTTTGTTCAGCGATTGAAATCAATTGATTAGCTTTGGCCTGTGTTTGGAGTCTGTTACCCATACCAGGACCCATGATTAAGAAATCAATCTCTTCTTGTTCTTCATTGCTGAAGAGTTCGTATGAAGTTTGAAGTTCACCCAGATCACTAGGGAATCCATCAGCGGCTGAATAATTCTTACCACCAGTAAGTGTATAAGTCTTATTACCAATTCCTGAGAAGGTAATGTTTTGTGCTTTTTGTCCCCATACACCTTCACCAGTGGTGTAAGGTACTCTGGCTGAACTAAATCCACCTGCAGTTGGTGTTGTTCCCCAGAAGTTGTCAGCCGCGGCTGATGGACTGTATCCAGCGAAGATATACTGAGAATTAATAGCGAGATAATCCTTATAGTATGTCTTGGTAGGTGCTTCACCATCTTTGGTAGCATCCAAAGCCTTAGAAAGGAAGGTGTGTTTCTCAAGGATATTACCCTGAACACCACTTACAGAACCATCGTCATCAACAACTACAACGTGAATAGAATCATTTCCACCACTTCTTGCATCTACAAAGTTAGAATCAACTGGTTTTGGAGCGATTGTATTCCAATAGATTGGAGTATTCAGAGTAAGTTGTTGTTGATCATACCAATCATTCTTTGTCGTTGGTGAGACAGAGTATGCGGTTGAAATACCTGAATTGAAGAACTGAAGTGTACTGTCAGTGGTAAATTCAGAAAGTATGTTACCTTTTTGATAATCAATTTCTGTTACTGTTCCAGCTGAAGAAACTCTCTTGATAACTTTAACGTCAATTGAATGAACTGAAGAACTGACAGTTGCAATTCCAGTAACGATACCTTCAAGATATCCAGTGAATTCTGAAGTTGATCCAGCACCAGCAATAGCACCAGTAATAGCTGCTGTAACAGCACATCCAACAGTGACGTTTAAATTGTCAGATGCACTAATACCAGTTGTGGTAATACCCAATGTTTGGTCAGACTGATTATCGATAACACAAACTTTCAATCCATTACCCCAAGTACCAGGGTTTTTAGTAGCCCAGGTAAAGTTGGTAGCTGTGGCATGAGATTCTTCGTAGTTATCAAGATTTTTAATCTTGAGACTAGTGTTTGTTCCTACACCAACACCAGCATTGGCGTTGTTTAGAGTTGTTCCGTCTGTTCTTACTACCTTCAGGATTCCACCGTATGAGAGGTATGATGAAGCTGACATCCAGTACTCATACTGTCTATCAGTTGACAATGGTTTTCCAAATACTTCCAGAAGTTCAGCCTGGTTACTAACCTCAAGTGGTTCGTTAATAGGGCCAAGTTGGAAGGGGCCAGCAATGGCTCCAATATTGTTGACGACATTGTCAACTCTTCCCACTGTTAAGTCAATCTCTCTGACGAGAACGCCTGGAGATAATTGAGGAGTAGCCATGTTTGTCTCCTTAAATTACTCAGTTTAACTAAAAAATATTTAGGTTCATCGGTATTTTCAGGGGGTAAAACAGGACGAAAACGTTACCAATCTGGGTATTCCCAGTCAGTCATTGGTGTCTTTTTCTTTCTATCTTCTACAACTTTCTTTATAGTGCAATCCTTACAGACATAAGAATAGGATGATGCCACAGCTCCTTTGTCTTTTCTTGTTCTATAGAAACCGTCTATCAAGTTTTTCACCTCACCACAGGATCTACATCTCCTATCGGAAAGAAGTAGATGACCTAACTTAAACTGTCCATCTAAATCCATCAGCTCAAGTAGTTCCACATGTAGTCCATTCCTCCCCCTTGGTCTCCGTATTCGTCGGTGTACCATCTGTCTCCCTCTGCATCCACAAAACTATTATCATCAAGTCCATCATTAATAAAACCAAAGGGTGCCATATCTTGCTCGATTTGGTTTTTTTGTTCTTCGTATAATCGTTTTCTAACATCTTGATCTGTGAGTTCCTTAAAGTAATCTTGAGCTACTAACCAGGCATATATGACAAGACACATAGCCAAGTCATCATTACATCCCTCTTCTGCTTCAAATGAATTGTGTTTTGAAATAAAGGTAGTGAGTTCTGAAATAATCTCATAGTCATTGAAGATGAGTTTATCTTCCTCAATCATTGTCTTGAGATTGAGTGACCCAACCTTCTTGACAGTCTTGGACATTTTAACACCCAATTGTGTTTTTGAACCAGAGAATCCTTGACCAACAATTTGACCTGCTCTACCTCTCATTGAACACATTAACAGGTTCTGATACTCAAGGTCGTATTGTAAGATACTTGCAACCTGGTCTCCAACATCATTGACCTCACAGAGAATGAAAGCCTCGTTATAACTCTTGGCTACATCATAGATGATACTTGGGAACAACATCGGTTTGATGGTATTATCTCTATACTTTGCCACAACTCGGTGGGGGAAAGAGGTTATATCAACCACAACAAAAGCAGAGTAATCGTTACCAACACCCCGTGCAACGTCAACAGCAATGGCGTAATCGTGTCCTTTTTCTGGGGCAACATGAATATCTAGTCCAGCGTTTGAGTTGATTGGTTGATCAAATACTAACGCTTTTAATTTACTAGGTGCAATCAGTGTGTCAACAGATCCTAAAAATTCACACTCAAACTCAATCTTGAACTGTTGTTCTGATGTGTTGGCAATCGTCTGTTCTTTCCAGACAGCATCCCTACCAGGAACTTCTGACCAGTGGACATCAGTTGGGACATACTCATTTCTCTTCTTCTCCGCATCAGTCCACATACGGTAGAAGTGGTTCATACCGTGTGGGGTAGAGACTATGATGACTTTTGTGCTTTTACCAGAAGTAATAGTAGGATAAACAGATGCAAAGAAGGCATCAGCGATGTGATTTGGAACGAACGCGAATTCGTCGAGAAAGAGGATATTGAACGACATGCCTCGGACAGCACTCGCAGATGTAGAAGCTGCCAATATCTTACTGCCATTTTCTAACTCGATGTTTCCTTTGTTCCATACCAGGATACCCTGTTGCATCCATTTAGGCAAGTTTTCGTATGCAGTTGCTAATCTTGCTAAGAGTTCTCTCGCAGTTGTAGCTTTGTTAGCCAGAATACCGATATTGACACTATCGTTGAAGATGGCATAGTGAAGTAGGTAAGACACACATGTCGTGGACTTACCCGTCTGTCTTGGCATCTTACAGATATTAAATCTGTGATTATGGAAATTATTGATTAACTTCTCTTGGAAGTCATATGTTTTGAATGGTTGAAGACCATGATCCAGAGTCACGATCTGGACATAGTTTTGTGCAAAATATACAGGATCTTCTCTACATTTGATATACTCCTCAATCTGTTCTTGTGTGAACTCAATTGGAGTATTGGCCTTTTTTAGAAGGGGATTACCAAGATATACATCATTACTCATAAAAATTACCTAGTTTCTCTCCACTGAAATGCATTGTAAATATCTGTTTCACTATTATCAGATAAATTTTCTACAATAATAGCAAAGATGTTACTATCATTGGCATCAATGTTTTGTGCAATGTATGATCTTCTTGCAGTAGTTGGATTAAATGCAACCGTAGATGATGCTTGTTTTCCTGATGGATTATTTGCAGCAAGTAATGTTGCGTTTTTTAAGTCACCACCAGTTGTTGTAAAATTAGTCCCTGCTGTAACATTATATTCAACTGCAGAATCATCATTAGCACTTACCCAAGTTCCACCTGTAATATTATCGTTACTTGGTAATCTCCAAATCTCAAGTCTAGCATTTGTGGAAGCACTCAATACTTCAACATCAGTCAATCTAACTGTTGTTCTATTTGGAATTCCTTTGAATGTATTAGACAGTCTAATAGCACCTACACATTGTCTAAATGTGCTTTGTGTATTTCTTGATAAAGTTATTGGTCCGTTATGTGCAGCAAACTCAACACCAGTTTCAACATATCCACCTTCACTCAATACAGTGGAGCAGATTTGTTCCATTGATGTAATACCAACAGCAGCTCCAGTATTAACGATCTCACAACGAATGGGAAGAGATGGGAGTGACCAATATGCATGTTCTTCCACATTAGCATGATTAAATTCATGGAAGTATATAGTTCTCCCACCCAGAACAAATCCACATCTTATCCTACCCACACCCAACCATTGAAAGTCTGAGACAAACAACTGTGTTTTGGTGAAGTCCAAAGATACACTGGTAATACCAGTGCCATCCATAGGATCTAAATTCCAATTAACCTGATTAACGACTATATCACTGGCAATTCCAGTATTAAAAGATCTTCTTACAACAGAAACAGTTCCGTCTCCCTCTTGCTGAACAAATACACCATTTCTATCATCATAATATCCCACTTTCTTTGTCGTATTTTCTCTTACATCAAGAAAATTAAAACTAGCCATTATAGATTGAGACTTACCAGGCATGTAATGGTGATACATTCTGGATTGGTGAATAACCTGATCTGTTGCACCAGTTCCAACAATTAATGCGATAGATGCTGTATTTGGATTTACTTCGGTTGTAGCACCAACACCAACAGTTTTCGTAAGAAGTTCTACTTCTTCACCATAAATGTGTGTATAGTCGGCAAGTGTAAATGGTTCTGATGTTCTTGATCTTCCAAAAGCATCAACTGATCCACCACTTGTACCAGTAGTTACTCCACAATCTCCAATGTTGCCATATCTATCGGCACACATGAAAACTTCATGAAGTGTTCTCTCCTGATTTAGATAATCTTGTGTATTCTTATTCCACTGAGCCATAATTTATACCCACTCTAATTTTCCTGGATGATACCTCTTAACGTCTGCAATTTTGACTGTTGGTTTTGGTTCTACTGGATAAATTCTTTGAACAATTGCTCCAGGATATTCTCCTTGAAGTTGTTCTGCCAATTCTTGAGTTGTTGGAAGTCTTAAGGACTCTTTTCTTTCTAATTTCATTCTATATATACTTCCCATCCAAACAACATCAGCAACATACTGATTTTGTTCTTCTACTTCCTTTCTAACAGGATCTCCACCACCAACATTAAGTGTTCCATTAAAGTCACCATGAATAGTGACACTTTCTGACATAAATTGCTTGAATGTTTTCATATCAGCAGTTCCAGGCTCTTAATGATTTATTAATTCTGCTATCAGGATCGTTAGCAGTCTTGGCAGAAGTAAGTTTCTTCTTCATTCCTTTCATTCTAGCGCAAAAGGACGCTCTACGGGGATTTCCAACCTTCTTGCTTGGTGCCTTAAGGTCGCTTCCTGGATTTTCTCTTTCGTAAGATTTTCTGCCTTTCTCGTTAAGACCCCCTTCTTTGTTCTTTCCTGACTTTTTTGTCCATGCTGCGCCTTCTGCATGGAGGATTGGTTGTCCAGGTTCATACTCGGATACGTTAAACGTTAATAGTCTCGCACCGGGATAAACTTTATTGATCTGATCTTGAACATCAGATCTAGTTGGTAATGACACTTGAGAGAAGAACATCTTCAACATAATCGTTGAACTTCTAAAACGGAAGATAACATTCACAAGATTACCAGTTTTTGCAGGTAATCTAACTGCCTCTTTAACCATGTCTGGGCAAGTTTTTTTGCCATGCACTGGACAATCCATGCCCTTGTTTGTATGAGTACAGACAACAATATTATTCTCTTCCTTTGCCAAATCACCGAATCTTTCACGATGTCTTCTTAACTTCATTGACTGATCACGAAATTCCTTCTTGGACTCGTAACCACTCTTCTTAGACCCATCTTTGATAGAAGATCCTCTACCAAGTGATTTGCGTTCAGATGATTGAGAGAGTTTAGTTTTATCACCATACTGTGTTTTAAACTTTTCATCAATCTGATCACCATCATGGTCATCAGTCTCTTCTTTTTTGACGCAGTTTGGATATCTTTTACCAAACATAGTCTTCATACCTTTTTTCTCATAACCTTTCCAACACTTTTCATCAAGCATGTCACTACCAAGACCTTTTGTTGCTTCCAAAGGTTCTGGTTTAACTAAATCTACAGTTTCGTAGTCTGTAGGAGTAAAACTATCTCTCCAGTTTTCAAATTCTTCTTTCTTGGTTTTATTCCCCCAATTTGATGCACCAACTTTTCTACACTTGACCAGTGCTCCCGATGCATATGCACTTGGCCAAACTGAATAACGTGACTTGACTTTATGATAGCAAGCATCTTTCTTGCCTTCTTCAATATCAATCTCGTCACCAACTTCTACATTGTTTTCTGCGAACCATCCACGGTTTACTTCTAATGCACACAGTACCTCTCCTTCTGAGTATACTGGATTCTCGTCAAATGGTTCTAATTGTTTAATACTTTCAATAATTCCATCTTCTCTGATGAAAGCAATATCAAGAGGAATTCGTGTTTCAGTCATATGGAATGACTGTTGCTGCACATCATCAAAGATAAAAAGCATACCACTGTTTGTATCCAGACTTTCACGGAACATAAGTCCAAGATTGAAGTCTCTGATATTGGTTGGAATCTCAACATGAAGAGGTAAGGTTGTAAATTCTTCTTTCTTCATGTAACCTGCTGCAGCATCCATGTTGTGCTCGGTGTCAGTAATCTTTGCTTGCATCCACGCAGGAAGATTTTTCTCTTTCTTGCCAAGTTTCTTCTTCAGTGCCTTGACATCTTTCTCAACACTACTTAATTGAGATTGTGCCATAGAGACTTCATGGTCTTTTTCTTCAGTCTTCACGTTAATTGCCTTCCCTTTGCGATCTGGATTTGGATCTTGACGATTTTTACGACGGAATGCTGCTTCCTCCTCATCTTTAGAGAGATTGCGTTTCATTTTGCTGGATCCACATTTTGGTTTTGTGGTTTGTCCTGGTTGCTTTGCACAGGGTTTTCCTGCGTATTTACCACCCAATTGAACCCAACCAGGCTTCCCATCAGAAGACTTACTCTTGCCAAACCAGTCACGCAGAGAAGAATCACCACTTTTCGATTCACTTACTCCTCCACCGTTACCATTGCCATTACCATTACCATTTTTCTTGGTTTCA